>Ga0114945_10000219_pt1 | contig 35719 bp, 32 predicted proteins | sample OV2TP3_FD_87194 | JGI IMG/M metagenome (GOLD analysis project Ga0114945, IMG submission 87194) | Hot spring microbial communities from Beatty, Nevada to study Microbial Dark Matter (Phase II) - OV2 TP3 | ecosystem: Environmental > Aquatic > Thermal springs > Hot (42-90C) | place: USA: Beatty... | reverse complement strand
CTCGGGCCCGGCCGGATTCACCATTGCATGCGCCTCATCGGCCAGGCGGAGCGGGCCCTCGAGAAAATGTGCAAGCGTGCCACCCAGCGCGTCGCCTTCGGCCGCTCGGTGGCCGAGCAGGGCGTGACGCGCGAGCGGATCGCGGAAGCGCGCATCATGATCGACTCGGCGCGCTTCATGGTGCTCAACGCCGCCTGGAAGATGGACACGGTGGGCAACAAGCAGGCGAAGAAGGAAATCGCCATGATCAAGGTGCTGGCGCCCACCATGGCCTGCAGGATCATCGACTGGGCGATGCAGGTGCACGGCGGCGGCGGGGTGTCGGACGATTTCGGGCTGGCCAACATGTACGCGCACGCGAGGACGCTGCGCTTCGCCGACGGCCCGGACGAGGTGCACCGCAACGCGATCGCCAAGCAGGAGATCGCCGAGCAGACCTCGATCGCGGAGGCGCTAGCGACGCAGAAGCGCGCCTAGCTCGCGCGCCGTGCCGGCGAGCTCGGCATCGGGGTTGAGCAGGTCGGGGCAGACTCTGAGCCGGTCGCCGCGAGCATCCACCGTGATGTCGCGCTCCGCGAGCGCCGCCGCGAGCCGCGCCGCCTGCGCGTGCCGCACGGTGAGAAAGGCGCCGAAGTCCGCGCCGGCGCCCTCCGCCGCCGCCCCCTGCTCGAGGAGCAGGGCGGCGAGCCGCGCCTTCTGCGCGAGCGAGTGCTCGCGCAGCCGCTCGACCCCGATCTCGAGCGTGAACTCGAGGCCGGCGAGCGCCTGCACGCAGGCGAGCACCGGCGGGGTCGACTCGAGCCAGGCGTCCCCGCCGGCGGCGAAGCGCGGCGGCTCGGGCCGGGCGTAGCCGAACACCCCCTCTTTCGCGAACCAGCCCGTGTCGAGCGTGCGCAAGGTCTCGACGAGGCCCGGCCGCACGTAGAGCCAGCAGGCGCCGGGGCCGCCGCGCGTGTACTTGTACGAGCCCCCTACGGCGAAGTCGGCCCCCAACGCCGCGAGGTCGAGGGGCAGCGCGCCGGCGTGATGGTAGACGTCGAGCAGCACGAGCGCGCCCGCAGCGTGCGCGGCGCCGACCAGCCGGGCGAGGTCCGGCACGATCTCGCCGGTGCGGAACAGGACGCTGGAGAGCACCACCAGCTCTACGCCGTCCGGCTGCAGCTCGCGCCAGGGCGTGATGCGCAGCTCGATGCGGCCGCGGTCGCGCCAGACGCGCAGGATGAAGTCGAGCGAGTCGAACTCGCCGTCGGTCGTGGCGACGCGCGGCTTGCCCTCGAGCGCGCCGAGCACCGCGCGCAGGCCCTGGCCGGCGCTCGTCTTGGGCACGATGCAGTCGGGGCGGGGCGCGCCGACGAGCTTCGCCGTGAGCGCGCGGAACTTCTCGCGCGCCTCGAGCCACGGTTCCCAGGCACCCTCCATGCGCGTGACCCAGGCCTCGAGCGCGCTTCGCACGTCCTCGAGCATCCGGTCGGGCGGCCGGCCGAGCGAGTGGTTGGCGAGGTAGATCCCGCGGCGCGCGAGCACGCGCGAGAAGCGCGGCCGTATCTCGCGCTCGAGCCAGGCCTCGTCCATCAGCGCGCGCCGATCTCGGTGCGCACCTCGATCAGCTCCGGGAACAGCGCCACCTCGAGCGTCTTCCTGAGGAAGGCGACACCGGCGGTGCCGCCCGTGCCGCGCTTGAAGCCGATCACGCGCTCGACGGTCTTGACGTGGCGGAAGCGCCAGAGCTGGAAATTCTCCTCGACGTCGACCAGCTTCTCGCACATGTCGTAGGCGTCCCAGTTGGCGTCGGGCCGCTCGTAGATCGTCTTGAGCACCGCGGTCACGCCGTCGTGCTTGCGGTACGGCCGGGTCCAGTCGCGCTCGACGCGCTCGGGCGGCACCGGCATGCCGCGGCGGGCGAGGTGCCGCAGGAACTCGTCGTAGAGGCTGGGCGCCTCGAGCAGCCCTTGCAGCCAGGCGTGGACAGGCGGGTCGTAGCGGTAAAGCTGCAGCAGCCCCGGGTTCTTGTTGCCGAGCAGGAACTCGATCGCCCGGAACTGGAACGACTGCAGCCCCGACGCGGGGCCGAGGACATCGCGGAACTGCACGTACTCCGAGGGCGTGAGCGTCTCGAGCACCGCCCATTGCTCGAAGAGCTGGCGCTGCACCTGCTTGACGCGGGCGAGGATCTTGAAGCAGGGCGCCAGCGCGTCCGACTTCACATGGGCGATGGCGGCGGCCAGCTCGTGGACCATCAGCTTCATCCACAGCTCGGCGGTCTGGTGCTGGATGATGAACAGCATCTCGTCGTGATGCGCCGAGCGCGGGCGCTGCGCCGAGAGCAGTTCGGCGAGGCGCAGGTAGCCCGCGTAGGACGTGTCTGCGGCGAGGTCGGTGATGAATTCCGGGTCGGTCTTGCGCACGGTGCCTATAATGCCATCGCCTCCGGGAGTACACATGCTCAAGCTCTGCGGCTTTCACGTCAGCAACTACCACAACAAGGTGCGCATCGCGCTGCTCGAGAAGGGGGTGCCGTTCGAGGAGGACCCGCAGGTGCAGCCCTCGCAGAAGGAGGAGTACCTCGCGCTCAGCCCCATGGGGAAGGTCCCCTACCTCGAGGTGAACGGCGCGCGGCTGTGCGAGTCCGAGGTGATCCTCGAGTACCTCGAGGAGGCCTTTCCGCAGAAGCCGCTGCTGCCCAGGGACCCTCTCGCGCGCGCCAAGGTGCGCGAGCTGGTCACGGTGATCGAGCTGCACATGGAGCTCGTGGTGCGGCGCCTGTACGGCGGGCTGTTCTTCGGCCGGCCGTTCTCCGACGAGACCAAGCGGCAGGTGGACAGGGACATCGCGAAGGGCGTGCGCGCGTTCAAGGCGCTCGCCAGATTCGATCCGTTCGTCGCCGGGGAGGGGCTGAGCGTCGCCGACTGCGCCGCGTTCGTGCACCTGCCGCTCGTGACCCTGGTCACCCGGTCCGCCTTCGGCCGCGACTTCCTCGAGGACGTCCCGGGGGTGAAGCCCTGCCTCAAGATGCTGGGGGAACGCCCGGCCTTCGCCCGGGTGAACGAGGACCGCAAGGCGGCGCAGGCGGCGATGGCGGCGCGCGCGAAGCGCTGACGTGCTCGAAGGGCTGCTTTCGCTCTCCGGCTACGCCCGGTTTTTCGTCACGCTCTCCGCGGTCCTCGATCCCTTCCTCGCCGTCCCCATCTTCCTCGCGCTCACCGCCTCGCGCAGCGCCGCGGAGCGCGCCGGGCTCATCCGCACGATCACCCTGACGGTGTTCGCGGTGCTCGCGCTGTCGGCGCTGTTCGGCGAGCCGCTGCTCGAGCTGCTCGGCGCGAGCCTGCCCGCGTTTCGCGTCGGCGGCGGCCTCGTCCTGCTCCTCATGGCGCTCGCGATGCTGAACGCGCAGGCGGGCGGCGTGCGCCAGTCGCAGGCCGAGGCCCAGGAGCTGGCGAGCGGCGCAGTCTCGGGCGTGGTGCCGCTCGCGGTGCCGCTGCTCGCCGGCCCCGGCGCGATCAGCACCACGATCATCGCCGCGCAGGCGGGCGGCGCCGCGCACGTCGCCGCGATCCTCGCCTGCATCCTGCTCGTCTGCGCGATGACCTGGATCGTGCTCACGCTCGCGCAGCCGATCGGCGCGAGGATGGGCACCACGGGCCTCAACATCGCGACGCGGCTGCTGGGCCTGCTGCTTGCCGCGCTCGCCATCCAGACCATGGCCGAGGGGCTGAAGGAGCTGTTTCCCGGGCTGGCGTGAGCCGGCCGCGGGCTCACTTGCGCGCGACGACGTTGAGGCTGATCGGCGTGCCGCGCATGCGCAGCGCGCTGGCGTCCGCGAACAGGCCGAACCCGGCCACCCGCTCCGCGGCGCGGAATCCCGCGGCCCGCAAATAGGCGCCGAGGATCTCGAACGTCAGCCCGCAGTGATGGAAGTCGTGGGCGTCGCGCTGGCTGCCGAACACCATCTGCAGGATGCGCAGGCGCTCCTCGCGCGAGAGGCTCGCATCGAGGAACAGGCGGCACAGCACTTCGAAGTCCGGCACGCTCACGCGCAGCATCCCGCCCGGCCTGAGCACGCGGTGAAACTCGGCGAGCGCGCGCGGCAGCCGCTCGGCGTAGCCGAGGTGCTCGAGCACGTGCGAGGCGTAGATCTCCTCCACCGAGCCGTCGGCGAACCGGCCCAGGTCGCAGCAATCCGCGACGAAATCGACACCCGCGCCCGGCTGCACATTGAGGATCCTCCAGCCGGGCATGACCTGCTTGCCGCCGACGTGCAGGCGCAGCGGCTCGGCATCCAGGCGCCTGCGCGCGTGCGCGAGGTTGTCGCGCGCGTTGGCGAGCGCAGGATCGGCCCGCAGGGCACTTTCGTAGCAGCGCGCCGCCTGCGCCAGATCGCCTGCCGCTTCGAGCAGGCAGCCGAGGTTGTTCTGCGCCTTGGCCGCGGCCGGGTCGAGCGCCAGGGCGCGGCGGTAGGCCGCGGCGGCATCGGCCGGGCGCTGCGCGTCCTCGAGCGTGCAGCCCGCCATGTAGTGCAGGCGCGCGGCGCTCGCCGCGTCGCCGCCCGCGGCGCCGAGCGCGGCGCCGATCGCCTCGATCGCCTGCGCGTGCGCGCCGGTCTCGTGGGCGCGGTTCCACGTCGCGGTGACCGCCTCCATGTCGAGCACGGGCGCGGGCTCGGCCCGCTTCGCCTCCCAGGCCTGGTGATAGGCGCGCTCGAGCTCCCGGACGAAGCCCGCCTCGTCCATCAGCGGCGAGCGGCGCAGGCGCTCGCGCATGCCGGCGCGCAGCGCGACGAGCCCCGCCGGATCCGCGGCGAGGCGCGCCGCGCGCTCGACGTACTCGTCCTCGCTGCGCGCCGCCAGCTCCTCCAGGCCCGCCGCGTGCAGCAGCGCCGCGCCCACGCGCGCGGCGTGGCGCTCGCCGGCCAGCGCGATCACCGGCACGCCCATCCAGAGCGCCTCGCAGGTGGTCGTGGTGCCGTTGTACGGGAAGCTGTCCAGCGCGATGTCCACCTCCGCGTAGGCCGCGAGGTGGTCGCTGAAGCGCTCCGCGCGGCCGCGCAGCTCGAGCCGCTCCGGCGCGATGCCTGCCTCGGCGCAGCGCCGCCGCAGCTCTTGGGCGATACGGGGCAGGCCGAGCGGCCTCGCCTTGAGCAGCAGGCGCGCCCCCGGCACGGCGGCGAGGATGCGCCCGGCCGCGCGCAGGAAGGGCGCCGAGAGCTTCTGGAAATTATTGAAGCAGCCGAACGTGACCCGGCCCGATGCGCGCGAGGGCGGCCGCGCAACCTCCGGCGCGTCGCGCCTGGGGCGGTAACAGAGGAAGGAACCCGGCACGCGGATCAGCCGCTCTGCGTGCAGCGCGTCGGCCTCCCCCGGCGGGTCGGCGCGCGCATCCGTGATGCGGCCCTCGATCGCGCGCAGGCCGGTGGTGTTGGGATACCCGAGATAGGTCAGCTGCAGCGGCGCCGCTCGCAATGCGAAGGCGCCCAGCCGCGACTTCCCGGTGTGGCCGGCGAGGTCGACCAGGATGTCGATGCGATCGGCGCGCGCCCGCGCCGCGAGCTCGGATTCCGAGTCATCGGCGCATTCGGCCCAGTGCTCGGCGAGCGCGCGCAGCTCCCGGGTCGTGTCGTCCACCAGGCGGTGGGTGTAGTAGCAGAACACCTCGAACTGCCTGCGGTCATGCTGCGCGAGGATGGGCAGGAAGAAGCGCGCGACCACGTGCGAGCGCAGATCCGGCGACACGTAGCCGATGCGCAGCCGGCGCGGCCAGGCGCGCTCGGGCGGCGGCGCGCCGCAGGGCTGGGCATGGCGCTCGCCGAAGCGCAGGTGCTCGGCGAAGATCTCCGCGGGCGAGAGCTGCGCGCTGTAGTTCATCGCGAGCAGCAGGTTGCGGTGCGTCTCGGCGTCGAAGGGGTCCGCGGCGAGCGCGCGGCGCAGCGTGGCGATCCCGGCCTCGACCTCGCCGAGCTGGCTCTGCACGTAGCCCAGCGTCGGCAGCAGCCGCGGCAGGCGCGAGCCCTGCGCAACGAGATGCTCGAGCTCATCGCGCGCCGCCAGGTAGTCCTCCTCGAGCAGCAGCGCGGAGGCGAGATTCATGCGCGCCTGCTCGTCGCCGGGGTCCGCCGCGAGCGCGGCGCGGAACTCGGCGGCGGCTTCGGCGCCGCGGCGCGCGCCGAACAGCTCGACGCCGCGCGCCAGGTGCAGCTCGGCGACGTCTCTGTTCGCCACCCTCATCCGGCCAGCGCGACGGCGGCGAGGTCGCTGATCGTCACGGTGCTCGTGCCATAGTTCGTTACCGCCAGGCGACCGGCGGGCGACACGCCCAGGCCGTGCGGGAAGCTGTAGCTGGCATCCCGGATCCGGTCAGCGACCCGCGCGGCGGCCAGGTCCACCACCATCACATCGTCGGCCCGCTGGTCGTTCAGATAGAGCCGGCCGTCCCAGACCTGCCCCGCGTCGGTGTGCGCCTCGGGAATCGTCAAGACATGCGTCCACGACTGGCCGTCCAGCCGCCACACGCTCGCCGCCGTCTGCGCGTAGGTGCTGCGCTTCGGATCGGTCAAGGTCGCCAGGGCGTAGACCGTGCCGTCTGCTGCCTGGCACGTCTCGCGCGGACCCCATGGGGCTGGAAGCGACCACGTCCTCCCGGTTCCTTCCAGGCGGGGCCTCGCCCCCGTGCTGTACGCCACCCACAGATTGCCCGCCAGGTCGTAGCGAACGCCGTGCGCGAAGCTCCGGTCCCGACGCGGCACGCTGCGCAACAGTCGAAAGGCAGGCGCCGGCGCGAGCGTCAATCGAAACACCGAGTACGCACAGGCCCAGCAGCCGCTCACCGCCACGTCCCAGGTTCCGGTGTCCACCGGTCGGGCCGTCACCGCGTCCGTGAGGTGCGGAATCGGCGCGACGGCCACGGGCGCATCGCCCGCATCGAGATCGAACAGCGCGAGCCGCAGGCCGCTGCGGTGGTTGACCACAAGCCGGCGCTCGTCGAGCCACCACGCGCCCGTCAGGGACGAATACCGCTCGCCGTGCGAGGCGATGTGCAGGGGCGGCGTGCGTGCCCGGTTCGGCTCGATCCATGTCAGCACGCGGCTCATCACGGGGGGTGGTGCTACCTCTCGAGGTGCGCCTCCACGGCGCGCGTCAACTCGCGCCCGAGCGCTTCGCCGGAAAGACGGGCCGGCGTCGGTTTCGAGCTCATGCCGATCATCGTTCGGACCGGCGGGATGATACCCCGCGGTCCGGTTGCGGGCGCGGAAGGAGCGGGCGCGTTCGTCGCGGGACCATGATTTTCCGCATGCAGGTGGCCGGACCGCGCAGGCTCCGCGTGCCCCAGGCAGTAGAATTGTCGCCTTGGCAGCGCGCTTCATCATCGTCGTCCGACAGAGCCCGAATTGGAGCTTGGGCTTCGACCCGTCGGAGTTCGAACGGCTGACCCGGCGACCGCCGGGCTCGGTCGCAGACTTGGTCCGCCTCTGGGACGAGACCTTCCGCGTATCATTCTCCGAGATCCGGCAACACATGAAAGACATCGCGCGCGACAGCCTGCTGGCGGTCGGCGTGCGGATCCTGGATTTCGCTGCCTACCTGGACCACTCGCCGCAGCCGTCGGCGTTTTATCTTTTCACGGATGATGATGACTGGTTCGCTCCCAACATCATCGAGCGCCTGCGCGGGCAAGAGCGCCAACAGCTGATGATCTGGGGCTCCGTCCGGTTCCGAGGCTCGTTCGAGTTTCGCGAGATCGAGAAGTTCTGCTATACGAACAACTATGCCGTTCGCGGCAGGCTGATACCCGAAAAGGCACGCCGGCTGAAACTGTTGGGCCATGGCAGCGCAAGCAAGTTAGCGAGCCGACATCGTGTCACGATCGTGCCCGAGTACCTCAGCGTCACGAACAAGCATCCGGCGTCTGTCAACATGATGTCCGAGGCGCTGAAAGGCGACGGCTTGGTGAAATCCGTGCGGAGGTACCTGCGGCAAGGGCCGGTGCCACAGGAATGCGCGTGGGCTTCGACCTACGCGGCGAGAGCCGCCGAGGTGTTCGGCGCGCTTGTCTAGTGCGATTCCAGCTGGTCAAGGCTGACAGGGTGCCGACGTCGCGATCGTCGATGCCCTGTTGCGCGCGGACTGGCGCTGCTGGACAGGCTTCGACGCGGCACATCACCGCGGCGGGTGGCGCCGACGGTCAATCTCTGCGCCGCTATCGATCCGCCAGCCAGTCCGCGGCGTCGCGCCACAGCGGATCGCGGAGCCGCTCGCGGAAGAAGCCGAAATGGCCGATGCCGCCGTGGGCGCGGGCGTCCACGGGGACCAGCTCCCTTGCCGACGCATTGGGATAGAGCTCGAACAGCGCCTCGGCCGCAGATCGCGGCGCGTAGCGGTCGTCGCTGACCCAGTAGCTGCGGATGGGCGCGGTGAGACGCGCGTAGCCTTCGGGGCCGACAGCGCCCGCGGCGTAGCGCGGATCGCGGCACCAGCCCGCCCACTCGGCAGCGACGCCTCCGGGCAGGTCCTCGCCCTGGCCGAGCATCTCCATGGGGAAGTAACCGGGCGCGCGCGACACCGAGGGCAGCAGCGCGTGGGTGAGCAGCCACATGCCCGCGCGCCCCGCGCCGCGCCAGTGGCGCCAGTAGCCGCTCTGCACGCCCACGAAGAGTGCTGCACGATAGCGCTCGATCCCGGGCACGAGGCCGAGCGCATTGCCGCCGAAGCTGTGGCCTACGCACAGGAGCTTTCCCCCCGCTGCTTCGCGGGCGAGGAACTCGAGCGCGCCGGCCGCGTCCTGCTCGGCCCAGTCGCGCATGCGCGCGCGAAGCCTGCGCAGCGGCTCGCGGCGCGATTCGCCGATGCCGCGGTAATCGAAGGTGAGCACGGTGAAGCCGCGCTCCGCGAGGTAATCCGCGAACCTGCCGTAGAACTGGCGCTTGACGCCCGTCGCGGCATGCAGCAGCACCGCGCGGCGGGCAGGACGCTCGGGGCGATACAGCGTCGCCGCGAGCCGGTAGCCGTCGCGCGCCTCGATCTCGAGCGCCTCGCTCACGCCGGCTTCGGTACCGGGCGCGGCTTGCCCTGGTGGTCGATGGCGACGAAGGTGAGCGTGGCCTCGGTGACCTTGACGACGCGGGTGTCCTCGCGCCCGCGCTCGGCGTAGACCTCGACGTTGACCGTCACGGAGGTGTTGCCGACGCGCACCACGTCCGCGTAGAAGGACAGCACGTCGCCGATCTGCACCGGCTGCTTGAAGACGAAGGAGTTGACCGCGACGGTAGCGACGCGCCCGCGCGCCACGCGCCCCGCCACGGTGCCGCCGGCGACGTCCACCTGCGCCATGATCCAGCCGCCGAAGATGTCGCCGTTGTGGTTGGCGTCCGCGGGCATCGGCACCACGCGCAGCGCCGGGATCTTCCCCTTCGGCAGCGCGAGCCCCGGGGGCTGGTGGGAGGCCCGACCCATGCCGCCGGCTACTGCTGCTTCTGGCTCTCGAGGTAGTGCAGCGGCCCGCCGCGGAAAGGCGCGAAGCCGGTGCCGAAGATGAGGCCGGCGTCGACCATGTCGGCGTCGCCCGCGATTCCCTCCGCGAGCACGCGCTTCGTCTCGGCGAGGTAGGGCTCGATCAGCGACTCGACAAGGTCGGGCTGGAACGGCCCGGCGGCATCCTTCGCCGGCCTGCCGTTCTCGTAGCGGTAGATCCCCTGGCCCGTCTTGCGGCCCAGCTGCCCGAGCGCGACCTTCTCCAGCAGCACCTTGGGCGGCTCGATCTCCCCGCCGGCGCCCTTCTTGGCGAGCTCCCTGCCGGCATGCAGGCAGATGTCCAGGCCCACGGTGTCGGCCAGCTCGATCGGCCCCATCGGCATGCCGAACTGCTCCATCGCGGCGTCGATGGTCTCGGGCTTCGCGCCCTCGTCGAGCATGCGGAAGGCGTTCTGCAGGTACGGCCCGAGCACGCGGTTGACGAGGAAGCCGGGCGAGTCCTTCACCGGCAGCGGCAGCTTGTCGATCTGGCGCACGAAGGCTGCGGCGCGCTGCGCGTGCTCGGGGTTGGTGTCGTCCGCCGAGACCACCTCGACCAGCATCATCTGCGGCACCGGGTTGAAGAAGTGGATGCCGACGAGGCGCGAGGGATCGGCGAGGCCCTGCGCGATGTCGGCGAGCTTGAGGCTCGAGGTGTTCGAGGCGAGCACCGCATCGGGCTTGGCCACGGCCTCGAGCTTCGCGAACAGCTGGCGCTTCGCCTCGAGGTTCTCGAAGATCGCCTCGATGATGACGTCGGCGCGCGCCGCGCCCGCGCCGGAGGCGTCCGGGACGAGGCGGTCCATGGCGTCGCGCTCGCGCCGCGGATCGCGCAGCCGCCGCGCGAACAGCTTTGCCGCGCGGCCGACCGCCGGCGCGAGCCGCTCGGGCGTCGTGTCCTGCAGCGTCACCGTGAGGCCGCGCATGGCGCAGACCGCCGCGACGTCGCCCCCCATCACCCCGGCCCCCACGACGTGGACGTGGCGCGCCCGCGCGGGCGCGTCCTTGCCCAGGCCCTTCAGCTTCTCCTGCAGGAAGAAGACGCGGATCAGGTTGCGCGTGGTCGGGTGCTCGAAGAGCGTCTTCATCGAGGTGTCGGGGTCGCCCATGCCGGCGAACGGATCGCCGTCGTACCTCTGCCAGGCATCGAGGATCGCGTAGGGCGCGGGATAGTGCTCGCGCCGCGCGCGCTTGGCGACCCGCTTGCGAGCCTGCGAGACGACCATGCCGCGCAGCGGGCCGAGCATCAGCCGGTCCATGAGCTTCAGCCGGCGCGGCGGTGGCGCCTGCAGCGTCACCATGCGCGCGGTGTTTTCCAGGATGCGAAGCGGCACCGCCTCGGTCACCAGACCCATGCGCCGGGCGCGCTTCGCGTCCAGCGTCTTGCCGGTGAGGATCATGTCCAGCGCCGCCGCGGGTCCGACCAGCTTCGGCAGCCACTGCAGGCCGTGCCAGAGCGGCCAGATGCCGAGCATCACCTCGGGGAAGGAGAGCCTCAACTTCGGGTCGTCCAGGGCCACGCGATAGGTGCAGGCGAGCGCGAGCTCCAGGCCCCCGCCCATGCAGAAGCCGTTGATCATCGCGGTGGTGGGGAAGGGCAGGTCGCGCACCTTCTGCACGGTGTCCCAGCCGAGCCTGGTGAAGTCCACCGCCTCCTCGGCGGTGGTGAAGCCCGCGAAAGTCTTGATGTCGGCGCCAGCGATGAAGCTCTCCTTCGCCGAGCCGATGACGAGCCCCTTGGGGGCGGCGGCGCGGATCGTGTCGAGCGCCGCGCCGAGCTCCTCCAGCGCCTCGCGCGAGAAGGTGTTGACGGACTCGCCGGCCTTGTCGAAGGTGAGCCAGGCAAGCCCCTGCGGATCCTGGTGCCAGCGCCAGTGGCGGGTGGCGGTGATCGCGGCCGGCCGGTCCACGCGGGCTCTCCTAGAGCGCTTCGACCAGCATCGCGCCGCCCAGGCCGCCGCCGATGCAGATCGAGGCGATGCCGCGCTTCGCGTTCTTGCGCCGAAGCAGCCGCAGCAGGTGCAGGACGATCCTTGCGCCAGACGCCCCGACCGGATGCCCCAGGGCCACTGCGCCGCCGTCGACGTTGAGCCGTTCCTCGTCCATGGCGCCCTGGGCGCCCTCCAGCCCGAGCTGCTCCCGGCAGTACTTCTCGTCCTTCCACGCCGCCAGGCAGCCCAGCACCTGCGCGGCGAACGCCTCGTTGATCTCCCAGTAGTCGAGGTCGTTCAACTGCAGCTTGTGGCGCTTGAGGATCGGGGTGGCGGCGTGCACGGGCCCCAGGCCCATCTGCGCGGGGTCGAGCCCCGCCCACTCGGCGTCGAGGATGCGTCCGATGGGGGTGAGCTTGCGCTGCTCGACCGCCTCCTCGGAGGCGAGGATGAGCCAGGCGGCGCCGTCGGTGATCTGCGAGCTGTTGCCGGGGGTGACGTTGCCGTACTTGCGGTCGAAGAAGGGCTTGAGCTTGGCGAGGTTCTCCATCGAGGAGTCGTTGCGCACGCCGTCGTCGAGCGTGTAGGTGTTGCCCTGGGCGTCGTAGAGCGCCTCCACCTCGCCGCCGCCCGCGGCGAGCGGCCCCTCGGCCTGCGCGCGCACCGCGCGCTGGTGGCTGCGCACCGAGTAGGCGTCCATCTGCTCGCGCGTGATGCCGAAGCGATGCGCGAGGTTCTCCGCGGTCTGGCCCATGAGCAGCCCCACCATCGGGTCGGTGAGGCCCTTCATGATGCCGATCACCGGCGCGAGCATGGCCTTGAGCGGCAGCCTGGCGAAGAGCGCCGCGCGCTGGCCCGTGGTGCGCGCGCCCGCCATCGCGGCGAACCACAGCACCACGGCGTCGCTGTAGAGCAGCGGCGCGCGCGAGAGCGCATCCGTGCCGCCGGCGAGCACCAGGCTCGAGCGCCCGGCGAGGATGTTGCTGATTCCCGAGTCGAGCGCCTGCATGCCCGAGGCGCAGTTGCGCATCACGGTCCAGCCGGGCACCTGCTGCCCGCAGCCCATGCGCAGCGCCACCACGCGGCCGATGTTCACCTCGTCGACCGAAGGCGCGGCGCAGCCGAGGATCACCTCGTCGAGCTCGCTCGGGGCGAACTTCTGGCGCACAAGGAGCGCCCGCCCGGCTTGCGTAGCGAGGTCTCCCCCCGAGAACGGCCCCGGGCGGTTCCTCGCCTTGAGGAACGGCGTGCGCGCGCCGTCGATGACGTAGATGGGCTTGGCGAACATGTCAGGCGGCCTTTGCGGAAAGCGTCTTTTCCTGGGACAGCTTCTGCATCACCTCGGCCCGGCCGAAGTCCTGCGGGAAGTCGTCCACCTTGATGACCTGCTTGCGCAGCGTCTCCTTGCGCTGCCACTGCGCGAGCTCCTCGGCGCCGATCAGGTTCTGCTCACGCGCGAGCGTCCCCAGGTCCACGCCGAGGCGCGGCTTGAGCTTGCCCTTCTTCACCGCCTTGCGCAGCTTCTCGTCGATCGGCTCGCAGGCGAGCGTGGCGAGGAACGCGGTCTCCACCACTGCGGTCGGATCGGCCTCGCCCTTCGGGAGGTACATGCCCGCGGTGAGGCGATCGCGCGTCGCGCCGGGCTCGAGCAGGATCTGCGCGCACTCGCGGTTCCTCGAGTCGAGCGGCGGGCGGAACGACATGCCGAGCGGGAAGATGGTCCAGCGCAGCAGCGTCGCCACCGACTTGATCGGGAAGTTGGAGAGGATGGCGTCGATCGCCTCCTGCGCGCGGTACAGCGCATCGCGCACCACCCAGCGGATGAGCGGGATGTCCTCCTTGTTGCGCCCCTGGTCCTCGTAGTGCTTGAGGGTGGCCGAGACGAGGTACAGCATCGAGAGCACGTCGCCGAGACGCCCGGAGATCTTCTCCTTGCGCTTGAGCGCCCCGCCCATCGCGAGCATGGACACGTCGGCGAGGAAGGCGAAGGCCGCGGCGAGGCGCGAGGTGAAGCGGTAATAGTGCTGCGTTTCCGGGGCCCCGTTCGCCGGCACCTGCCCCAGGCGCGAGCTGGTGACGCCGTGCACGAAGGTGCGCACGCCGTTGGAGATCGTGTGCCCGATGTGGGAGGTGAAGGCGTCGTCGAACTCGATCGACGCCTCCTGCCCGGTGAGCTCCTTCGCGGCACGCATTTCGCGCAAGACGTAGGGGTGGCAGCGGATCGCGCCCTGGCCGAAGATGATGAGCGTACGCGTGAGGATGTTCGCGCCCTCGACCGTGATGCCCACCGGGAGCACCTGGTAGCCGCGCCCGACCCAGTTGTTGGGGCCGAGGCAGATGCCCTTGCCGCCGTGGATGTCCATCGAGTCGTTGACGATCAGGCGCGCGCGCTCGGTCATGTGGTACTTGGCGATCGCCGAGATGACGGCGGGCTTCTCGCCCAGGTCCACCGCGCCCGCGGTCATGATGCGCGTCGCGTCCATCATGTAGCAGTTGGCGGCGATGCGGCCGAGCGCCTCTTCCACGCCCTCGAGCTTGCCGATCGGCGTCTTGAACTGGCTGCGCACCCGCGCGTAGGCGCCGGTCACGCGCGCGAGCGCCTTGGCGCCGCCCACCGAGGAGGTCGGCAGCGAGATCGAGCGGCCCGCGGCGAGGCACCCCATCAGCATCATCCAGCCCTTGCCCGCGTAGTCCTTGCCGCCGATGATCCAGTCGATCGGCATGAAGACGTCTCTTCCGGAATTGGGCCCGTTCTGGAACACGGCGTTGAGCGGCAGGTGGCGCCTGCCGATGTTGACGCCCGGGTGACTGGTGGGAACGAGCGCGCAGGTGATGCCGAGGTCCTCCTTGTCGCCGAGAAGGTGCTCGGGGTCGTAGAGCCGGTACGCGAGCCCGAGCAGCGTCGCCACGGGCCCGAGCGTGATGTAGCGCTTGTCCCAGGTGACGCGCATGCCCAGCACTTCCCTGCCCTGGTAGGTGCCCTTGCACACCACGCCGTAGTCGGGAATGGAGGCCGCATCCGATCCGGCTTCGGGGCTGGTGAGCGCGAAGCAGGGCACTTCCTGGCCCTTGGCGAGCCGCGGCAGGTAGTGGTTCTTCTGCTCCTCGGTGCCGTAGTGCAGCAGCAGCTCGGCGGGCCCGAGCGAGTTGGGCACCATCACCGTGACCGCGAGCGCGTTGGAGCGCGTAGAGAGCTTCATCACCACCGCCGAGTGCGCGAGCGCCGAGAACCCCAGGCCGCCGTACTTCTTCGGGATGATCATGCCCAGGAACCCCTTGTCCTTGATGGTCTGCCAGACCTGCGCCGGCAGGTCGTAGCGCTCGTGGGTGACCTCCCAGTCGTTCACCATGGCGCAGACTTCCTCGCAGGGGCCGTCGAGGAAGGCCTGCTCCTCGGCCGAGAGCTTCGGCGCGGGAATCGCGAGCAGCCGGTCCCAGTCCGGCTTGCCCGAGAAGAGGTCAGCATCCCACCACACCGTGCCCGCGTCGATCGCCTCCTTCTCGGTCTGCGACATGTCCGGGAGGATGCGGCGGTAGATGGCGAGCACGTGGTCGCTGAAGAGCGCGCGCCTGAGCGGCGCGATGTTGGCGATCGCCGCGAGCGCGGCGAAGGGCGCGAACACCAGCCAGCTCGCGAGCGCCGGCCACTCGAAGGCGATCGCCCAGGTCGCGAGCACCAGGCCCGCCCCGAGCGTCCAGACGAGGATCGGCGCCTGGAAGTAGGCCAGCAGCAGCAGGACGGCGAGGGTTCCGAGCGCGAAGCCGAGCATGGGTGTCCTCCTTGCGGTGTGGCCTAGGCGGCCTTCTTGACGTCGTGGGCGCCGCGCAGCGGCGCGGTGAGCCCGGCGAGCAGGAACGCGCTCAGGCGCTGCTCGAGCAGGCGCGCGTCGTAGCGGTCCTCGGGCTTGCACCCGGCGATCAGCTGCACCGTGTCGGTGGCGGCGAGCGTGTAGGCGAGCGTGCCGAACATGAAATGCATGCGCCAGATGAGCTCCTCGCGCGGCATCTCGGGCAGCGCGCGCTCGAACGCCGCCTTGAAGCGCTCCATCGCCGGCGCGTACAGGCCGCCGATCAGGGCGCGGATCTGCTTCGAAGGATCGGTGTAGGTGCGCCCGAGCAGGCGGATGAAGTTGCGCCCGCCCTTCGCGTCCTCGATCATGCGCAGGCTCGCGCCGATGAAGGCGCCGATGATGGCGCGCGGCCCGAGCGCCCGCCCGCCGGACTCCTTTTCCAGCCGCTCGAGCGCGGCGATGCGCTCCCCGTTCATGGGGTCGAGCCGGCGCCGGAACACCGCCTCGATGAGCGCGTGCTTGGAGCCGAAGTGGTAGTTGACCGCGGCGAGGTTGACCCCGGCGCGCGCGGTGAGGCTTCGCATCGAGGTGCCCTCGAAGCCGTGCTGCATGAAGAGCTCCTCGGCCGCATCGAGGATGCGGAGCTGGGTTTCGCGATGGGGCTTGACGGCGCGGAGTTCCATGGCAGAGTCAGTTAAACGAACGTTTGAATGATAGCCTCGGCGCATCGCGCGCGTCAAGGCTTGCCCGAAACCGAGATCGCCTTGCGGATGAACGCCTTCTTCTGGCTCTTGTCCTCGATTTCGTCGGCGATGAGAAGGTAGAGCTCTCCCTCGTCGCGCGCCTTCATGGCCGCGCGCTTGACCCCACGCGGGCCACCGCGCCGATGTACTCGGCGAGCCGCCGCTCGGCGCGCTCCAGCACCCCCGCAATATAGAATGCGCGCCTTTCCATGGCTACCCACGCGCACCACCGCTCGGCGCCCACCGGGCCGCTGAGGCGGGGCGAGTGGCGCGCCGCCGCGGCGCTGCTGCCCTACCTCTGGGAGTTCCGCGGCCGCGTGCTGCTGGCGCTCGCCTGCCTGGTCGCGGCGAAGCTCGCCAACGTCAGCGTGCCGCTGGTGCTCAAGGAGGTCGTCGACGGCCTCGACCCGAAGCTGGCGCTGGTCGCGGTGCCCGCCGCGCTGCTCGCGGCCTACGGCCTGCTGCGCTTCTCGACGACGCTCTTCGCGGAGCTGCGCGACGTGCTGTTCGTGCGCGTCATCCAGCGCGCCATCCGCCAGGTGGCGCTCGGCGTGTTCCGCCACCTGCACGGCCTGTCCCTGCGCTTCCACCTCGACCGCCAGACCGGGGGCATGACGCGCGACATCGAGCGCGGCACGCGCGGCATCTCGTCGCTGCTCAACTACATGATCTTCTCGATCCTGCCCGTGATCCTCGAGTTCGCGCTGGTCGCCGCGGTGCTGGTGGGCAAGTTCGACTGGCGCTTCGCCGCGGTCACCTTCGGCGCGGTCGCCGCGTACATCGCTTTCACGATCGCCGTCACCGAGTGGCGCATGGAGATCCGGCGCCAGGCCAACGAGCTCGACTCGCGCGCCAACACGCGCGCCATCGATAGCCTGCTCAACTACGAGACGGTCAAGTATTTCGGCAACGAGGAGTTCGAGGCGCGCCGCTACGACGAGAGCCTGCGCAGCTACGAGACGGCGGCGGTGAGGACCGAGGCCTCCCTCGGCCTGCTCAACATCGGCCAGGCGCTGATCATCGCCGCGGCGGTGACCGCGCTCATGTTCCTCGTCGCCGAGGGCGTGGTGAGCGGCGCGTTCACGCTCGGGGACCTGGTGCTGGTGAACGCGCTGCTGATCCAGCTCTACATCCCGCTCAACTTCCTCGGCATGGTGTACCGCGAGATCAAGCAGTCGCTGCTCGACATGGAGCGCATGTTCCGGCTCCTCGCGGAGCACCGCGAGGTCGAGGACCGGCCCGGGGCCCCCGACCTGCCGCCGGGCGGCGCGACGGTCGAGTTCCGGGACGTGGACTTCCGCTACGAGGCGGCACGGCCGATCCTGCGCGGCGTGAGCTTCACCATCCCCGCCGGGCAGCGCGTCGCCGTGGTGGGCCACTCGGGCTCGGGCAAGTCGACGCTGGCGCGGCTCCTGTACCGCTTCTACGACGTGACGGGGGGCGCGATCCTGGTGAACGGCGCGGACCTGCGGGCCTTGAGGCAGGCGAGCCTGCGCGCCGCGATCGGCATCGTGCCGCAGGACACGGTGCTGTTCAACGACACCATCCGCTACAACATCCGCTACGGGCGACCCGGGGCGAGCGACGCGGAAGTGGCGGAGGCCGCGCGCGCGGCGCACATCCACGACTTCATCGAGTCGCTGCCCGCGAGGTACGACACCTCGGTCGGCGAGCGCGGGCTGAAGCTCTCGGGGGGCGAGAAGCAGCGCGTGGCGATCGCCCGGGCGCTGCTCAAGAACCCGCGCATCCTCATCTTCGACGAGGCCACCTCGGCCCTCGACTCCAAGTCCGAGCAGGCGATCCAGGCCGAGCTCGAGCGCATCTCGGTAGGGCGCACGGCGCTGGTCATCGCGCACCGGCTCTCCACGGTGATGGACGCCGATGCGATCCTGGTCCTCAGCCGCGGGCGCATCGTAGAGCGCGGCACCCACGCGGAGCTCCTCGCCGCCCGCGGCGAATACGCCCGCATGTGGGCGCTGCAGCAGCAGCGCGCCGAGGCCGAGGCGGTGCTCGAGCGGGCCGAGGCAGCCTGAGCCGCTGCTGAGGTCCTTTCGAGTAATGCCCCGTAGTGCTTTCTTTTGCTTGCATTTTCCAATCCCCCTGGGCTAGACTGCAGGAAAGCCGCAAAGAACCGGGCCGATGCCAACCGCCAGGGAGGAACGCAAGCTGCACTCGCTCGAGAAGATCGTCGCGCTCGTCGCGCTCGCCGCGGTGCTGGCGCTCTCGCTGGGCTTCGCCCAGGCGAAGGACCCCGAGAAGGTGTTCCTGCGCTCGGCCGCGGTGCTGGTGCAGGACGCCGCGAGCGGCGAGACGCTGCTGGCGAAGAACGAGGCGAGCGTGCTGCCGATCGCCTCGATCACCAAGCTGATGACCGCCATCGTGGTCCTCGACGCGGGCCTCGACCTCGAGCGGCGCGTGGCGATCAGCGACGAGGACTACGACTTCGTCAAGGGGACGCGCTCGCGCCTGCGCCCGGGATCGGTGCTCACGAGGAACGAGCTGCTGCTCCTTGCGCTCATGGCCTCGGAGAATCGCGCCGCGGCCGCGCTGTCGAGGACCTACCCCGGCGGCACCGAGGCGTTCGTCACCGCCATGAACGCGAAGGCGAGCGCGCTGCGCATGCACGATACGCGCTTCGTCGACTCGACGGGGCTCTCCGCCGGCAACGTCTCGAGCCCGCATGACCTCGCCCGGCTGGTCGCCGCGGCGCACGCCTACCCGCTGATCCGCGAGTACTCGACGCGCGAGCAGGCGACGGTCAGCGTGCGCGGGCGGGCGCAGGGTTTTCGCAACACGAATGGCCTCGTGCGCTCGAGCCACTGGGACATCGGCCTGTCGAAGACCGGCTACATCAGCGAGGCGGGACGGTGCCTGGTGATGCGCGTGCGGCTCGCCTCGCGCGAGCTGATCGTGGTGCTGCTCGACTCCTGGGGCAAGTACTCGCGCATCGGCGACGCCAACCGCATCCGCAAGTGGCTCGAGACGAGGCTCGCCGCGGGCGAGCACGGCTAGGCGCGGTCCTCGCTGAGGAGGGCTTCCGCGAGGACGTGATGGCGGGGCTGTCGCTGCCGCAGAAGGCGCTGCCCCCGAAGTACTTCTACGACGCCGCGGGGAGCACGCTCTTCGAGCGCATCTGCCGGCTTCGCGAGTACTACCCTACGCGCGCCGAGCTCGCGCTGACGCGCGCGCACCTCGCGGAGATCGCGCGCTTCGCCGGGCGGGGGGTGGAGCTCGTGGAGTACGGCAGCGGCGCGAGCCTGAAGACCCGCCTCCTCATCGCGCGGCTCCGGCCCTCGGTCTACGTTCCGGTGGACATCTCGCGCTCGGCGCTCGACGCGGCGGCCGCGCGCCTCGCGCGCGAGTTTCCGTGGCTCGACGTGCGGCCGGTCCTGGGGGACTTCTCGCGCCCGCTCGAGATTCCCGTGGCGCGGTCCAGGCGCCGGCGCGTGGTGTACTTCCCGGGCTCCACCATCGGCAACCTTACCCCGGAAGGCGCGCAGGCGTTTCTTCACCTCACCTGGGACCAGGTGGGGAGAGGCGGCGCGGCGCTGATCGGGGTGGACCTGAAGAAGGACGCGAACGTGCTGCATGCCGCCTACAACGACGCCAAGGGCGTCACGGCGGCGTTCAATTTGAACCTGCTTACGCGAATCAATCGCGAGCTCGGCGGAGACTTCGATCTGCGCGCCTTCCGCCACTACGCTTTCTACAACGCGCGGCGCGGCAGGATCGAGATGCACCTCGTGTCGCTGCGCGGGCAGCGCGTGCAGATCGGCGGGCACAGCTTCGGCTTCGAGCGCGGCGAGACGATCCATACCGAGAACTCGTACAAGTACTCGGTCGAGGATTTTCGCACGCTCGCCGCCGCCGCGGGCTTCCGGGGCGAGAAGGCCTGGCTTGACCGCCGCGGCCTGTTCTGCCTGCACGGACTGGTCAGCGGCTAGCCGGCGCTACGCCGCCCCGATCCTCGCCGCCTCGCGCCGGTGCCCGATGCCGCGCGAGATGCGCTCGGCGGCCTCCTTGATGAGCGGCCCCCACTGCGGCTTCATGCGGTCGGCGGGCGAGGAGATGGAGAGCGCCGCCACCAGGTGCCCGCCATCGTCGCGCACGGCCGCGGCCACGCAGCGCACCCCGACCTCGGCCTCCTCGGCGTCCGTAGCCCAGCCCTGCCGCTGGATGCGCTCGAGCTCGCGCTCCAGGGCCGGCAGGCTGGCGACGGTGTTCCTGGTGTAGGCGCGCAGGCCCGTGCGCCGCGCGTAGTCGCGCAGGCGCGCGTAGCCTTCCTCGAGCAGGAACAGCTTTCCCGCGGCGGTGATGTGCAGCGGCGCGCGCGCGCCGATGACGTGCACCACGCGCATCGCCGAGCGCCCCGAGGAGGTGCGCTCGACGTAGACGATCTCGTCGTCGTGGCGCACCGAGAGGTTGACGGTTTCGCCCGTCTGCGCGTGCAGCTCGCGCATCACCGGCAGCGCCATCTCGCGCACGTTGATGCGCGATTTCACCAGGTTCCCCAGCTCCAGCAGCCGCATGCCGAGGCGGTAGCTGCCCGGCTCCACGCGGTCCACCATGCGGTCCGATGCCATCGCCGAGAGGATGCGGTGCGCGGTGGACGGGTGCAGCCCCGCGTGCTGCGCGGCCTGCTTGAGCCCGAGCGGCTCGGGGTGCTCCGCCAGCACCTCGAGCAGCTTGAGCATGCGCTCGATGACCTGGATCGGGCTCTTCGCTTCCCTGCGCGTCGCCATGAGAGGCGGAATTCTATCTCACGATGTGAAATGCAGCTATGATGCGCGCATGCGCGTCGGTTTGTTCGTCACCTGCCTCGTCGACCTGGTGCGCCCGCGCATCGGCTTCGCGGCGCTCGAGCTGCTGGAGGCCGCGGGCTGCGAGGTGATCGCGCCGCCCGGGCAGACCTGCTGCGGGCAGCCGGGCTGGAATTCGGGCGACCGCGCCTCGGCGCGCGCGCTGGCCGAGAAGCTGATCGCGGAGTTCGAGGCGTTCGATGCGCTGGTCGTGCCCTCGGGCTCCTGCGCGGGGATGATCAAGCGCCACTATGCCGAGCTCTTCGCGGGCGAGGGGGCGTGGCTCGAGCGCTGTGAGGCGCTCGCCGCGAAGACCTGGGAGCTCGCCGATTTTCTCTCGCGCGCGGCGAAGCCCGGGACCGTGCCGGGGAGGTTCTCGGGCAGCGTCACCTACCACGATTCCTGCTCGGGGCTGCGCGAGCTGGGCGTGAAGGCGCAGCCGAGGGAGCTCCTCGCGCGCATGCCGGGCGTCGAGCTGCGCGAAATGAAGGATTGCGAGACCTGCTGCGGCTTCGGCGGCGCGTTCTCGGTCAAGTTCGGCGAGATCTCGGCGGCGGTGGCGGACGCCAAGTGCGAGCGCATCCTCGATTCGGGCGCCGACGCGGTGGTGCTCGGCGACCTCGGCTGCATCCTCAACATCGAGGGGCGCCTGCGCCGGCGCGGCGAGGAGCGCATCCGCGTGCTGCACCTCGCCGAGCTGCTGGCGGGCAAGGCCTGATGCAGGTCCAATCGCTGCACTTCAAGCGGCGTGCCTCGCAGGCGCTCGCGGATGCGCGCCTGCAGGCCAACCTGCGGCGCTTCGGCAGCGGCTTCGCCGAGAAGCGCGCCGCGGCGCGCGCCGCCTACGGCGTGGAGGCCTTCGAGCGGCTGCGCGCGGCAAGCGCCGCGATCCGCGACCGCGCGCTGGAGAACCTCGACGCGTGGCTGCTGCATTTCGAAGCCGAGGCGACACGCCGCGGCAGCGTGGTGCTGTGGGCCGGGGACGTCGCCGAGGCGCGCGCGCGGGTGCTCGAGATCTGCGCGCGCCACGGCCTGAAGAAGGCCATCAAGTCGAAGTCGATGCTCTCGGAGGAGGCGGGGCTGAACGAGGCGCTCGCCGCGGCCGGCGTGCAGCCGGTGGAGACCGACCTCGGCGAGTACATCCTGCAGCTCGCCGGCGAGCCGCCCTCGCACATCATCGCGCCGGCGATCCACAAGGACCAGGCGCAGGTCGCCGAGCTCTTCGAGCGCCACCACAGGCGCCCGGCCTCGGGCGACATCGAGCGCATGACGCGGGAGGCGCGCGAGGTGCTGCGGCCGCACTTCCTCTCCGCCGATCTCGGCATCTCGGGGGGCAATTTCCTCGTCGCCGAGACCGGGTCGGTGGCGATCGTGACCAACGAAGGCAACGGCCGCATGACCACCACGCTGCCGCGCGTGCACGTCGCGATCACCGGCATCGAGAAGGTGGTGCCCACCCTCGAGGACCTCTCCACGCTCAACCGCGTGCTGCCGCGCTCGGCGACCGGGCAGGAGATCGAGAACTACTTCTCGATCCTCACCGGGCCGCGCCGCGAGGGCGACCCCGAAGGGCCCGAGCACATGTACGTCGTGCTCGTGGACAACGGGCGCACGCGCTTCGTGGGAAGCGAATTGCGGGAGATGCTGCGCTGCATCCGCTGCGGCGCCTGCATGAACCATTGCCCGGTGTTCCAGGCGGTGGGCGGGCACGCCTACGGCTGGGTGTATCCCGGTCCGATGGGCTCGGTGCTGACGCCGGTGCTCAATGGGCTGGAGAGCGCGCCGGACCTGCCGCAGGCGGCGACGCTGTGCGGCGCGTGCGAAGTCGCCTGCCCGGTGATGATCCCGCTGCCCTCGCTCCTGCGCACGCTGCGCGAGCAGCAGATGGAGCGCGGCCTGCGGCCGTGGGCCGAGCGCGCGGCGCTCGCCGCGTGGGCCTTCGCCGCGACGCGCCCGCGGCTCTATGGCCTGCTCACCGCGCTCGCGGCGCGCGCGCTGCGCCTGCTCGGCGGGCCGCGGGGGCGCATCCGGCGGCTGCCCTTCGATCCGGGCTGGACGCAGGGCCGCGACTTCCCGGCGCCCGAGGGACGCACGTTCCGCGAGCTCCATGGCGCAGGCCGCAGATCGCGCGCTTGAGCGCTATGCCTGGCTCTCGGTGGCCGCCGCGCTCGCGACGATCGCGCTCAAGACCGCCGCCTGGCAGCTCACCGGCTCGGTCGGGCTGCTCTCGGATGCGCTCGAGTCGCTGATCAATCTCGCCGCGGCGCTGCTCGCGCTCGCGATGCTGCGCCTCGCCGCCGCGCCGCCCGACGAAGCGCATCCCTACGGGCGCGACAAGGCGCAGTACTTCTCGAGCGGCATCGAGGGCGCGCTGATCGTGTTCGCCGCCGCGGCCATCGTCTACGCGGCGGTGCCGCGCCTGCTCGCGCCGCAACCGCTCTCCACCCCGCTGCTCGGCATCGCGATCTCGGCGGCGGCGAGCGCGATCAACCTCGGCGCGGGACTCGCCCTGATCGCGGCGGGCCGGCGCGCGCACTCGATCGCGCTCGAAGCCGACGGCCACCACCTGATGACCGACGTCTGGACCTCGGTGGGCGTCATCGCCGGCGTCGCGCTGGTGGCGGCGACCGGGTGGCTGATCCTCGATCCGCTGGTCGCGCTCGCGGTGGCGGCGAACATCGTCTGGACCGGGGTGAAGCTGATGCGCCGATCCTTCACCGGGCTGCTGGATGCGGCGATTCCCGAGGCCGAGCGGGCGAAGATCGAGAGAATCTTCGCCGAGTACCGCCCGCGCTACGGGGTGGAGTTCCACGCCCTGCTCACGCGCCAGTCGGGGGCGCGCCGCTTCGTCTCGTTCCATCTCCTCGTGCCCGACGCCTGGCCGGTGGCCGAGGCGCACCGCCTGTCGGAGGAAATCGAGGAGCGCATCCGCTCGCTGGTACCCAACGCCATCCTGCTCACCCACATCGAGCCGATCTCGCACCCCTCGTCCTACGACGACATCAGGCTCGACCGGCCCTGAGCGCGCCGCGCGAAGCGCCCGGGATCGAGCGCCTCGGCGAGGCGGCGCTCGAGCGGCAGCGGCTCGCCCTCGAGCAGGCTCGCGAGCAGCTCCGCGGCGATCCCCGCCCAGAGCAGGCCGCGCGAGCCGTAGGCGAAGGCGCCGTACAGGCCTTCCTGCGCGAGCGCGCCGACCAGCGGCAGCCGGTCGCGCGCCACGGCGCGGAAGGCGACGCGGCCCTCGAGCCGTGCAGGATCGAGCCCGGCGGCCGCGCCCGGCACGATGCGCTCGAGGCGCTCGAGGTTCCCGGCGTGGCTCTCCACGCGCTCGCCTGGATCGTCGTCGTCAAGGTCGAAGCTCGCGCCGGTGAGCACGCGTCCGTCCACCGGAGGCAGCACGAAGCCGCCGCGCAGCACCGCGGTCCTCAGGCTCGCGAGGCGGCCGGGGGGCAGCAGGCTGAGCTGCCCTCGCACCCGGCGCAGCCGCACCGCCGGCTGCGGCGCAAGGCGCAGCGCCTCGGCCGCGTTGGCGAGGATCACGACGGGCGCCGCCGCGATCGCCGCGCCGCGCGCGTCGCGCGCGATCCAGTCGCCGCGGCCGCGATCCAGCGTCGCGGCTTCCTGCTCGAAGCGGGTCTGCAGCCGCGGCCCGCAGCGTGCGAGAAGCGATCCCACGCGCCCACGCGGCCGGAGCCAGCCGGCGCCCGGGAACCAGAGGCCTGCGGCGGTGACCTCCACACCGGCGAGGCGCGATGCCTCTTCGCGCTCGACATGCCGGACGTACTCGGGGGGATAGCCGGCGAGCGCGCGCTGCGCGGCATCCTCCTTCGCGTCTCGCGCGAGCTGCAGCACGCCGCCGCGACGCAGCTCACGGCCCTCGATGTCCTGCCAGAAGAACGCCGACCGGGTCAGGCGGGCGAACAGGCTGTCGTCGGGGGTCACCACGGGGTGGATGATCCCCGCGGGGTTGCCCGAGGCCTCCTCGGCGGGCGCCGCGTGGCGCTCGATCAGGGTCACGTCCCAGCCGCGCGAGGCGAGCCGCTCGCTCACCGCGGCGCCCGCGATCCCGGCGCCGATCACGAGCGCCTTGCGCGCCGCAGGCGCCGGGGCGGGCCGCTGCGCCCGGCGCGGCGCGAGCTCCGCCACCAGCATCTCGCTCTTGCGCGCGAAGCCGCGGCGCTTCGCTGCGCGGAAGCCCGCCTCCCGCAGCGCTTCTCGCACCGGCGCGGCGACGCTCCAGGTGGCGGCCGTAGCGCCTGGCGCGGCAAGACGCCCAAGGTGGCGCAGCAGCTGCGGGGACCACATCTCCGGGTTCTTCGCCGGCGCGAAGCCGTCGAGATAGAAGGCGTCCGCCGCGAGCCGCAGCTGCGGCAGCAGCGCGGCGATGTCCCCGAGCGCGAGCGTGAGCACGACGCGCCCCTGCTCGAGCTCGAGCCGGTGCAGGCCCGGCACGAGCACCGGCCAGGCGGCGCGCAGCTCCTGCGCGAGCAGCTGGAGCTCGTCGTACCTCGCGTGCAGCACCGCGAGGTCCTGCGCGCCGAACGGGTGCTTCTCGATGGAGACGAAGTGCAGCCGCTCGCAGCGTTCGCCGTCGTCCCGCCAGGCCTGCCAGGCGACGAGGAAGGACAGGCCGAAGCCGAAGCCGGTCTCGAGGATCGTGAACCGCGCCCGGCCGCGCCAGCGCGCCGGCAGCCCGTTGCCCGCGAGAAAGACGTGCCGCGCCTGAGCCGGGCCGCCCGCGGCGCTGTGGTAGAGGTCGCCGTACTCCTCGGAGAAGGGCGTGCCGTCGGCGGCGAACGCAAGGCGCGCGGGGCGCAGCGGCTCGAGCATGCGCCGGCGAGTATGACACCGCCGTCGCTTGAGCTAGATCAAGCCCCTCGCCCTCGATCAGTCCTAGCTTTGGGCTCTGCATCTGTCCTCACGGAGGTCGACATGGGTGCCTGGATTGCGTATGTCGCGCTGCTTGGGACGGCCGCGCTGCTTGCCTGGGCGCTCGCGCGGGCGGTGGCGGACATGTGGCGCAGGGCGATGCGCGACGACCGGCCATTGCCGCTCAGCATCATGATGCGGCGGCTGCACATCGAACCGGCCGCCGCCGCGGCCGCGAGTGGGTTTGCCCTGGGCGCCGCGGCGCGGCGTTGCGCGGCCTGTCCGGCAGAGGCCGAGTGCCGCGCATGGCTCGCTTCGGGCAGGCACGAGGGCTACGAGCGCTTCTGCCCGAACGCCGCCTGGCTCGACCGAGCACGCGGCACCGCGGGTTAGAATCGCCCCGTTTCCCGGCGACGCCGCGGCACGAGGCCGCCGCGCGGCCGCGGTCATGGAGGCGATCGATGAACAAGCCCGCAGATCTCAAGCTCGGAGCCGTCCCCTTCTGGATCAACGGCAGGCCTGTCGCGCCGGCCGTCGCGCGCCACGGCGAGGTCTTCAACCCCGCCACCGGCCAGGTGATCCGGCGCGTGCCCTTCGCGGACGCCGGGCTGGTGGACGCGGCCGTGAAGGCCGCGGCGGCCGCGCTGCCGGCCTGGCGCGACACGCCGCCGGTGCGCCGCGCGCGCATCTTGCAGAAATACCTCCAGCTCCTGCAGCGCGAGCAGCAGGCGCTCGCCGCCATCGTCACCGAGGAGCACGGCAAGACGCTGCCCGACGCGGCAGGCTCGGTGCAGCGCGGTATCGAGGTGGTGGAATTCGCCTGCGGCATCCCGAACCTGCTCAAGGGCGAGCACTCCGAGGACGTGGGCTCGGGGGTCGACACCTTCTCGCTGCGCCAGCCCGTCGGCGTGTGCGCGGGCATCACGCCGTTCAACTTCCCGGTGATGGTGCCGCTGTGGATGTTCCCGCTCGCCATCGCCTGCGGCAACGCCTTCATCCTCAAGCCCTCGGAGAAGGACCCTTCGGCCTCGATCCGCATGGCCGAGCTCTTCAAGGAGGCGGGGCTGCCCGACGGCGTCTTCAACGTGGTGCACGGCGACAAGGAGGCGGTGGACGCGATCCTCGCCCATCCGGGCATCCATGCCGTGTCGTTCGTAGGCTCCACGCCGATCGCCAAGTACATCTACGAGACCGCGGCGCGCAACGGCAAGCGCGTGCAGGCGCTGGGCGGCGCGAAGAACCATGCGGTGGTGCTGCCGGACGCGGACCTCGAGTTCGCGGCCGACGCCTTGATCGGCGCCGCCTACGGCTCGGCGGGCGAGCGCTGCATGGCGGTGAGCGCGGTGGTGGCGGTGGGCGCGGCGGGCGACCCGCTGGTGAAGCTGCTCGCGCAAAAGGCCAAGGGGATCAAAGTCGGACCCGGAGACCGCGAGGGCGTGGACATGGGCCCGCTGGTGACGGGCCCGCATCGCGACAGGGTGGCCTCGTACGTGGACGCCGGCGTGAAGGAGGGCGCGAAGCTCGTCGTGGACGGGCGCGAGGGCCGCCCGAGGGAGGGCTTCTTCCTCGGCACCACGCTCTTCGACCAGGTGAGGCCGGAGATGAGCATCTACCGCGACGAGATCTTCGGCCCGGTGCTGGTGGTCCTGCGCGCGAATACGATCGAGGAGGCCATCGTCCTCGTCAACCGCAACCCCTACGCCAACGGCGTCGCGATCTTCACCGAGTCGGGCGGCGCAGCCCGGCGCTTCGCAAACGAGATCCAGGTCGGCATGGTGGGCGTCAACGTCCCGATCCCGGTGCCGGTGGCGTTCTACTCCTTCGGCGGCTGGAAGAATTCGCTCTTCGGCGACCTGCACGTGCACGGGGTGGAGGGCGTCAAGTTCTATACCCGGACGAAAGCGATCACCACGCGCTGGCCGCACCAGGACACGCCGGCGCCGGGGTTGAACATGCCCACGCTCGGCTAGATCAGGGGTGAAGCTCCCCTCCTACGCAACCCTCGCGACCGAGGCGCGCGGCGAGCACCTGCTTGTCGTCACGCTCAACCGCCCCGAGGTCCGCAACGCGATCAACACGCAGATGGGCCGCGACCTGCTCGACCTGTGGACGCGGCTCGCGGAGGATGCGGGCGACGTCCGCTGCGTGGTGCTCACGGGCGCGGGAGACAAGGCGTTCTGCGCGGGCGGCGACCTCAAGGAGCGCGACGGCATGACGGTGGAGGCGTGGCAGGCGCAGCACGAGCTCTTCGAGCGCGCTTTCGCCGCGCTCGTGGAGTGCCCGCTGCCCGTGATCGCGGCGGTGAACGGCGCCGCGTTCGGCGGCGGGCTCGAGCTCGCGCTGTGCTGCGACTTCGTCTACGCCTCGCGCGAGGCGCGCTTCGCGCTCTCCGAGGTGAGCCTGGGCATCATGCCCGGCGGGATGGGCACGCAGAACCTGCCGCGCGCGGTGGGCGAGCGCCGCGCAAAGGAACTGATTCTCGCGACGACACCGTTCGGCGCGGAGGAGGGCGAGCGCTGGGACCTCGTCAACCGCGTCTGCGAGCCGGGCAGGCTGCTCGAGGAGGCCCTCGCCACGGCGGAGAGGATCGCCGCCAACGCGCCGCTCTCGGTGCGCCAGGCGAAGAAATCCGTCCACCACGGCCTGGACATGGACCTGCTCACGGGCTACCGCTTCGAGATCGAGGCCTACAACCGGCTGGTCGGGACCGAGGACCGCCTGGAAGGCGTGCGCGCCTTCAACGAGAAGCGCAAGCCCCGCTTCAAGGGACGCTAGAAGTCGTACAGCTCGGCCGGGTTCTCGGCGAGCACCCTGCGTCGCAGCGCCTCGTCGGGGATCCAGTCCGAGAGCAGGTCCGCGAGCTCGCCGTCGTTCGGCATCCTTCCCCGCAGCATGACGTGAGGCCAGTCCGTGCCCCAGACGACGCGCCCGGGATTCGCCTCCAGCAGCGCGTGCGCGAACGGCGTCACGTCCGCGTAGGGCAGCGCGCCGCTCGAGAGGCGGTAGGGGCCGGAGAGCTTGACCCACGCCCGGCCCGCGCGCACGAGCGCGAGCAGCGCCCTGAATCCCGGATCGTCGGGCCCCTTGCCCTGCGTGAGGTACCCGATGTGCCCGAACACGACGGGCACGGGGAAACCGGCGAGCTGGCGGTCGAGGTCGGGGTATTCGTCCGCGTGCAGCAGGAACTCCATGTGCCAGCGCAATGCGCGGATCCTCTGCGCGAGCGCGCGCAGCTCGGCAAGCGGCAGGGCGCCGCGCGCGTTGCCCGAGTCGGCGATGTTGATGCGCACGCCGCGCACCCCTGCGGCGTGCAACGGCTCGAGCACCGCGCAGTCCGCGTCCGGCGGAACGACCGCCACGCCGCGCAGCCGCTGCGGATCGGCGCGAAGCGCGGCGAGCGTGGCCGCGTTGTCGGTGCCGTATACGCTGGGCTGCACGATCACCGCGCGCTCGACGCCCAGCGCACCCAGCATGCGGCGGAAATCGGCGTAGAGGCAGTCGGGCGGCGTGTAGCGGCGCTCCGCGGCGAACGGGTAGCGAGCCGCCGGCCCGAAGACGTGCGCGTGGCAGTCGCAGGCGAGCGGCGGGAGCTTCAGCGACGGCGCGCGCGGCGCGAAATCGGGAGGCGGGCAGGGGAGCACGGCGCGCGCATTCTATACTCGCGCGCCATGAAGCTCGCCGACTGGTCGCTGCACCTGTACCGCCTGCCGTATGCGCGCGAAGTGGTGTGGGCGAACGCGATCGAGCGCTCGGGCCTCTACGCGCTGCTTGAGCTGGTGTCGGACGAAGGCGCGCGCGGCATCGCGGAAGGGACGCTCAAGCCGACCTGGAGCGGTGTCTCGCCGCGCGCGCTCGCCGCGGCATTCGAGGACTTCCTGATTCCGGCGCTGCGCGGCGTGGATCTTGGCGACGAGGCGGCGGTGGCGCGCAGCCTCGCGGGAATCCCGGAGAACCGCCTCGCCAAGGGCATGATCGGGAGCGCCTGCTGGACCATGCGCGCCGCGGCCGCCGGCAAGCCGCTGTGGCAGCTCTGGGGAGCGGGCCGCACGCGCGAGGTGGCGTGGACGGTGACGCGCCAGGCGCCGGCGGCGATGGCGCAGGAAGCCGCCGAGGTCTGCGGGACGTTCGGCTTCCGCACCCTCAAGGTGAAGGGCGGGCAGGGGCTCGCCACCGACCTTCAGGCGCTCAGGGAGATTCGCGCGGCGGTCGGGGCTGCGGTAGAGCTCTACGTGGACGCCAACAGCCACTACGCGCCGGCGGAGGCGGCGAGCTACGTCGCCGCGCTCGCCGGCGCCGGCGTGACGGTCGCCGAGGACCCCTGCCCCCTGCGGCCCGATCGCGCGTTCGAGGCACTGCAGAAATCGAGCCCCATCCCGATCCTCGTCGATCGCAGTTGCGCCTCGAAGGAGGATGCCGCGTTGTACCTGGAGCGCGGGGCGAGAGCGCTGTCGGCGAAGCCGGGGCGCGTGGGGCTCGCCGAGGCGCGGGCGATCACGGCGCTCGCCGCAGCCGCGGGGGCGAAGACCGCGGTGGGCATCTACGCCGAAAGTGCGCTCGGGACGCTCGTCAACCTGCAGCAGCCGGGGACGATGGCGGCGGAGCAGGCGTTCTTCCCCACGCTGGCGGCTCAGGTGTCGACGCTCATCCCCGACATCCGGGATGGGCGAGTCGAATTGCCGACGGACCCGGATCTGTCGAAGCTCGTGGACCGGGAGGCGGTGAAGCGCCGTGCGCCATAACGAATTGCGTTATATGACGGAGTCCGTTATAGTGCGCTCGTGATCGCGAGCTTCAAGGATCCCGAAGCGAAGCGGATCTGGCAGGGCGAGTTCTCCAGGCGCCTGCCGCAGGGGATCCAGGAAGTCGCTCGGCGGAAACTGCGAATGCTGAACGCGGCACGGACGCCTCCGGACCTGAAGGTTCCTCCGGCCAACCGGCTTGAGGCATTGAAGGGCACCCGTGCCGGGCAGTTCAGCGTCCGGATCAACGACCGATGGCGCATCTGCTTTCGTTTCGCCGCGGGCCAGGCGAGCGACGTAGAGATCGCGGACTATCACTGAGTAGGGTCATGAAGCGATTGCCCAACATTCACCCCGGCGAGGTGCTCCTCGAGGAGTTTCTGAAGCCGATGAATCTCAGCCAGAACGGAATCGCGCGCGCGATCGGTGTTCCGCCACGGCGCATCAACGAGATCGTGCTGGGCAAGCGGGGGATCACGGCCGATACCGCGATCCGCTTGGCCAAACGCTTCAGGACCTCGGAGCAGTTCTGGATGAGCCTGCAAGCCGAATACGATCTCGAGGAGGCGCGACGCGCGCTGGGCGCCGCGGCCTGAGTGCCGGAAGTGGTCCCCGGCCGCGGGGGACTACAATAGGTAGCATGTCGCTGAAACGGACCCACTAGATCCATGGCCAGGCAGGCCTACGACGCCTCCGCGATCCAGGCCCTGAAGGGCCTCGAGCCGGTGCGCCGCATGCCCGGCATGTACACGCACACCGTGCACCCCCTGCACATCGTGCAGGAGGCGATCGACAACGCGGTCGACGAGGCGCTCGCCGGGCACGGCAGGCGCATCACGGTGAGCGTCTTCAAGGACGGCTCGGTCGAGGTCGCCGACGAGGGCCGCGGCGTGCCGGTGGACCTGCACCCGCAGGAGAAGCGCCCGGCGGTGGAGGTCGCCTTCACCATGCTGCACGCGGGCGCGAAGTTCAGCCGCTCGGGGGAAGGCATCTACCACATCTCCGGCGGCCTGCACGGGGTGGGGGTCGCGGTCTCCAACGCGCTCTCGAGGCGCTGCGAGGTCACCGTCTACCGCGGCGGGCAGAAGCACAGCATCGTGTTCGAAGGCGGCGAGCTCAGGCAGAAGCTGAGGAGCGAGCGCTCCAGGGAAGGCCGGCGCACCGGCACCGTGGTGCGGCTCTGGCCGGATCCCAGGTACTTCGATTCGCCCCACATACCGATGGCCGAGCTCGAGCACCTGGTGCGCTCCAAGGCCTACCTGCTGCCCGGCCTGATGACGCTACTGAAGGTGGAGGGCAAGCCGGAGCAGCAATGGAGGTACGAGCGCGGCATGGCGCAGTACTTCGAGCGCATGCTCGATGGCCGGGAGCTGGTCGCGCCGCTCTTCGCGGGCGAACGGTACTTCGACGAGAAGGCCGCCGCCGAGCACGCGGAGATCGAGGCGGGCGAGGGCGCCGCCTGGGCGGTGGGCTGGGTCGCCGAGGGCGAGGTGTTCGCCGACAGCCACGTCAACCTGATCCCTACGCGCTCGGGGGGGACGCACGAGGCGGGATTCAGGAACGGCGTCTTCGAGGCGCTCGGCGCGTTCATCGAGACGCGCTCGCTCGCCCCCAAGGGCGTGAAGCTGGTCGCGGAGGACCTCTGGAGCCGCGCCTGCTGCACGCTCTCGGCGCGGATCGTGCGCACGCAGTTCCACGGCCAGACCAAGGAGAAGCTGACCACGCGCCACGCCGCGCGGCTGCTCGAGCTTTGCGTGCACGACGCCTTCGAGCTGTGGCTCAACCAGCACGCCGAGGACGGCAGGCGCATCGTCGAGCTCGCCATCGAGCAGGCGCTCGCGCGCCTGGCGCGCGGCAAGAAGTTCGAGCGGAAAAAATCGAGCGGCGTGGCGACGCTGCCGGGCAAGCTGGTCGACTGCGCCTCCGGCGACACTTCGCGCACCGAGCTCTTCATGGTCGAGGGCGACTCCGCCGGCGGCTCGGCCAAGGAAGCGCGCGACAAGGAGACGCAGGCGGTGCTGCCGCTGCGCGGCAAGGTGCTGAACACCATGTCCAAGGACGCGCGCACCGTGCTCGCCAACAAGGAGCTGCAGGCGATCGCCACCGCGATCGGCGTCGACCCGCACGGCCCGGAGGACAGCCCGGACCTCGCGGGCCTGCGCTACGGCAAGGTGATCATCATGACCGATGCCGACGTCGACGGCGGGCACATCCAGGCGCTGCTCCTCACCTTCTTCTTCATGCACGCCCCGAAGCTCGTCGAGGCGGGCCACGTCTACGTCGCGCAGCCGCCGCTCTACAAGCTGGAGGTGCCCTCGCAGGGCAAGGGCAGGCCCGCGCGGCGCCTGTACTGCCTGGACGACGACGAGCTCGAGGAGGTGATCGGGCAGCTCCGCAAGGAGAAGGTGAAGGAGGGCGGCTGGGAGGTGTCGCGCTTCAAGGGCCTGGGGGAGATGAGCCCCGAGCAGCTCTGGGAGACGACCATGAACCCGGACACGCGGCGCCTCGTGCGCATGCAGCTCGACGCAAGGCAGCTCAAGGGCGCGCGCGAGACCTTCGAGCTGCTCATGGACTCGGGCGAGGCCGAAGGGCGGCGCAACTGGATGCGCGAGCACTGGAAAACCGTACAGGCCGATGTCTGAAATCGTGGTCTGACCCTGAATTCGGGGGAGGCGTATGGCGAGGAAGAAGCCGCACAAGCCGTACTGGGAGCGCGCCTACAAGGGCCACGCCTACTGGCTGGGGAAGAGGAAGCTCGGCCGCGTGACGCTCGTGGAGAAGGGGCGCTACGGCTGGGAAGGCGGCGGCCGGGCCGGGAGCGCCGAGGACCTCGACAAGGCGAAGAGGGCGGTGGAGGCGGCCGTGGCGATGGCGGACAAGCAGCTCGACCTCTTCCAGTGATGTCGTAAGGCGGAGGCAGTGTTTCGCCCGAGGCGCGCATCGCGCGCCTCAGGCGATCGGAGAAGAACATGGACGATTCCAAGACCCTCGATCTCTTCGGGCCCGAGAACGGCGACGACGCGGCGCCCATAGAGCGCCACGCTTCGCAGGCCTACCTCGGCTACGCGGTCTCCACGGTCAAGGCGCGGGCGCTGCCCGAGATCGCCGACGGCCTGAAGCCGGTGCAGCGGCGCATCCTCTACGCGATGCGCGAGTCGGGCGGGCAGGGCGAAGCCCGCAGCTTCGCCAAGTGCGCGCGCTACGTGGGCGAGGTGCTCGGCAAGTACCACCCGCACGGGGACGCCTCGACCTACGAGGCGCTGGTGCACCTGGCGCAGCCGTTCTCGATGCGCTATCCGCTGATCGAGGGCCAGGGCAACTTCGGCAGCCGCGACGGCGACGGCCCGGCGGCCTACCGCTACACCGAGGCGCGGCTGTCGCGCCACGCCGCGCTGATGCTGGAGGAGCTCGGCGAGGGGACGGTCGACTTCACGCGCAACTACGACGGCAAGTTCGAGGAGCCGGCGCTGCTGCCCGCGCGCGTGCCCTTCGGCCTGCTGAACGGGTCCCTGGGCATCCCGGTAGGGTTCTCGACGCGCATCCCGCCGCACAATCTCGCCGAGGTCGCGGCCGCCGCGGCGCACGTCATCCGCCACCCCAGGGCGAGGCTCGGGGAGGTGATGCAGAAGCTCCCCGGGCCGGATTTCCCGGGCGGCGGGCAGATCATCTCGCCGCCGGAGGAGCTCGCCGCGGCCTACGAGACGGGCCGGGGCTCGATCGCCCTGCGCGCGCGCTGGACGGTCGAGACCCTGGCGCGCGGGCAGTGGCGCGTCGCGGTGACCGAGCTGCCGCACGGCGCGTCCTGCCGCCAGGTGCTCGAGGAGATCGAGGCGCTCGTCAATCCGCGCGCCGCCGCCGGGAAGAAGGACGTCACCCAGGAGCAGAAGCGGCTCAAGCAGTTCGTGCTCGATCTCGTGGAGTCGGTGCGCGACGAGTCCGACCGCAAGTCCAAGCTCCGCCTGGTGATCGAGCCGCGCAGCTCGCGGCAGGACCCGCAGGAGATGATGCGCGCGCTGCTCGTGCACACGAGCCTCGAGGCGCGCTACGCCGTCAACATGACGTGGCTCGGCCTCGACGGCCTGCCGCAGACCAAGGGCATCGTGGAGGTCCTGCGCGAGTGGGGCGAGTTTCGCCTGCGCACCGTGCGCCGGCGCACCGAGCACCGGCTCGCCAGGTGCGAGGAGCGGCTGCACCTGGTGCTCGGAAGGCTCCTCGCCTGGGCGCGCATCGACGACATCATCAAGCTGATCCGCGCCGCCGAGGACCAGGCCGACGCCAGGGCGAAGCTGCAGGCAAGGTGGAAGTTCAGCGAGCGCCAGGCCGAGGACATCGTGAACATCCGGCTCGGCCAGCTGACCCGCCTCGACGGCGTGAAGCTGAACGACGAGCGCAGGTCGCTCGAGGCCGAGCGCAAGAGCCTCAAGGCGCTGCTCGGCGACGAGAAGGAGCTCAAGCGCCTCGTGGTGCGCGAGCTCGAGGAGGACGCCCGGGCCTTCGGCGACGCGCGGCGCACGATCATCAGGCCCGAGGAGCGCGCCACGATCGAGCGCACCGTGCTGGAGGAGCCGATCACGGTGATCCTCTCGAGGAAGGGCTGGGTGCGCGCGAGAAGCGGCCACGGCGTGGACCTGGGCGCGGTGAGCTTCAAGGACGGGGACGCGCGCTACCTCGAGCTCGAGTGCAAGACCACGGACACGCTTGCCGTGCTCGCCTCCGGCGGCAAGGTGTTCGGCGTCGAGGCCGCGGCGCTGCCCTCTGGCCGCGGCGACGGGGCGCCGATGAACACGCTCGTCAACTCGGGGCCGGACGATATCGTCTGGATCGGGCTGGGTGGCGCCGGGCAGCCGCTGCTCATGGCGACGAGCGCGGGCAACGGCTTCCGCTGCAGGCTCGGCGACCTCGCTGCCAGGACCCGCCAGGGCAAGGACTTCGTGAGCGTGCCCCAGGGGGCACGGGCGCTCGCCCCCGTGGCGGTCGGCGAAGGCAAGCTGCTCGCCGCGCTCTCCTCGGACGCGCGGCTGCTCGTGTTTGCGCTCGAGGAGGTGCCGGCGCGGCCCAACGGCGGAGTGGGCGTGCAGCTCATCGCGCTGCCCGAGCAGGTGGCGCTCGCCTCGCTCGCGGTCACCGACGGCAGGAGCTTGGTGGTCTCCGGGGTGAAGCGCAAGAACCGCGCCGTGGAGACGCTGGACGCCAGGCAACTGAAGGAGCACGAGGGCAGGCGGGCGCAGCGCGGGCGCGTCTGCGACGTGGGCTTCCGCCCGGACCGGCTGGGGAGCTAGGTCGACCGCGGAAATCGTTCTCACACATGCTACAATCGTAGCCATGTTGAGAACGGACGCGGCGCACCGCG
>Ga0114945_10000217_pt1 | contig 35791 bp, 33 predicted proteins | sample OV2TP3_FD_87194 | JGI IMG/M metagenome (GOLD analysis project Ga0114945, IMG submission 87194) | Hot spring microbial communities from Beatty, Nevada to study Microbial Dark Matter (Phase II) - OV2 TP3 | ecosystem: Environmental > Aquatic > Thermal springs > Hot (42-90C) | place: USA: Beatty... | reverse complement strand
ATTCCGGGGCTCCATGAAGCCGGCTATCTGGACAGCACCCAGGCCCTCAGTTTGGAAACCTTGCCCACCTCGCTGCTCATTATTGGCGGCGGGAGCATCGGGCTGGAGTTTGCCCAGCTCTTTACACGCTTTGGGGTTCAGGTGATGGTGCTCGAGGCAGGACCGCACGTGGCGATGGCTGAGGAACCCGAAATTGGAGAGGCGCTGGTGCGCTATCTCGAAAGTGAAAAAGTCCGGATCTGCACGAACACCCGGATACTCAAGGTCGAGCGCATGGGCAGGAACTACCTTGTCTATGCCGAGATTAACGGAGCCAGAGAAGTCTGTTCAGCGGAGCAGCTCCTGGTGGCGACCGGCCGCCGTCCCAACACGAGTGGGTTCGAACTGGAAGAAGCAGGAGTCACGTTGGGCGGCCGAGGGGAGATCGTGGTCAACCAGCACCTGCAGACGAGCAACCCTGACTTCTATGCAGCCGGCGACTGCATCGGCGATCCCATGTATGTGTATGTAGCCGCCTATTCAGGAGGAATAGCCGCCGAAAACGCTCTCAGTGGTGTCGGCAAGATTTATGACCTGACTGCGTTGCCCCATGTCACCTTCACCGATCCGCAGATTGCCAGCGTGGGACTGACCGAACAGCAGGCGAGGGCCAAGGGGCTTCGTGTACAAACCGCGCTGTTGCCGCTTGAGCATGTTCCGCGGGCACTGGCCTCCCGGAATACCAAGGGTCTCATTAAGCTGGTGGCCGAGGAAGGGACCGGTCGTCTGCTGGGCGCCCATGTCCTCGCCGCTGAGGCCGGCGAGGTGATCCAGGAAGCGACCCTGGCGATTCGCTTTGGGCTCACGGTGCAGGACATTGCCGAGACCTTTCATCCCTATCTGACCATGGCCGAGGGCCTGAAGCTGGCCGCGCTGACCTTCAAGAAAGATGTGAGTAAGCTGTCGTGCTGTGCAGCGTAACCGAATCGGGAAAGAGCCAGGAGCTAAGCGAGGAGGGATCAGATGATGGACTGTGGATGGATGCCTATGATGGGGATCGGTATGCTGTTTATGGTGCTGTTCTGGGTTTTCGTGATAGCCGGCGTCGTGTACCTCATCAGATGGCTGATGAGTCAGGGGCTGACAAGCCGACCTGAGTCTAGCCTGGACATCCTCAAGAAACGGTACGCCCGCGGTGAGATAAGCAAGGAGCAGTTTGATGAAATGAAGCAGGACCTGCAGGCATAAGTCTTGTTTCCTACTAAGCAGGAGGTTGGCTATACTATGCGACACACAATCAGCTTTGTTCTTGCTTTTGCCCTCCTTGTTCTGTTCACAGCCGGATTTGTCGAGGCTCAACAGGTAACACCCGTTAGAATCCTCATCCACATGAAGACGGCGCTGTCGCTCGATGATGCACAGATCTGCGCGGTGCCCAATGTCGCCTGGGCGACGGTCAAGGCCGGACATAAGGTGACGATCCTGGTGGACGCCAGCGCCGTGACATCGGTAACGAAAGGGTTTGGCTGGTTCAATGGGACGTTCCGGCCGGACAGCACGGCCCTGGATCGGGCCGCCTTGCCAGAACGGGAGCGCCAGAGCCTGTCCGAGCAGATGGGGGTGGCGCTGGAGCAAGTGCCGCACGACTACGGTGAATACTTCGATTTCCTCAAAAAGATGGGCGTTGAAATCTACGGCAACCGGACGATGATGCTGCTCTACAAGATTGATCCCGCGCGGGTCGCCTCCGCGGTCATGCCGCTTCCGTTGGACCGGATGGTGCAGCTCTTCAATGGAGCGGACCGGACCATTGTGTACTAATGAGCGTAAGCCTTTTCAAGTCATCCTACTCGTCGAACTTTCCGTGTAAGGATTTTACTTTTCCAACGACAAACATAGAGATCGAGGTGCGACCGTCAGACGGTTGACAGGGATAGGGCCTGTCCTTTATATGGATGAATCTTTATATTTAGATTTCTTTGCCGACAACAAGGAGGGTGTCTGCATGGTTGATCAGGATATTGCGAAGGCCGTGAGCGAGCGGTATGCCAGGGCGGCCGCGACCGGGGAGCGGATGTGTTGTCCGACCGGCTATGACTTCGAGGATCTCCGCTCCTTTGTTCCGGAAGAGGTCCTGAACATCTCATATGGGTGCGGGACTCCCGTCGGGCTGGAGACCGTCCGGCCGGGCGAGACGATTCTCGATATCGGGTCGGGAGGCGGGATTGACTGCTTTGCGGCGGCCCGTCGGGTGGGTCCTTCCGGCCGGGTGATCGGCCTCGACATGACCGAGACGATGCTGGAAATCGCGCGCCGCAATGCCCCAGTCGTGGCCCGTAACCTGGGGTATCCCGTCTCCAATGTCGAGTTTCGGAAAGGGATGGCCGAGGCCATGCCGGTGGAAGACAAGAGCGTGGATCTGATCATCTCTAATTGCGTGATCAATCTGGCCCCGGACAAACGGAAGGTCTTCCGCGAGATGTACCGAGTCATCAGGCCGGGCGGCCGCTTCACGATCTCGGACATTGTGGCGGACCAACCGGTCCCGCAATACCTCATCCATGACACCGAAAAATGGGGAGACTGCCTTTCGGGCGCCTTGACGATCCGGGATTACCTGGACGGCTTGGCGCAAGCCGGGTTCCGGGGACTTCACCAGGTGACATACACCCCATGGCAGATCATAGACGGCATCCATTTCGTCTCGATCACGTTGACGGGGTACAAGCTGCCCCATGCCCGTGAACTCAACGGCGTGCGCTATGCCACCCTCCGGGGCCCGTTCAGCCGGGTTCTCGACGAGCACGGGCGGTCGTACCGACGGGGGGCGCCGGTGGCGATTGACGCCGCGACCGCCGACTTATTCACGACGCCGCCGTTTCAGAATCTCTTCAATCTTTCAGCCGACCCTGTCCGGATAACCACCGGCGATCCGCGGTTCACGGCGATATTCCCGGAGCAGAAGCCCTGCGTCTGGCAGGGGCACTTCGCCGTCTTGACTGGGCCGTTCGAAGAGGCCGAGGATGATGATCACCACCTGTATCAACGTGGTGTCCCCCAGGAAATTTGCTCCAAGACCTTGCGCGTCCTCACGGAAGACGCGTACAGCCGCCATTTCCTTATTGTAAACCGCGCCCAGGCGGGAGTGGCGGGGCGCGAGGTCTCGTGCGCTCCGGACGGCGGATGTTGTTAGAGGGAATTGTAAGAGGGGACCGGGCCATGAGACCGACGAGCGTGAGTCCCAAGCAATGCGCCATGATTTTTCGGGTGATGGGAGATGAGACCCGGTTCAGAATTCTGAAAACCCTCCTGTGCGGGGATAAGTGCGTGGGCGAGTTGGTGGAGACCCTCAAGACTTCCCAGCCGCACGTGTCGCACCATCTCCGCATACTCCGGCAGGCCGGCCTGGTCGAGGGCGTGCGGGAGGGGCAGCGGATTTGTTACCGTCTCACGCCGGGCGTTCAGGAACACCTGACCAACACCAATGAGGAGGCTTTGGATTTCGGATGCTGCAGAATCTCGTTCTCCCAGACCGTCTTGGCCGCCAAGAATTAAAAGAGGCCCGCATGTCCTTCGAACGGACCCTCGCGGCCCACGGCGTGGATGAGCTCGCGGCGACGGGGGTGGAGACTTTGCAGGTCAACGTCGGGAAGCTCTGCAACCAGACCTGCACCCACTGCCACGTGGACGCCGGCCCAACGCGCACCGAGATCATGACACGGGAGACGGTGGACGCCGTCCTCGACGTGCTCCGCCGGTATCCGGAGATCCGCACCGTGGACATCACCGGCGGCGCGCCGGAGATGAATCCGCACTTCGAGTACCTGGTGGAACGCTGCCGCGAACTGGACCGGCACGTGATGGACCGTTGCAACCTGACCGTGTTCTTCGTGCGGGGCAAGGAGCGCTTGCCGGAGTTCCTGCGGGATCATCAGGTCGAGGTCATCGCCTCCCTCCCGTGTTATTTGGAAAAGAACGTGGATGCTCAACGTGGGAAGGGCGTCTATGGCCGCAGCATCGAAGCGCTGCAACGGCTGAACGACCTTGGTTACGGCATCGCGGGGACCGGTTTGATCTTGAATCTGGTGTACAACCCGGTGGGGCCCAAGTTGCCGCCCGACCAGGTCGAGCTGGAACAGGACTACAGGGTCGAACTCCGCCGGCGCTCCGGGATCGTGTTCAACCGGCTCTACACGATTACAAACATGCCGATCAGCCGCTTCCTCGACGACCTACATCGCTCCGGCCAGTACGAGACATACATGGAACGGCTCATCACGAGCTTCAATCCGGCTTCCGTGGACGGCCTCATGTGCCGGAACCTGATGAGCGTGAACTGGGACGGCCGGCTCTCCGACTGCGACTTCAACCAGATGCTGGACCTGCCGGTGGACGGCGCGGCGCCGCAGACCATCCACGAGTTCGATCTGGCGCTACTGGCGCGCCGGCGGGTGGTGACGGGGATGCATTGCTACGGGTGCACGGCAGGCGCCGGGTCGAGTTGCGTCGGGGCGGTCGCGTAGTCTCCCATGGAACCTCTCCTCCTAGGACTCGTATTGGTGCTCGCGCTGGCATATGCCAACGGGGCCAACGATGTCTCGAAAGCGATCGCCACATTGGTGGGCAGCGGCGTCACCCAATACCGGACCGCCGTTCTCTGGGGAACGCTTTGGACCGCGCTTGGGGCAGTTGCCTCCGCCTCCTTGGCGACGGCGATGCTCAAGACCTTTACGACCGGCTTGTTCACGACCGAAGCCGACTCGCCGATCGTGTTGGGGGCCGCCGTCATCGGGGGCGCGATCCTGTGGGTCCTGTTCGCCTCCTGGCAGGGGCTGCCGGTTTCCACGACGCATGCCATAATCGGAGGAATCAGTGGTGGTGGCGTGGTGGCCCTGGGGGTGAACGGAATAGCGTGGCCGAACCTTGCCGCAAAGGTGATCGTTCCATTGGCTCTTAGCCCGGTAGCCGCTTTTGCCGTGACCTGGGCGCTCACCCCCGTGCTGGCCGCGACGCTGGGTCGGTGGCAAGGGTATTGTGTGTGCCTTCAGCCGAGCGTGGGAGTGGTGATTGCGATTGACCCCAAAGGCAAAAGCCGGTTCCTCTATCAAAATGGATTCAGTGGATCGTCCGGGATCGTTGCCGCCACACCGCAGCAGTGCGGCGAGGCCCGACTCGCCGGCCTGACCGTGAGCATGGACAGCGTGCATTGGCTTTCCTCCGGCGCGGCCAGTTTTGCGCGAGGGTTAAATGATGCCCCCAAGATTGTCGCCCTCATGCTCATCTTTCTGGCCTCCGGAGGGCCGGCCCACCAGATGCCCCTCCCGGTGGTTTTCGTGTTGGGCGCGGTGGCGATGGGGATCGGCAGTTTCTTCGGGGGACGCCGAGTTACCGCGGTATTGGCTGAAAAGGTCACAACGATGGATCATGTCGAGGGATTGGCGGCCAACCTGACGACATCCGCGTTGGTGAGCGCGACGGCCGTCATGGGACTCCCGGTTTCCGCCACCCACGTCAGCGGCTCCGCCATCATCGCAATCGGGGCGCGCAAGGGGCGCGCGGCCATCCGGTGGGCGACGGTGAGGGAGATCGTCTTGGCATGGCTGCTGACCGTCCCGGTCGCCGCGGTCCTGGCCGGCCTCCTTGTGCTGCTGCTTCGACCCATCATCTAGGGTCTGCCCGCCTGTTGATCGCTTCCTTGACGGTCCCGCACGATTCTGGTTACATTCAACTCCGTGGCATTCTCCAAGAACAAGCAAGCGCAGGCGAAGGCCCGACGGGAGATGCAGAAGCGGGTCGTGGAAATTCAGGCCCGCTCAGCCGAGGATTTGGACTACGCCTTCGACAAGCTTCTCCAAGAACAGCCCGACCTCTATTTCAAGATGGAAGAAGGCTTGGAGGAGATCCAACATACTGTTCTTTTGGTCGGTGAAGAACTTGAAGGCGCCTCGGGCCTTGCGGAGTTGGAGCGTCTGGATCGGCGCATCGAGTTCATCGAGGACCGATTCGAGGACCTAGAGAGCGAGCTCTTCAACCGCCCGCGCCGAAGGAGGAAGCGCCGCCCCAACCTCTTCGACTTCTTCCGACAAGCGACCGGAGCTGGCGGCGGAGGCGGGGAGGCCTTGGACCCGCACAGCGAGATCCGTAATTCCGCCGAAGCCTATGACGTGCTTGGGCTGGAGGGGGGCGCGTCGCTCACGGCTGTGACGCGGGCGTTTCGAAAGAAGGCCAAGGAACTCCATCCGGATTCGCGGGACGGAGACCGCAGCAAAGAGCCGCAACTGCGCAAACTCCTTGCCGCCTACCAGTACCTCAAGTCCATCTACAACTGGGGCGAAGATAACCCTCCGCAAGCGAATCCGTAGGCCGGATTATTCATGAATTTCGTAGGGGCACGGCATGCCGTGCCCCTACCTGGTTTCGCCGAGGCTACGCTCATACAACAACACCTTCCATCCGTCTTCTTCGCTCAGGAACTGCCCGACGACCGGAAGCATGCCGGTGCCAGGGATTTGCCCGGTCTGCCCCGTGCTGCCGTTCTTCAGCACCCACATCATTTCGCCTGGTGTCCTAACCTTGTTGAACTTGGGGTTGGTGAAGTCGCGGGGCTTGATGGGCAGGATCTTCGCGGCGCCGCCGTTGCCTTTGCCCTCCGGGCCGTGGCACTGAAAGCAGGTGCCGCGCCCCAGGAAGATGGCTTTCCCTTCTGCCAGGATCTCCGGAGTCGGCTGGAACGGCGGCTGCAGCGCCTTGGCGGCGACCCGATCGCGCACGGGCACGCGGGACAGCGTGATGTCGAACTCGCCGCCGGGCTGCCCGTAGCCGGCGGGAGGGACTGCATTGGCAGAGGTTCCACCCAGCAAAAGTGCGAATGAAAGAGCTGTGACGGTTGTGTTGACACGCAGACGCGCAAACTTCATTGAAACCTCCTTTACGATTGAAGTGACTGTTTCCGCTGCACCAACCAGAACATGAACAGACCCAGCACCAGCATGGGCAGGCTGAGTGCCTGACCCATCGAGATCAGCCCTGCCAGGAGTCCGAGGTGCGCGTCCGGCTCGCGGAACAACTCCACGAAGGCCCGGCACGCGCCGTATCCGGCGATGAAGGCCCAGAACAGCGTGCCGGGCGAGCGGGGACGGCGGCCCAACGCCCAGACCAACGCAAAAAGCAGGACGCCTTCGAGGAACGCTTCATATAATTGAGAGGGGTGCCGACACGCGGGGCCGCCGCCGGTTTTCTCGAAGACCATGCACCAGGGCACATCGGTTGCGCGGCCATACAGCTCGCCGTTGATAAAGTTGCCGAGACGCCCCAGCCCCAGCCCGATCGGGACGGTCGGGGTGGCCAGGTCTGCAATCGTGTAGAACGTATGGCCTTTTCGCCGGCAGAAGACGCCGACCGCCGCGATCACGCCGAGGAGTCCGCCGTGGAAGGACATTCCCCCCTCCCAGACCGCCAGCAGCTTGACGGGGTGTTCGAGGTAATTAGGCAGGTTATAGAAGATGATGTAGCCGAGGCGACCGCCCACGATGACTCCGATGGCGGCATAGAGGATAAGGTCATGGAGGTCATCGAGCGAAAGGGCCACCTTGCGGCTCGCGGCCCGGGCCTTGATCATGAAGAACGCCGCGGCCAGTCCAAGGACGTACATCAGCCCGTACCATCGGATGGCGATCGGGCCGAGCTTAATCAAAATAGGATCAATGTCGGGATGGGGAAGCACGGGGTGCCATCCTACGAAGGTGCCGAGCACTTTGCAACCCCCGTCCCTTGACGGCGATTTGATTATCCGATACACAAGAAGAGATACGGTGGGGCTTCAGCACGGAGGAATCGGAACATGGAGGGGAAACGGGCGTACAGCCTCTACGACGCCATCCGGCGGGTCCTGGATCCGCTGCGGCGAGACTGGGAGACCTTCACGCCCGCCGAACGCGAACTGGTTCTCCGGGAGATTGAAGGGTTCATCAGAAGCGTGAAGCCGGAGGACGAGAACAAGGTCAGTTGATCACCACCCCCGCATAGCCGACCACGCGATTGACGTCGCCGCTGACATCGGCCGAGGTGGCGTAGCGGATGACGCTCGCCCGGCTCCCTCCTAAAGCCCGGACGGCGAAGAGAACCGAGGTTGTCGGGACATATCCACACATCGTGACCATATGGTCCTCGACCGTCCTGTGAAGGCGCTCCCCGTCAAGAGTTTGGAGGGCATCCAGCGCCAGCCGATCCTGTTGGTGGGCGAAGGTCTCGGCGGTCAGTCCGACGGGTGGGTACTGACCAAAGCCCGGTCCGCAGTGCGTCAGGTCGGTACTGGCGATCAATAACGGTGGAGACGGGGCGTCTTCGATCACGGCCGCGAGCGCGCGACCCAAGACTCGGCAGGTCTCCAGATCGTGGAACCCCACGATGATGGGCAGGATCCGGATGTCCGGTCGCAGGGCGTGTAGAAATGGGAGTTGGACCTCGAGGCAGTGCTCATGCAGGTGAGCGAGGTGATCGGACTCAGCCAGGGAGCAGCGCGCCCGAAGAGCCTGGGCCAGGTCTGCGGCGACCGTCAACGAGCCTCCGGGCAGCAGCCACTCGCCTTCACTATAGACCGAGAGCGGCGGTCCATGTCCCGTGTGGTTGGGCCCTACCAAGATCGCCGTTGAGGGGAGGATCACTCTGCTGTACACGGCTCCCGCGACGGCTCCCGAGTACATCAGGCCGGCGTGCGGACACACGACAGCCCGCGCGGTCATGCGGGGTGCGTCGGGTTCGAGCAGGGTGCGCACCTGCGCGTTCAACCGTTCGGGCGTGCCTTCATAAAACCGCCCGGCGCAGGCGGGAACCCGTCGCATAGGAATAGCCATCAGGGCTGTTGGGCGACGAGGCTGGCGGTGTAAGGCCCCCGTTGCGGGTCTGACGCCCCTTCGCGGTAGGCGAGAACCCGTAACCCGCCGAACAAGGTAAGGAGCTCATTCCGGCCGAGGCAGAACTCGCGCCGCCTGGGGTGATTGAACCGCTCGTAATTGTCGAGAAGGAAGGTTTCGTAGATGAGCAAGCCCCCGGGTTTCAGAGCGTGCTTGATCTGAGGAATCACGTCCCGCTGGAGGTAGTTGAAGACGATGATGAGATCCATCAATGCCGCAGGGATCTCCGGTTCGCGTTCTAGGTCCACGAGCCGTATTGCTATGGTGGAGAGCTCGAGGGACTGGGCCTTGGCGCGCAACACCTCGAGGGCTTCGGTGTCCCGGTCCCATGCCTCGACGCGAAATCCTTCCTGGGCCAAATAGATGGCGTTCCGTCCACGTCCGCAGGCCAAGTCGAGGGCCCGACCGGGCGTAAGAAGACGGCGGTGCTCCACGAGCCAGTCGGCCGGGCAATCGCTCGTGGGGTCGCTGAGAATACTGTGTCGCTGCCTCGTGATCCGTACGCCGACCGACTCGCGGACGCCTTTCATAGGGGGTTTCAATTTCCGGACCCACAACCCCACTTTTATCACGGAGAACTCTGAGAGGAGCGCTTGCGCGAGCCTTTCGGCAAGGGTCTCAAGCAGACAGAACTGCTCGGTTTGGGTGATAGCGGTGACCCGTTCGACCACCTGTGTGTAATCTACCGTTCGCGCCAGTTCGTCCGTGGCAGCCGCCGGGGCCATGTCTAAGAACAGTTCGAGGTCCACGGCCATCGGCTGCGGGGCGTCACGTTCCGGCTCCGAGACGCCACAATAGCCTTGAAACTCAAGGCGTTCGATAATGAGATGGTCGGTCTTACGGCTGTGCTTGTTGGTCATGGGGCCATTCTCATTGAAGTGTGCTTGGGTGTCAAGGAAGAGGCCTTAGGCCCTGGTCACGTCAGGAGCACTACTCCTTTTAGCTTTTAGGATGCCGTCATTTCGCTTGACTAAGTTTTTGGGCGACTTCTATAATGACTTGTTACCGTTGCCGAATACTGCAATTCACCAAGGGAAATGGCCGAATTCACGCACTTCAACGAGGCAGGTCGGGCGCGGATGGTTGATGTTTCAGAGAAGGCGGCCACCCACCGTACGGCCACGGCTCAGGCGCGCGTCTTGATGCAGCCGGAAACCTTGGAGAAGATCCGCCGAGGCAAGATCGCCAAGGGCGATGTCCTCGCAGTGGCCCAGACCGCCGGCATTATGGGGGCGAAGCGCACACCCGACCTTATCCCAATGTGTCACCCCCTCTTCATCAGCAGCGTGGACATTGATTTTAAAGAAGATCCCCAGCCGAACCAGGAGGGCCTTTGCAGCATCACGACGACGGCCACCGTGAAAACCACCGGGCAGACCGGGGTGGAGATGGAAGCCCTTACGGCGGTGTCCGTGGCGGCGCTCGCGATCTATGATATGTGCAAGGCCGTAGACCGGGCGATGGTCTTCACCGACGTCTGTCTGCTGGAGAAAGCCGGCGGGAAGTCCGGCACATTTACCCGGAAGACCTGAGGATGGCCGTTTGGGAACAGGGCGCGTCTCGGCGCGACCGGGGTGGGCGGGTGCCATGATCACGCTTAAGCTGTTCGGGCTCCTGAAGACGATGGCCCAGAACCAGGGCGAGTTGGCCCTGCCGTTGCAAGGAGAGCGAAGGGTGGAGGACTTGGTCGGTCTTCTCGATAGGGACTATCCCGATATGGCCGAACTGGTACACAAGAAGAAAGTCCTCATTTCGGTCAACCACGAGATCGCCCACCAGGACACCGTCATCAACGAGGGAGACGAAGTGGCCTTGTTGCCCCCTTTCGCCGGAGGATCGCCGGCCGACTCCGATGCGATGTTTGTGCGGATCCAGCGAGAGGACTTCTCAATTGACGCCGAGCTCGCGCGGGTGCGCGCGCGCTCGAATCGCATCGGCGGGATTGCGGTCTTTCTCGGAACCGCCAGAGACCGGTCCAAAGGCCACGACGTGAGCGGCATCACGTTTGAGTACTATGAAGGGATGGCCCAGAAGAAACTGCGCGAGATTCGGGAGCGGGCCCTGAAGGACTTTGACGTGCTCGAAGTCCTCCTCGTGCACCGGTACGGCGATATTCAGATCGGTGAGAACATCGTGTTGGTCATCGCCGCCGCCGAGCACCGGGCCGAGGCGTTCCGGGCCTGCAAGTGGAGCATTGATGAACTCAAACAGATCACCCCGATCTGGAAGCTCGAAAGCACGCCTGAGGGGGAGGTTTGGGTGGAGGAGCACCCATGAGTGCAATGCCGCTGAGTCGTGAGATCCCCCAGGTCAATGATACCTTCGGACGGCCTCTGCGTAGTCTGCGCCTCTCGGTCACGGACCGCTGCAACCTGCGCTGTAAGTACTGCATGCCGGAAGAGGAATATACCTGGCTACCCCGTGAGACCATCCTGACGTTTGAGGAGATGTGTACTCTGACGGGGTACTTCACGGAGCTTGGGGTTGATAAGGTACGCCTGACCGGCGGCGAGCCGCTCCTGCGCCGGGACCTTCCGATCTTGATGAGGATGTTGCGGCAAAACCCTCGCATCAAGGACCTCGCCTTGACCACCAATGGAATCTTGTTGGCGGAGCAGGCGCAAGTCTTCTACGATGCCGGCTTGCACCGCGTGACCGTGAGCCTCGACACGCTCAAACCGGAGCGATTCAAGGCCTTGACGAAACGAGACGGACACGAACGCGTGCTCGAAGGGATCGCCGCGGTGGTGCGCGTCGGGTTCAAAGGTTCGAAGCTCGATACCGTGGCCATTCGCGGGTACAACGATGATGAACTCGTTGATCTCATCGAGTACGGCAGAAGCGTTGGCGCCGAAGTGCGCTTTATTGAGTACATGGATGTGGGGGGCGCGACGGATTGGTCCATGGACAAAGTTTTGTCCCGAGCCGCCATTCTTCATGCCCTGGGCCGACGGTATGGACACATCGAACCGGTGATAGAAGACAGTTCAGCACCGGCCCAGCGGTTTTTCCTGCCGGACGGGACGACGTTCGGTATCATCCCCTCCACGACGACGCCGTTCTGCTCGACCTGCGACCGGAGCCGGCTCACGGCGGATGGCCTGTGGTTTTTGTGCCTCTACGCCACAGCAGGGGTTGACTTGAGGCAACCATTACGGGCCGGCGCTTCCGTGGAAGAGATCAAGTCTCTCATCCGCTCCGGGTGGCAAGCCCGTAAGGACCGTGGCGCCGAACAGCGGAAAGAGCTGGAGCGTATCGGTGTCAGAGCGCGGTTGGTCGAAATCGAACGACTCCGTGCGGACCCCCACCTCGAGATGCATGCCAGAGGAGGGTGAGCGGGTTGCCTGACCCGCAGACTCTCTCACTTCTCATGCTCGGCTTTCTATTGGGAGCCAAGCATGCCCTCGACGCAGACCATGTCGTCGCGATCTCGGCGATCGCGACGGAGAATCAAAATCTCTGGCGCTCCTGCGCCATCGGGTTCTGTTGGGGAGTGGGCCACACGACAATCTTGCTGATCGCTGGTTTGGCGGTCCTGGGTTTCAGCCTCACCATTTCCGAAGACTGGGCCTTACTTTTCGAAGCCGGGGTGGGGATGATGTTGGTCGGTCTCGGCGTGTCTGTCGGGCTGACGCTCTGGCGGGAACGTTTGCATGTCCATCCCCACACCCATGCCGACGGCACGGGCCATCTGCACATTCATTCCCATCGGGACGGAGCTCACCACACCCACCTGCATCGTTTTCGGTTGGAGTACAAATCTCTCGGCATCGGGATGGTCCACGGGCTCGCAGGCAGCGCGGCGGTGCTTCTGCTCATCCTCTCGACCGTCCCTTCCCTCATGGACGGGCTGCTGTACATTCTCGTATTCGGGGTAGGCTCGATCGTAGGGATGGTCCTGCTGGGCGTGGTGCTGAGTGTCCCCTTTGCATTAACCCCCGCGCATCTCGTGAGGACCCATCAAGCGCTACGGGCCTTGGCCGGGCTTGCCAGTGTGAGTCTGGGTGGCGGTATCCTGTATGAAATCCTGAGCAAAATTCACGCCCACTCCGGCGTTTAGCTTCAGATTTCACGTTGACTTATCCCTCTTGTTTTGTCTACTCTAAGACGCTTTGTTTTAAGCATACGGTGTCGACGATAGTAGGCACTCTTCGGCGTGTACACTCCAGACATGTCCGGGTGTGTTTGCGAGCATCCCCGACTGAGTCCGGGTGGGGAGGAGAACGGATGGGCGTCGCTGTTGGGGCTAAGACCGACGTCGGACTGAGGCGGGAACATAACGAGGATAGTCTCTGCGCCGATCACGAGCTGGACCTCTACGTTGTGTGTGACGGCATGGGGGGACGCAATGCCGGGGAGGTCGCCAGTCGTTTGGCGGTTGAGGTCATCCAAAAGCACATACGGGAAGCCCGGCAGAATGCGAACCTTCCACTGATCGGCGCGTACGACCGGCAATTCTCTCAGCAGACGAATCGCTTGGCCAGCGCCATCCGTCTGGCCAATGAGGCCATCCACAATGCGGCGAAAAGCCAGACCGAACAGGAAGGGATGGGGACCACCGTGGTTTCCGCGGTCCTGAATGGCCAGGTGCTGTCGGTCGCCCATGTCGGCGACAGTCGCATGTATTTGATCCGGGGTGAGACCATTCAACCGTTGACCGCCGATCACTCGTTCGTCGCAGAGCAAGTTCGTAGGGGTATTCTCACTGAAGAAGAGGCCGAGCGGTCTCCTCAGAAGAACATCATCACCCGAGCGCTGGGCATCGACGAGACCGTCGAGGTCGAGCTCGATGAAGTTCCGCTGATGCAGGGGGACGGCCTGTTGCTGTGCTCGGATGGGCTGACGCGCGGGGTGAAGCCGGCCGAAATCTTGGACACGATTCGCCGCGAGAAAGAGCCGCAGGCGGCTGCCGAACGCTTGGTAGAACAGGCCAATGCTGCCGGCGGCGAAGACAACACGACGGTGATTCTCGTCATGATCCAGGCGGGGACCACGCGGGGGTTTTGGGGGCGCTTCTGGAATTGGGTGATGAGCTAAGGGCCATCCGGGTCATATTCGTCTGGCTGAGGGGGTATGTCTATGCCTAGGATCTTCGTGAAGTTCAATGAAGCGGTCCTGAAGGAAATCCTGCTCGACCGACCGCAATTCACGATCGGCCGGAAACCGGATAACGATCTGGTGCTCGATAATCCTGCGGTGTCGGGGCATCATGCTCGAATCATAGAGGAGCACGGAGCCTTCTTCATCGAAGATCTGGGTAGCACCAACGGCACCTTCCTCAATGATGCGAAGGTACAGAAGCATCAATTGAAAAACACCGACCGGGTGGGGGTCGGCAAGCATCTGCTCGTCTACCAGGATGAGGCTGCGACGACGACGGTCTCCCCGCCTCCGCCGCCCAAGGACGCCGATTCCGATAAGACGATGATCCTGGACACCAAAAAACAGCGGGAACTCCTGAAGGCGGTGCAATCCATGCAGCCCCCTGCCGCCACGTCAAAGGCGGTGGAGAAAATTGGGGGATTGGTGGTGGTGTCGGGGAACACCGACAGCAAGGAGTATGAGCTCACAGGCCGGCTGGCGATCATCGGGTCTGAAGACACCGCAACCGTGAGGCTCACCGGGTGGTTTGCGCCGAAAAATGCGGCGCTGATCAGCCGTCGGGGCACGGCGTATTTCATCGGCGCTCCTGAAGGGGCCAAGAAAATTTCGGTGAATGGCGAACAGGTCCAAGGGCAGAAAGAGCTGCAAGAGGGCGACAGCATCATAGTGGCGGGTGTGCAGTTTCAGTTCAAGCTGAAGGAGGAGGGGCGGTGATGCCGGTCGGGTTCCGAATGCGGTAACTTCCATGGCGAACAAAAAGGACCAACTCACCAGCGATCTGAGCAAGTTCGTCGAGCAGTCTCAATGGGCCAAGGCCGTCCAGGTCTTGGAGAGCCTGGTCGCGCTTGAGCCGGCGAACGCGCAGTACTACCTCCGGATGGGAGACTATTCCGTCAAAGCGGGGACTAAGGCGTCGGCCGTGAAAGCTTACTACCAAGCCGCAGACATGTTCGTGAAGGCCGGCTTCTCGGTCAAGGGTATCGCCACTTACAAGATGATCTTGAGGATTGCCCCCGAGGAGACTCAAGCTACGAAGCTGATGAAGGCCATCAACACAAACCCTGCGATCGCAACTCCTTCCAAGCCGCCTCCCCCACCGGCGGTGGAGTTGAAGGTTCCTCCCCCTGTCGCGCCGCCGCCTCCCCCGCCCGCGGTGGAGCTGAAGGTTCCTCCCCCTGTCGCGCCGCCGCCTCCCCCGCCCGTGGTGGAGCTGAAGGTTCCTCCCCCTGTCGCACCCCCGCCTCCCGAACCTGTGATGGAGTTGGATATCTCTCCCACGGTGGAGCAGCCGATCGAGATTACCTTGGACATACCGGAGATACCCGACTTTATCCCGACCGGCGAGAAGAAGAGCATCAATGCCCTCTTCGCCAGTTTCACGGAGGATGAGTTCGGCGCGATCGTGGACAAGCTCGAACCGCTGCAGTTTATGGATGGGGAACGCATCATGGCCGAAGGCGACGAGGGCGATGCGATGTATTTGATCAGTCGCGGGGTGGGTCGTGTGGTGAAGGAGGTCGAAGAACAGGAATTGGTGCTCGCCGAGCTGACCGAAGGCGAGTTCTTCGGGGAGATGTCGTTGCTGGTCGGCGGTCCCCGCAGCGCGTCCGTTTTTGCGCATGGCGAGACGGAGGTGCTCAGGCTCAAGTCGGCCGATCTGTTCGAGATTATGAAGCGCTATCCCCGCATGGAAAGCGTTCTCGAGGAGTTCTATGAGAGCCGGTCCAAGGCGACGCGGCAGAAGATTCGGGAGCTGCGCAAGTAGGTGTCCCAGGGAGATCGGTCGTGATCGTCAGGGTCCTTGGGTGTCATGGGTCCGAGCTTACCGTTGAGGATGAGAAGGGGGGCACCCGAGAGTGCCGAACGTGCGGGTTCCTCGTCAACGGCATCTGCATGGTGGACGCCGGCTCCATCAGCGCGGGGCTCCTGGAAGCCGAACAAGGCAAGATTCGCCATATTCTGATCTCTCACGCGCACCTCGACCACATCAAGGGCTTACCCCTCTTCGCCGACAACATGGTGGGACGGACCCCGCACGGCCCGATCAAAGTCTGGAGCCTCCCCGAAGTGTTGGACGACATCGGCCGTCACATCTTCAATGATGTCGTTTATCCTGATTTCATGCAGATACCGACCGTGGAGGAAGCGCCTCTGGCCTATTCACCCCTCCCCGACGAGAAGCTGACCACATTTGACGGCTTTGAGGTGACGTCGATTCGGGTCAATCACACCGTTCCCGCCACCGGATTCATCCTTCGGGATCGGGATACCGCCTTTCTTTACAGCGGCGATACCTCGGAAACCCGTCGGATCTGGGAGGTGGGCGACAAAGAGCCTCGCCTCAAGGCGGCGTTCATTGAAACGTCCTTTCCCAACGATCTCATTGAGTTGGCCAAGGCCACCGGCCATCTCACGCCGGAAATGCTGGCCCGCGAGTTCGTGAAGCTGGGCCGTCCGGACATCCCTCTGTACATCTACCACCTTAAACCCTCCTATCGCGGTCTCATCGCGGCCGAGCTTAAGCGCCTCAATCTGCCTCACCTCCATGTTATGGAGGAGGGCCAGTCGATCCGCGTCTGAGCGATACCGTATGGCCTGGTTTAAGAAGGAGCGCCCCGCGGGCGGGCAGGAAGTAAAGAAGCCCAAGCTTCAAGAAGGGCTCTGGCTCAAATGCAATCACTGCCGCGAGATCATCTATCGGAAGGAAGTCGAACGCAGCGCCAACGTATGCCCCAAATGCGAGTACCACTTTCCCATCTCGGTGGATGACCGGATTGACCTCCTCATTGATCTGGGCACGTTCCGCGAGTGGGCGTCCGGGGTAGCCCCTGCCGATCCGCTCGAGTTCAAGGACACGCAGCGCTACCGCGACCGTCTGCTCGCCGCTCAGCAGCGTACCGGCAGGAAAGAGGCACTGGTGATCGGGGAGGGGCGGATCAACGGCGTCCGTATTGTCTTGGGGGTGCTCCACTTCGGGTTCATGGGCGGCAGTATGGGATCGGTCGTGGGTGAGAAGGTCATCCAGGCCGCCGATCGGGCGTTACGGGAGCGCATTCCCTTGGTATTGGTGACGACCTCGGGGGGGGCGCGCATGCAGGAAGGGATTTTGTCCTTGATGCAGATGGCCAAGACGGCAGCCGCCATCGGCCGTCTCGCTGAGGCACGCATTCCTTACGTCTCAATCCTGGCCGATCCAACCTTCGGGGGCGTGACGGCCAGCTTCGCGATGCTGGCGGACGTCATCCTTGCCGAGCCCAAGGCCCTCATCGGATTCGCCGGCCCTCGGGTCATTGAACAGACGATCAGGCAGCAACTTCCTCAGGAGTTCCAGCGCGCGGAGTTCCTCCTGGAGCACGGCATGATAGACTTGATCGTGCCCCGGAAACGTCTCAAAGAAACCGTCTCCAGCCTCGTCGGGTTTTTTTAAGGGCTGAATCTCACGTCATTTTCCTTGCCAGTAGTTGCTACCTGCCAGGCATTTGTGGTAGAAGTTATCCCCCCTTCGCTGAGGATGCCCCAAGGGGTACAGGCTCTATGGCCACGGATTCTCAACGTAGTTTCGACTACCTGTACGGGCTCCAGAGCCACGGGATCAAGCCGGGCCTGAGCCGTACCATCGTTCTGCTCGGCGCTCTGGGAAATCCACACAATTCGTTCCGTGCCTTTCATGTGGGCGGGACAAACGGCAAGGGGTCAACGGCTGTCATGCTGGCGTCGGTGTTGGTTGGGCAGGGATACCGCGTGGGCCTGTACACTTCCCCTCACTTGGTGGACTTCACAGAGCGTATTCGGGTCAATGGCGTTCCCATCCCCCACGACCGTGTATGGGAATTGACAAAGGCGGTCCGTTACGCCGCCGACACGCGCTTGCCCGAACCGCCAACCTTCTTCGAAGCCACGACCGCTCTGGCCTTCGCGTACTTTGCCGAGATGGGCGTCGAGTATGCCGTGGTCGAGGTCGGCCTGGGGGGACGGTTCGACGCCACCAACGTCCTTATCCCGGTGGTTTCGGTCATCACGACCGTCGGGCTGGATCACCAACAGTACCTTGGCCATACACTTGAAGCTATCGCCGGCGAGAAAGCGGGTATCGTCAAGAGCGGCGTTCCCGTGGTCACGGGACGTCTCGAGGAGGGCCCCTTGTCCGTCGTTCGCGAAAGGGCAGCGGCCCAAGGGGCCTTCTGTTTCTCGCTAGGCCATGATTTCGACTTCGTTGAGGAGAGCCCTGACCGGTTCTCGTATCGAGGGATATCGCGTGCTTACGAGGGCTTGTCGTTGCCGTTGGCCGGGCGCCATCAAATGGACAACGCCGCCTGCGCGCTGGCCGCTTTGGAAATGGCCATCGAACGCGGGGTAGCGGTAGGCGAGGGGACGATCCGGGACGGATTTCGAACCGTCCGCTGGCCCGGGAGGTTGGAATTGGTGGGCCGGAGGCCAGACGTCTTGCTGGACGGAGCCCATAATCCACAAGCCGCCGGGGTCTTGGCAGCGTACCTGACGACCTTGCAAGCCCGGCGCGCAGCCTCCGAAGCAGGACATCTCATCTTCGTCGTCGGGATGATGCGTGACAAGGACATCGGGGGTGTTCTGGCCAGGCTCACCGCCATTCCTGGTGTGAGCCGTCTAATCCTGACTCGATCGGCCCATCCGCGAGCCGCCGATCCCGAAGACCTGGCACAGGAGGGAGCCCACCTGGGTGTTCCCATCCTAATCGGCTCTACAGTGGGCGAGGCGCTCGCACGCGCGCGGACGCTCGCCGGGCCGGACGATACGATCTGCGTGACCGGCTCCCTGCTTGTGGTCGGAGAGGTCAAGGCCATCTTGGACGGGACCACCGTCTCTGCGCTCAAGGGTTAGGTTAAGGCAGTGCAGCACCTCAAGACGGCCTTGCTCTTTGCGTTGCTGTCTCTGACGGCCTGGCCGTATCCGGTTGCGGCCGCCGACCCCTCTCCCCCCCGTCCCATCCACATTCAGGCCGACACGCTCACTTACGACAAGGCGACCCAGACTTACGAGGGCAAAGGGGGGGTCGTCGTGGTGCAAGGGCCGCTCCGTATGGATGCCGATGAGGCCGTTCTCAATGTCGCCACCGGACAGTTGACGGCAGTGGGACGGGTGCATCTGAACGACGGATTCAACGATATTCGCGGGGAGCGGTTGGACCTCAATGTCAATACCACGAAGGGGATAATCTTCCACGGTCGCCTGTATGTTCTGGATGGAAACTTCGTCGTGGACGGGCGCGTGATGGAGCGCCTGTCCGAGTCGAAGTACCGGCTCGAAGACGCCTCGTTCACCACGTGCAGCGTTGTGGAGGGGGAGAGAACCCCCTGGACTCTCAAAGCGGACAAGGCCGAACTCGATACGGAAGGGTTTCTGTATGCCCGCCACACGCGGTTCTGCATTCTGGATGTCCCGGTCATGTATCTGCCGGTGGTTCTCTTTCCCGCCAAACAGGAGCGCGCCACGGGCTTTCTTATCCCGCAGGTCGGGACCAGCAGCCAACAGGGTTTCAAGGTGCGGCAGGCTTTTTTCTGGGCGATCAATCCCAGTCAGGATGCGACCGTGGCTCTGGACTACCGCGGGAAGCTCGGCACAGGGGCCGACCTGGAATATCGCTACTATTTCTCGCGCAACACGGATGGTCGCATCTGGAGCCGGTATTTCCGTGACACCCAGCTTAACTCTTCCCGTTGGGATGTCATTTACAAGCACACCACGAAATTTCCCGAACTTGATATGCAAGCACGGGTGGATCTCAACTATGTGAACCAGAAAGACACCTTCCGTGTCTTAAGCGAAAACGTGTTGCAGCGGGTGGCGGTGTACCAGGAGTCCCAAGCCTATCTGACGAAACGGTGGGACAACCATGTCCTGTACGGCTTAACGCGGTATTCTCAAAACCTGGTCGCGTTGTCCGACAAGACCGTCCTCCAGACTCTGCCGCAAATCGGATACAGTCTCTCGCCGGCTAGACTCGGGGGACTTCCGGTCTATGCCGGACTGGATACCATGTTCGACAGTTTTTACCGCCAGAAGGGCATGGACGGCCGCCGTGTAGACCTCTTCCCCAGGCTCTGGGCGCCGCTTGCGGCCGGTCGGTACTTCACGGTGACCCCACAGATCGGCTTCCGCGAGACCTATTACAGCCGGAGTCTTCAGTCGGACCAGCCGACCTCGCGGGAGGCCCTGTACTTCAGCACCTCGGCCGATACCCGTCTCGTGCGGCGTTTTTCCCAGGGCGGAGGGGGCGGCATCGTCCACAAGATCGAGCCGGCCGTTACCTACGAATACCTTTCACAGACCTCACAGGACGAGATTCCGGTCTTCAATGACGTGGATCGGTTTGCCAAGAAAAACCTCCTTACGTACGCGCTGACGAATCGGCTGTCGACGATGGTTCCCGACAGCGACACGATGCGGTACTTAGAATTTGGGTATCTCCGACTGACACAGAGCCAGCACCTGAGTTCCTCGCCGACCGGGAAGCCCTTCTCAGACTTCCGGGGGGAATTGACCTTGAGGACGTTGAAGCCGATCGAAGCGATGCTGGACGTGGATGCCTTTTACAATCATGCGGAGTCCGCGGTGTCGGTGATCAATACCGACCTGCGTGTTGATCTGACCAAACGGTACTTCGTCTCCGTCGGCCAGCGCTTTTCGCGGGCCGGGTCGGTTCCGGTTCGTGGAGATCTCTTCAACCCCTTGACTCTGAATGAGACACTCGTTCAGACCGAAACCACCCACTTCTACACCGCGGAGGCCGGAGCGGCCCTTCCATACAATCTCTACGCGGTGGTGCAGGGTTACTATGATCGGAAGGACGGGGTGTTTCCGGAGGTTCACTATGGCCTGTACTACGTCGGATCTGATCGCTGCTGGGGAGTCGGCGCGTTGATGATTCAGCGCCCCGACCAGACGGAATTCGCCTTCGTCTTCACGCTGGGAGGGGTCGGCTTCACGGATTCGCCGTTCAGCGGCCTATATCGCAGTCTCTTCAAGCGCCTCGGGTTGGACATTCAAAAACTCCGGTAAACCTTCTTGACAACCAACCTGGACCGATTGACATAATCGGCCATGCACGCGTGCATCGGGTGGGTCATCGCGACGGTCGGTCTGCTGGGATTTGCCGTCACCGGGGCCGGCGACACGGTCCCTGTCTCCCACACGGACAACGGCCGGCGCATCTTCCTGCACGGGACGACCGCTTCGGGGCAAGTCGTCCAGAACAGCCATGGGATGGAAGGGGTGGGTTGCGCCATGTGCCATGGTGAGGATGGCCGGGGCGGGATGATGCACGGCATCCCGGCGACCGACATCACGTTTGCGAGCTTGACGAACCCACAAGGCCACGAGCACGAGTTTGGGGGGCGCCGACATCCGGCCTTCAACCGTGAAACGATCAAAGCTGCGGTGGTGGCCGGCATTGATCCTGCCGGAAACACGCTCCACGAGGAGATGCCCCGCTGGACCGGCTTGACCACCGCCGACCTTGATGACCTGATTGATTACCTGCAGGTGTTGTCGAAGTCCAGCCGGCGTCCGCCGCCGGCGCCCGAGCGGATGTAGGCGCACAACCCGCTCACCCTGAGCCAGTCGAAGGGTGACAGGCAGCCGTTACTCATCGTGGTTCGACAGGCTCACCACGAACGTGATCGGAGTCCTCCTGCGTTGACAGCTTTGCAAGGTGTAAGGTAGGCTACAATTTCATAAACCGACTCAATCACATTTGTGTGGGAGGTAAATTGTGGGTAAGGCACTACCGGTTAGTTCGACGACCTGGGACGCGGAAGTTGGGAAGGCCCAGGGCTTGGTGTTGGTGGATTTCTGGGCGGTCTGGTGCGGTCCATGCCAGATGGTCGCGCCCATCGTTGAAGAATTGGCGGCGGAATACGACGGCAAGCTCAAGGTCATGAAGCTCAATACCGACGAGAATCCGGACGTGGCCGGCAAATACGGCATTATGAGCATTCCGACCCTCCTGTTCTTCAAGGGCGGCCAGCCGGTCGAAAAGGTCGTCGGGGCCGTGCCGAAGCGGGTTCTCAAAGACGCCATAGACAAGCTCCTTACGACCACCGTCTGACCCCGTGTGCTGACGGAACTCCGCATCCGCAACTTCGCCATCATTGCCGAAGTCGGGCTTGAGTTCGCGGAGGGGTTTACGGTCTTGACCGGCGAGACGGGCGCCGGGAAATCTATTCTCGTTGACGCAGTGGATCTCCTGGTGGGAGGGCGAGCTTCGGCCGACCTCATCCGGGCGGGCGCCGAGGAAGCCGAAGTGTCAGGTGTCTTCTCCCTTGCGCCGGGGAGTCCGGTCGCACGATCTCTGCAGGAACAAGATCTCATCAGCGCAGGCGAGAGGGAGCTGATTCTCCGCCGCATTCTGTCGCGGGCCGGTCGGAACCGCGTGCACGTCAACGGGCGGCCGGCGCCGCTCAACGCTCTGCAGTCGCTCCGCGGCCTCCTCGTGGACATCCACGGCCAGCACGAGCACCAATCCCTGTTCAGAGCGTCGGTGCAACTGGATCTGCTCGACGAGTTCGGCGGCCTGGCCGACGCGCGCGCGGACTACACGGCCGCCTTTCAATCGTGGCGTGGACTGGAAACGCGCTTGGCCGAACGACGGTCGGCGCTGACAGACCGGCAGGCGCGTGAAGATCTTCTGCGCTACCAAGCGGAGGAAATGGCCGGAGCGAATCTGCGTGTCGGCGAGGATCGGGAACTGGAGCGCGAGCGGTTGCTGTTATCGCAAGGAAGGCGCCTTGCCGAGTTGGTCCAGGCCGTGTATGGGCCGCTTTACGAAGAGGATCCGTCGCTCCTGCAGGGCCTGGGCTCGCTGGCCGGTCCGCTGAAGGAGTTGGCTTCTATTGACGATGAATTGACGGGCGAGCGGGACCGTTTTGCGGAAGCCTTGGCGCAGTTGACGGACCTCGCCCAGCGCCTGCGCGCCTACCGGGACCGCCTGGAGTTCGATCCGGAGCGGCTGGACAAGGTGGAAGAGCGGCTGGACCTGATCCATCGGCTCATCAAGAAGTACAGTGGTTCGCTGGAGGAAGTCATCAGGCGCGGGGAACAGGCGAAACGGGAGCTGCAAGAACTGGAATCCGGGGATGAAGCGCTGAAGGAACTCTCGACGCAAGTGGCCGACGCGCGCGAGAAGGCTCTCAAGCTGGCGCAGGCTCTGTCACGCAAGCGGACGAAGGCGGCCGGCGAACTGGAGAAGCGGCTGGAAAAGGAGGTTACGGGTTTGAACATGAGCCAGGCCCGTGTCCGCATCGCGGTGGAGTCCAGGACGAGTGAAGGGGTGGATCCACTGACTGCAACAGGGATTGATCACGTGGAGTTTCTGTTCTCCGCCAACCTGGGCGAGAGCCCGCAGCCGCTCGCCCGAATTGGGTCGGGCGGCGAATTATCACGGGTCATGCTGGGGCTGAAGGCGGTGCTCGCCGAAGTGGACCGTGTGCCGGTCCTGGTCTTCGACGAGGTGGACGCCGGCATCGGAGGGGCGGTGTCGGAGGTTGTCGGGAAGCGACTCCGCCACCTCGGCGGCCATGGCCATCAGGTGTTCTGCATCACCCACCTCGCGCCCATTGCGGCCCAGGCTCAGCAGCACTTTGTGGTTACCAAGATCACAAAGAGCGGGCGGACCGTGACGCAGGTGGAGCAGTTGGACAAGGCGGGGCGGGTGGAGGAGGTGGCACGCATGCTCGGCGGCGCGGCCATCACGCCCACGATCCGCTCCACAGCCGCCGAAATGCTCAGGCAGAAATAGCGGTGTCCTATTTCCTCGCCAGTTCCTCCAGCACCGCGCGCATCGTTTTGAGCTCCTCGCCGTAGCGGGATCAGTCCTGGCCTTTTTTCGTGTTCCGCATTATACAAATTTCAGGCCACGGTATCTGATGTAGTGGGGTAGAGCCGATAGCCTTCCGAATTAGCCCTCTATGATGTATATATATGCATCCTCCTCGGAAAGAGCCATGCAGCGGACGCGACTGTACTTGTCGGATAAGATTGCGGCGAAGCTTAGAAGCCTGAGTAGGAAGGAGCGCAAGACGGTTTCGCTGCTTGTCCGGGAAGTCCTTGAAGCGAAATATCTTGGGGAGAGAAGACTTCCGCTCAAGGACGCGCTCAAGGCCTGTCGTGGGCTGTGGGCCGATCGGAAGGATTTCGACGCCGAACGCTTTATCCGGTCGCTCCAAGGAGACAAGCGTAGGGAACTGCCACAATGAAGGATATCGAAGTGGTGGGTTCCCACACTCCTTCTCGCTGAGTGCTCCCCTCACCCATCCCTCTCCCCGCAGGCGGGGCGAGGGGAGTTTAGAACGCATAGCCTACGCCATGAGCGAAGAGGGAACCATCCGACAGCAGATCATGCAGGCGATCACCGGCACGCGCTGTTCCGCCCGTGACCTCGCGCATCGCATCGGCATTTCCGAACGGGACGTGGAAGATCACCTTGCGCACATCGGCAAGTCGGTGGCCCGCGACCGGCGGAGCCGGTTCCTGCTCGAACCCTCCACCTGCCAGGACTGTGAGTTCGTGTTTCGCGGGCGCACCCGCCTGACCCGACCGAGCCGTTGCCCGAAATGCCGGAGCGAAGCCATCTCCCCGCCGCGGTTTGAAATAGTATCTTGTTCGGCAGGACGTGCCGGCTCAGAGATAGGCGCGTAAAGCTTGGCCGGTGTGTGAGGCGCGTTCCACGAGGATAGCCTCAGGCGGTCCCATCGCGACGACCTCGCCGCCCAGATCGCCGCCTTCAGGCCCCAGGTCAATCACCCAGTCGGCGGTCTTGACGACATCAAGGTTGTGCTCGACCACAAGGACGGTATGGCCGGCGTCCGCCAGCCGGTTCAATACGGCCAGGAGCTTCTTCACATCGTCTAGATGCAGGCCGGTGGTCGGCTCGTCAAGGATATAAAGCAGGCCCCGCGACGTCCGTGTATTTCCCAGGCCAACCAGTTCACCCGCTATCTTGAGACGCTGAGCCTCGCCCCCGGAGAGCGTCGTCGCAGGCTGTCCCAGGCGCAGGTACCCCAATCCGATCGACGAGAGCATGTGGAGCTTGGCGCGCAACGTCATTAACTCCGAGAAGAAGACCTGTGCCTCGGTCACGGTCATGTTCAGCACGTCGTGAATCGTCGCTCCTCGGTGCGTGATTGACAGGACCTGCGGCTTGAAGCGCCGTCCTTCGCAGACTTCGCAGGAGACATAGATGTCTTCGAAGAAGTACATCTCCATCTTCTGCAAGCCCGTTCCCTGACAGGCTTCGCAGCGCCCGCCGACCGTGTTGAAGGAGAAATCGCCGGCGGCCAAGCCAGCCCTCCGGGCGTTCGGCAGGCCGGCGTAGAACCGGCGGATGTCGTCGAAGGCCTTGAGGTAGGTCACCGGGTTGGAGCGTGGCGTCCGGCCGATAGGCTCCTGGTCAATGAGCCGCACTCCGCGCAGGTGCTCGATCCCGCCGATCGCCTCGAACCGTCCCATCGGGAGCGATGCGATGCGGAAGGCGCGCGCGAGAGCGCGGTACAGGGTGTCCTGAACCAGCGTGCTCTTGCCCGATCCTGAGACCCCCGTCACGCAGGTCAATGTGCCGAGCGGCACCCGCACGGTGATCCTCTTCAGATTGTGCTCGCGGGCGCCGACCAGGGTCAGCGTGCGTCCAGTCCCTGCGCGGCGTTTCCGCGGGAGCGGGATCGTCTCCTGTCCGGTGAGGTAGCGGGCGGTGAGCGGGCGCGGATCTGCCAGGAACTCGGGGAGCGGCGCGGCGCAGACTATTTCTCCCCCTTTCTCGCCGGCCGCCGGGCCCATCTCGACCACGAAGTTTGCCGACTCGATCATGGTCCGATCGTGCTCGACTATGATGACGGTGTTGCCGGTCTTGGCCAGTTCGGCCAGGATGCCGGCCAGCGTGGCGGTGTCCCGAGCGTGCAGGCCGATGGTCGGTTCGTCCAGGACATACAGAGTCCCCGTCAAATGCGCGCCGAGCTGGGTTGCCAGGCTGATGCGCTGGGCCTCGCCGCCCGACAGCGTCCGTGTCTGCCGCGACAACGTCAGGTAGCCAAGCCCGACCCGGACCAGGAAACCCAGCTTGGCGGTCAGCATGGAGAGGATATCCTTGGCGACGTCTTTCTCGAGCGGGGAAAGAGGCAGGGTGCTCGCCCAGTCGGCGGCCTCGACGATCGTCATGTCAGAAACAGCCGCGACGGTTCGGCCCCCGACATGCACTGCCAGCGCCTCAGGCCGCAGCCGGGTGCCGTTGCAGTCCTCGCATATAAAGGGACTGCGATACCGGCTCAGCATCACCCGGACATGCAGCTTGTAGCGCTTGCCTTCCAGGTAGCTGAAAAAAGCGTTGATGCCCTCAAGCTTGCCGTCACCGTCCCACAGCAAGGCGCGTTCGGCCGGGGTGAGCTGGTTGTACGGCTTGGTCATGTCCAGCCCGCGCCGCTTGAAGGCCAGCAGCATTTGCCTCTGCCACCAATCGGCCGAGGGCTTGGTCCAGGGCTCGATGGCACCGCCCGCCAGGCTTTTGGCCTGATTGGGGACGATCAGATCCTCATCGTAGCGGAGGATATTGCCGAATCCCTTGCAGGCGGAACAGGCTCCGAGCGGGTGGTTGAAGGAGAACAGCGCCGGCTTCGGTGTCTCGAAGGTGCGCCCGCAGGACTGGCAGCCATAGATCTGGGAGAACCGACGCAGCCCGACGCCGATCACCTCCACCGCACAGACTCCACTCCCCTCACGGTACGTCGCTTCGACCGAGTCCACGAGACGAGCCCGGTCGTCCGGGCGGAGCAGGAGCCGGTCCACCACGACGTGGACTTCGGAGAGGCCGTTCAACTTCCCGGCGGCATCGGAGGTGGCTTCGGGCGTCAAATCAATGATCTCGTCCCGAACGCGGAGGCGGATGAACCCGCGGCGAATCAAGTCCTTGAGCAGGAGGTCAGGCTCAAGAGCGGCACCGAGGGGAACCGGGAACATGACCATGGCGCGCCCGCCGGGATACTCGGTCAGCAGCGTCTCCGCAATGTCCCCCGGATGGTAGGCGCGGGCTTCGGTGCGGCACCTGGGGCAAACGGGCCGCCCGACCTTGGCGAACAAGAGCCGTAGGAGATCGGCGATCTCGGTCGTGGTGCCGACCGTAGAGCGCGCGGTCCGCACGGGATTCTTCTGCTCGATGGCTATGGCCGGCCGGATCTGCTCGATCCGGTCCACGTCGGGGCGGTCGAGCTTCTCCAAGAACATCCGCGCGTAGGTTGAGAGGGACTCGATGTAGCGCCATTGCCCCTCGGCGAAGATCGTGTCGAAGGCCAGGGAGGACTTCCCGGAGCCGGACACCCCCGTAATCACGGTCACCTGGTCGTGCGGGATACGCAGCGAGATGTTCTTCAGGTTGTGCTGGCGCGCGCCGGTGATGATGAGCTCGTGCTGGGTGGCCATAGTCGAGGCGGGACCGCTTCTCGTTGAGCGTAAGAAATTTTCTAATAGTACCATAATCCCATGTTACGATATTTCATCTAGAAAGGGGGCGGTCCGACCTTGAGTTCTTCAGTCGTTTCCAGGCGTTCGGATCTTCGTCGAGTTCTTGGACCTCTCAAAATTATGCGTTGGCAAGCGTGTCATTTGAGATTACAATGCCTAGCTTAATCCGGAGTCAGGGAGAACCAAGGTAGGTTATGCACGTACGCTTCTGGGGAACGCGCGGGTCCATCGCCGTGCCGGGGGAGCGGACCGCCAAGTACGGCGGCAACACGTCGTGCGTCGAAGTCCGGGCCGCTGACGGCACGGTGATCGTGCTGGATTGCGGGACGGGCGCCCGGGAGCTGGGCCTGCATCTCATGAGCGTCATGCCCCAACCCATGCGACTCCACGTGTTCATCGGGCATACCCATTGGGACCATATCCAGGGGTTCCCGTTCTTCGGTCCGGCCTTTCTTGCCAATTCGGAGTTGAATATTTATGCGCCGTCGGGGTTTCAGCGGCGGGTGGAAGACGCCATTGCCGGGCAGATGCAGTACTCCTACTTCCCCATCACGCTCCGCGACCTGCGCAGCCGCATTCACTTTAACGAACTGGAGGAAGGGTTTTTCCGCATCGGCGACCTGCTTGTCCAGACACAATATCTGAACCACACCGCGCCCACCCTTGCCTACCGCATCTCCGGAAGCGATGCAACGGTGGCTTACGTGACCGACCATGAGCCGTTTTGGAAGCCATCCTCCGACATGGTCTTTCGCCACCCCGGCGATCAGAGGCATGTCGCTTTCCTGAAGGGGGCGGACCTTATCATCCATGACGCTCAATACAGCGACGAGGAGTACTCCAGCAAAATCGGGTGGGGACACAGCACCGTTGAGTACGCGACGGACGTCGCGCTGGCTTCCGGGAGCGGTCGCTTGGCGCTGTTCCATCACGATCCTGCTCACGATGACGCGACAGTGGGGAGCATGGAAGCGACGGCCCGCGCCCGCGTCAATGCCCGCGGCGCATCCCTGGAGGTCTTTGCGGCCGCCGAGGGGCTTGAGCTGGTCGTGCGCGGCAGCGGATCATCGGTCATGGCGGCCGAGATGTCAGCCTTACGGCGTCCTCCCATCGCCGGCGGACGCGTGTTGGTGGTCAGCTCCAGCGAGACGGAGGTCGGTGCCATCGGACAAATGCTGGCGGAGGATAACCTGGTGCTGCTGCCCGCGCCGGACAAACGGACCGCCCTGGCGTACCCTCCGGACGTCTCTCCCGACCTGGCCATTATCGATGCTCGTCTGCCGGACGGCGAGGGTACAGCGTTGATTCAACCGTTACGCGCGCGCATGGGGCGGCCCGATCTTCCGATCATCCTGCTTACGGAGGAGCCTGGCACTGACGGCGAGTTCCGAATCAGCGACACGGCCGCGACAGACTGCCTGGCGAAGCCCTTTAACACGCCGATGATGCGTACGCGTGTCCTCGCCTGGTTGACCCGCGGCCTCATGGCCGACAACGCTCAGCCCGGAGACAAGGTTGGCGGCCGCGCCTCTAGGCCGCTGACGACCGATCCCGCTCTTGAAACCGTGGACCGGGAGGCCGGGAAAGCCGTCACCGCTGCCACCTATGCGGACATGTTGGCGTTGATCCCGCTGTTTCAATCCCTTGACCGTCAACAACTCCTCAACCTGGTGGCGCGGGCGACTGAACAGGTCGTCACGGCAGGGGACGTTCTGTTCCGGCAGGGCGAGCCTTCGAGTTTCGTGTGCGTGGTGCTCTCTGGGCGGGTGCGGGTCATCCAAGCTGCGCATGAGACTCCGCTCGTGGGTCAGGTTCTTGGAGAGCTCGGCTATGGCGAGATTTTCGGCGAGCTTGGGATGCTGACTGATCAGCCCAGGTCGGTGACGGTAGTGGCCGTGGAGCGTACCCGCTGCCTCATGCTTTCCACGGAGGACTTTCTGCAAGTCCTTCAGAGGTCACCGGGGCTAGCTGTTGCCGTGTTGCGGGTGCTGGCCAGGCGGCTGGTCAATGCGGATGGTCTGCTCTCGCGGTACGCACCGGATCCGCTCACGGGGCTCCCCAGCCGTCGGGCCTTCCATGACCACTACCAGCGTTTGGCCGCCGGTTCACGCCGCCGTCGGAGCGGTACAATTCTCTTGCTCCTGGACGTCCTGGACTTGAAGACGATCAATGATCGGTTCGGGTATGTCGTCGGCGATGAGGTCTTGCGGGCGGTGTCGGACGCCCTCATGGAGGCGACCCGCTCGACCGATTTGGTGGCCCGTTTCGGCGGGGATGAATTCGCCGCGCTTTTGGTGGATGCCGGGCCGGTGCACGTCCAACTGGTGAGGGGGCGCGTTCAAGAAAAGCTCTCAGACCTGGCTGCCCGGCGCGGACTCCCATCGGCGGTCCAGTTCGCTCTTGGTGTCGCCAGCAGCGATTCGCCCTCCGAGACTGCCAACGAGCTCTTACGGATGGCCGACGAGGACATGCACCGTAAGAAGGAGTAACCTCCGCATCCGACCGCTTCCGCTCCGCTCGCCGAACGCGTTAGATTATTTGACAAAATCAGTCACGTGACTTAGAATCTGCGCACTCTCTGTGCGCTCATGTCGCGTGTGTCTCCTTCGGTGATGAGCAAATGAAGACAGAAGAAGGGTTTTTCAGAATCAACCGCTTGCCGCCGTACGTGTTTAATGAGGTCCAGGCGCTCAAGCTCAAGGCGCGCCAGGCCGGCGAGGACATTATTGATTTCGGGATGGGCAATCCGGACCGGCCGTCGCCGCCGCACGTCGTGGACAAACTGATCGAGGCCGCGAAAAACCCGCGGAATCATCGGTATTCCGCCTCACGCGGGATCACCAAACTGCGTCACGCGATCGCCGCTTGGTATCAACGGAACTATGCCGTGACCATCGATCCCGAATCGGAAGCGATCGTCACCATGGGGTCGAAAGAGGGATTGGCCCACCTGGCGCTGGCGATGGTAGCCCCCGGTGATGTGGTGCTGACGCCCACGCCGACGTATCCGATTCATCCGTACAGCATCATCATCGCCGGCGGTGAGGTGCGCGGGATGCCGCTTCGCCAGGACAGCGATTTTTTCGAAGACCTGATGGGCGCGTTTCGCCAGACGCTGCCGCGTCCCAGGATGCTCATCCTCAACTTCCCGCATAACCCGACCACGGCGGTGGTGGACCCGGCGTTCTTCAAGAAGGTCGTCGCCTTCGCGAAAGAGAACAACGTGTACGTGGTCCACGACCTGGCGTATGCGGACATCGTCTTCGACGGGTACAAGGCCCCGAGCTTCCTCCAGGCTCCCGGCGCGAAGGACGTCGGGGTGGAGTTCTACACCTTGTCGAAGAGCTACAGCATGCCAGGTTGGCGCGTGGGCTTCTGCGTCGGCAACCCCAAAATGGTGGGCGCGCTCCAGAAGATCAAGAGCTATCTTGATTACGGCATCTTCCAGCCGATTCAAATCGCCGCCATCATTGCGTTGAACGGGCCGCAGGATTGCGTCCGGGACACCGTCGAGATGTATCGCCACCGACGCGACGTGCTGGTGGACGGGCTGAACCGGGTCGGATGGAAGGTTGAAAAACCGCTGGCGACCATGTTCGTCTGGGCCCGCATCCCGGAGGCCTACCGCGCCCTGGGGTCCCTGGAGTTCTCGAAGCTGCTCCTGCGTGAGGCCAAAGTGGCGGTTTCGCCGGGACTCGGATTCGGCGAGTACGGCGACGACCATGTCCGGTTCGCTCTCGTCGAAAACGAGCACCGCACCAGGCAAGCGATCCGCGGAATAAAGAAGGCGCTCAAGCTGTCCGGGGGCGAGGAATAGCAGAACTTCCGTGAAGGACCGCATCGCAGTGGGCTTGATCGGGTTCGGCACCGTGGGGACCGGCGTGGCGAAGGTCCTTGCCGCCAATGCGAGCCCGATCCGCCGCCGGCTCGGCGTCCCGTTGGAGTTGGTCAAGGTCGCCGATATCAATATCACTGCCGACCGCGGTGTCTCCCTCCCCGCCGGTGGGCTGACGACCGATGCCCGCGAGATCCTCGACGATCCCCGTATTGACATCGTCATCGAGCTGATCGGCGGGTACGAGCCGGCCAAGCGGTTTCTGCTCGACGCGATGGCGAAGGGCAAACACGTCGTCACCGCCAACAAGGCCTTGCTGGCCGTGCATGGAGAGGAGCTTTTCCAAGCGGCCTCACGGGCCGGGGTGGACATCGGCTTCGAGGCGAGCGTCTGCGGCGGTGTCCCCATCCTGCGCGCGCTGACCGAGGGGCTTACGGCGAACCGCCTCCTGTCACTGTACGGGATCGTCAACGGGACGTCGAACTTCATCCTCACGCGGATGACGGAGGCCGGCCGGCCCTTCGATGAGGTTCTGGCCGAGGCCCAACAGGCGGGCTTTGCGGAAGCCGACCCGACGTTCGACGTGGCCGGGATTGATGCGGCGCACAAGCTGGCGATTCTGGTGAACCTGGCCTTCGGGACCCCGGTCAACTTCAAGGATGTCTTCGTGGAGGGCATCACCGGGATCGCTCCCATGGACATCGAGTATGCGACCGAGTTCGGGTATACGATTAAGCTGCTGGCGATCGCCAAAATTCAAGGCGATGCGCAAGACGGCCAAGAGGCCCCCGCTGAGGAAAGCGAGCGTCCGGCTATGCCGGCGCGAGCGCGGGGTTCGGGGGCATCGGAGCCCGGGGTACCCATTGCTCTTGCGGCTGCAATGGGTCAACTGGGCGCACGGGCCCCCGCAGAGATAGAAGCGCGGGTGCATCCCACCATGATTCCAAACGACTCGCCCCTCGCACGGGTGGGCGGAGTGTACAACGCGATCCAAGTGACGGGCGATGCCGTGGGCGACATCATGCTGTACGGACGCGGGGCGGGTTCCCTGCCGACCGCCAGCGCGGTGGTCGGCGACGCCGTGGACATAGCCCGGAATATTCTTACGGGGGCAAAGAGACGCGTCCCCCCGTGCGCGTTCCAGGCCGACCAGCGGCGGCCGCTGCGCATCCGGCCGATCGAGGAAGTCACCAGCTTGTATTACCTGCGGTTTATGGTTCTGGACCGGCCCGGCGTGCTCTCCCAGTTGTCCGGCGTCTTAGGGAAACACGACATCAGCATCTCGTCGGTCCTGCAGCGGGGCCGCAAGGTCGGGCAGACCGTGCCGGTGGTCATGACGACGCACACGGCGGTCGAGCGCAACGTGCAGGCCGCCCTCTGTGAGATCAACGCGCTGCAGTTCGTGTCGGCTTCGACCACGTTGGTGCGGATCGAAGGGGAGGACCGGTAGCTTGGCGACTTGGCAAGGTGTCATCGAGGGGTATCGGGCGTTCCTGCCGGTGACCGACCGGACGCCGATCGTCACGCTCGGCGAAGGCAATACGCCGCTGGTGCGCGCGCCCCGCCTGGCCGACGCGATCGCCCCGCGCCTGGATTTGTACCTCAAGTTCGAGGGCGCCAATCCGACCGGCTCATTCAAAGACCGAGGCATGACTCTCGCGATTTCGAAGGCGCTCGAGGAGGGCGCGCGGGCGGTCATCTGTGCTTCCACCGGGAACACCTCGGCGTCCGCGGCGGCGTATGGGGGACGGGCCGGGGTCCAAGTCTTCGTCCTGATACCCGAGGGCAAGATCGCCATGGGCAAATTGGCGCAGGCCATGATACATCGCGCGACCGTGCTCCAGGTACAGGGCAACTTCGATCAGGCCCTGACGATCGTCAAAGAAATCTCGGCCAAGTATGGGATCGTGCTCGTCAACTCGGTCAATCCTTACCGGCTGGAGGGGCAGAAGACGGCGGCCTTCGAAGTGTGCGACCAGTTGGGGGAGGCCCCGACCTACCATTTCCTTCCGGTGGGGAACGCCGGTAACATTACGGCGTACTGGCGGGGTTATCAGGAGTACCAGAAGGCCGGTCTTTGCACGCGTTTGCCGCGCATGATGGGGTTCCAGGCGGCGGGGGCGGCCCCCATCGTGCTGGGGCATGTGGTTGAGAAGCCCAAGACCATCGCGACCGCGATTCGGATCGGCAATCCGGCAAGTTGGGCTTTCGCGGTCAAGGCCATGCAGGAGTCAAACGGAAAAATTGATCTGGTGACGGACGAAGAGATCGTGGAGGCCTACCGTATGATAGCGGCCCTGGAAGGCATCTTCTGCGAGCCGGCGTCGGCCGCGTCGGTCGCTGGCGTCATCAAGATGCAGAAGGCAGGGCTGTTCAAAGACGGCGAGTCGGCCGTCTGCACGCTGACCGGGCATGGCCTTAAGGACGTGGACATCGCGATCACGGTCTCGCAGAAACCGGCCACCATCCAGGCCAACATGGAAGACGTGGTGAGAGTGTTGGGGTATTAAACGCGCGTAGGGAGGGCGCGACCAGACCGCATGAAATACGTCATTCTGCTGGGGGATGGAATGGGCGACCATCCCGTGGCTGAACTCGGAGGGCGGACGCCGCTGCAGGCGGCCAAGACCCCAAACTTGGATTTCCTGGCCCGAAACGGCGAACTCGGCCTGGTGAAGACCACGCCCGAAGGTTGGTATCCCGGTAGCGATGTGACGCAGCTGGCGATCCTGGGCTACGATCCCAAGAAGCACTGGACCGGGCCCGCCGCCTTGGAGGCCGCCGGTCTCGATGTGACGCTCAACCCGGACGATGTTGCCTTCCGCTGCAATCTGGTGACCTTGCGTGCTGATTCGGGTGGGTACAACGTCAAGAAGCTCGGGCCTCATGCCGTGATGGAGGACTTCAGCGCCGGGCAGATCGACTCGCTCGATGCAAAGGAGCTGATCTACGACCTCAACGAGCAGTTGGGGACCGAGGTGGTGCAGTTCTATAACGGCGTGTCCTACCGCCATCTCATGGTGTGGGCCGAAGGCAAGCATCGGGTGGCGCTCATCCCGCCTCAGGACATCGCGGGAAAGCCGGTGGGCGAGTTTCTACCAAAAGGCGAAGGAGACAAGGTCTTACGAACATTGATGGACGAGGCGTTGGTGATCTTGCGCGAGCACCGGATCAATCAGGATCGGATTGAGGCGAGCAAGCCTCCGGCGAACGCGATCTGGTTTTGGGGCCAGGGCAAGGCTCCCAAGATCCCCAAGCTGACGGAGCGCTACGGCCTTGCGGCTGCCATGATCTCGGCCCTGGATCTGCCGCGCGGGCTGGGGTTGTATGCCGGATTTGAGGTGGTGAAGGTACCCGGCACCACGGGGTATCTGGACACGAACTATCTCGGCAAGGCAGAGACCGCTCTGAACGAGCTGAAGAAAAAAGATCTCGTGTACGTGCACCTGGGGGCGACAGATGAGGCCAGCCACCAAGGTGATGTTCAGGGGAAGGTGAAAGCCATCGAAGCGTTCGATGAACACACCGTGGGGACCCTGTTGAAGGGGCTTCCGAAGCTTGGGGCGCACCGTGTTCTCGCGGTGTGCAACCATGCGACGCCGGTCGCGCTCCGGCGCCATACCGCTGATCCGGTCCCGTTTGCCCTCTATGAGGGGCCGGTGGAGGGCGATCGGGCCGACCTCGGTCGAGGCTTCAATGAGGCGGACGCGACGGCGACGCAGATGGTCCTGGCCGATGCCACGAAATTAATGGGCCGGTTGATCGGGAAATGAATGACGAAAGGAGGGGCGGTTCGCGAACCACTCCTACGAGAGAGCATGGCGTTAGTCGTCCAGAAATTCGGCGGGACGTCGGTCGGGACCATTGAGCGGATCAAGCACGTGGCGGGCGTGGTCGCCCAATCCCGGCAAGCGGGCGACTCCGTGGTGGTGGTCCTCTCCGCCATGAGCGGCGAAACGGACCGTTTGGTGAAGCTCGCTCACGAAGTCGCCAACTTCCCCGACGAGCGGGAGATGGACATGCTGCTCTCGACCGGGGAGCGGGTGACGATCGCGCTGCTCGCGATGGCCTTGCGCGCGAGGGGGTTCGACGCCCGGTCGTACACGGGGCGGCAGGTCGGCATCATCACCGACAGCACGCACACGAAGGCCCGGATCGCGCGGATCGCGGCGGATCGGATCGAGGAGGCCCTCAAAGAGGGCATCGTCCCGGTCGTGGCGGGATTCCAGGGGATCGACGAGAAAAGCGACGTGACGACGCTCGGACGGGGCGGGTCGGATCTCACGGCGGTGGCGCTGGCCGCGGCCCTCAAGGCCGACCGGTGCCTGATCTACACCGACGTAGACGGGGTGTACACGGCGGACCCGAATCTGGTCCCGTCGGCCCGTAAGCTCGACAAGGTCTCGTACGAGGAGATGCTGGAACTGGCGAGTCTCGGGGCCAAGGTGCTCCAGAGCCGCTCGGTCGAGTTCGCCGCCAAGTT
>Ga0114945_10000216_pt1 | contig 35822 bp, 36 predicted proteins | sample OV2TP3_FD_87194 | JGI IMG/M metagenome (GOLD analysis project Ga0114945, IMG submission 87194) | Hot spring microbial communities from Beatty, Nevada to study Microbial Dark Matter (Phase II) - OV2 TP3 | ecosystem: Environmental > Aquatic > Thermal springs > Hot (42-90C) | place: USA: Beatty... | reverse complement strand
GCGGAGATCACCGACTCTCGAAGGATGAACGAGTTCATCGCGCAGGTCCGGGAGGCCTACGACGTCGTCCTGTTCGACTCCCCGCCCGTCCTCCAGGCCACCGACGCCACCGTCCTCGGCACGAAGGTGGACGGCGTCCTGATGGTCTACAAGATCGGCCAGATCTCCCGCGGGGCGCTGCGGCGGGCCAAACTCCAGCTCGACAACGTCAACATCCCCGTCCTCGGCGTCGTCCTCAATGGCCTGCGGGCGGAGGTGAGCGAGGACTTCCAGGACCTCCGGTACTACACCTACTACTCCTACGGGTCCGATCATAAAGAGCTGACCCCGATGGAAAAATTCTGGAAAAAGCTGCAGCCCATCCAGGAGACGTTCCAGAAGGCGCGCGGCTGGCTCCGCCGCAAAGACCGGGAGGAGCCCCCGCCTCCGCCAGCCGAAGTCGAGCTTGAGGTCGAGCCCACCTGGTGGGACCTGACCGCAAAAATCCTCCTCTACCTCCTCCTGGGCGGCCTGGTCGTCCTGGGCCTGCTCTGGCAGGTCGGGTTCTTCGACGCGCCCCGCCGGTCGTCCCCGCCGCCGCTGCGAAGAGGGCCTCAGGGGCAGATGAAACCGGGGAATACGCCGCAGACCCGCGCCAGCCTCACGGTCTACAATCCTGAGCCAGGCGTCGGGGATCAGGGCGTTCAGCATTCAGCATTCAGCGTTCAGCGTTCCGAAGCCGTTCCCCTGTCGCCCCCTCTCTCCCTCTCCCCTGACAGGGGCGTTGGGGCGCAGGACTCCACCGGCCCGTCAGAAGGACCGGCGGAGGATCGGCCGGCCTCCGGTGTCCGGTCTGTCTCCCCCCAGACCGGACACCGGTTCGCCGTGCAGGCCGGCGCGTTTAAAGACAAACAGCGCGCCGCCCGGCTCGTCCAGCGCCTCCGGAAGGTGGGCTACGACGCCCGGACCCTGCCGGTGGAGGCGCGAACGAGCGACGCCCTCACCCGCGTCGTGATCGTCGGGTTCGACTCCCCCCAGGCCGCCGGTGGCAAGGCCCACCGCCTCCGCCGTTCCGGCCTGGTCCCCCGCGCCGCCGTCGTGGACCTGGGGGAGACCCCCGACTCCACCGGCGCGACCTGGGCCTCCCTCGACAACGAGGCGGTCGCCCCGGCGGCCGCGCCGAGATGAAAATAGCGCGGGAATGATTCCCGCGCTATATCTAAGAAGTCGCCTGATCATAGAAGGGCACGCCTTGCGGCGTGCCCTTCCGTTTTCCGCTTGACATTTGCCCTGTCTGGCTATATGATGTCATTTCACGTCTGCCGTCTGCCGTCTGCCGTCTCACGTCTTTTCCGAAAGCGAGGCTTCATGTTCACGACCACGAAGGCGCTCTACCTGAAACAGATCAAGGCGGGATACCAGCGGGACCTGGAGAACTACGAAAAGGGCCTGGCCGACTGGCGGAAGGCCGTGGATCCCTACCACTTCTTCGGGTTCACCCCCCCCGCCGGCCCCCCCTACACGGCCTTCGTGGAGGCGTTCCTCTACACGGTCGAGAAGGACCGGACCTGCGCGGAGCGGGCGCGGGAGCGCCTGGTCACCTACCGGCAGTTCGTGGACGCCTACCCGCCCGACTATCACAGGGCCAGGTGGGAGTACGAGGACGGCCTCCCCCCCATCCCCAGCATGTTCACGCTCCCGCCCTACCTCCAGGCGTATCTCTGGATCAAAGACAGCGGCGTCCTCGCCCCGGAGGACCACAGGACCGTCGAGCGGATCGTGGCCGACAGCATGCCCGCCTTCTTCCGCTTCCCGGAGTGGGGCGCGCACAACCGGACGGCCCTGCGCGCCTGGGCGATGGCCCTGGCCGCAAAGGCGTTCCCCCATCACCCCGACGCCCCCGACTGGGGGCAGATCGCCCGCGTCTTCGGCGACGACAGCCTGAAGGGCTGGTCCATCGAGGACGCGATGCTCTACCACGCCGTCTGGACCCACGCCCTGATCAACTACGCCGACGCCATGGGTGACGCCTCCTACTTCCGCCGGGTGACCGCGAAGTACTACTTCGACTACTACGTCAGCCTGATGTCCCCGGCGGGCATGCTCGCCGACTTCGGGGACTCCAACTGGCGGACCAACTGGCCCTACTTCATCGCCTGCCTGGAGCGGGGGGCAAGGGAGTATCGGGACCCCCGCATGCGCTGGGCCGCCTGCCACATCTACGAGACCTTCTTCGAGGAGTCGGGCCGGGACGATCGGTTCGGGTCGCCGCTCATGTTCATCTTCGCCTACCTCTGGACGGACGAGACCGTGAAGCCGGAGCGCCCGACCACCGGCACGCAGGAGGCCCTGGACGAACTCGTCGGCAAGAAGGTCGTCTTCAGGAACGGATGGGAACGGAGTTCCACCTTCCTCCTGCTCAACTACAAGCCGGAGACCGACTACGGGTTTGCGGGCCGGGAGAACACGAAGAACACCCTGGTCGTGGAGGCGGAGAAGACCCACCACGGCCACTCGGACGAGAACGCGATCTGCCTGCTGATGAGCCGGGGACAGGTCCTGCTGCACGACAGCGGCTACCGGGAGCGCCTCCCGAACGGCAAGTACCGCGCGGACATGTACCACAACAGGATCGTGGCGCGCCCCGAACTCCTCCGGCGGGACGACGACGTCCTCGGCTTCCTCCACGACGACGGCCATCACCGCCCGATGGAGACGCAACGCATCGACTTCTACACCTTCGAGGAGGTAGACTTCTCCCGGACGCGGGCTACAGACCACGCCATGGGTTACCGATGGGACCGGATCGTGGCCTACCTCAAGGCCGAGGACCTGTTCGTGATCTTCGACGGGATCGAGGCCCTGCGCCCCGGCCGCCTCGCCCTCTGCAACCTGTTCTACACCCACGAGATTCTGGGCCAGGGGCCGGGCTGGTTCAACACCCGCATCGGCAAGCTGGACGGCTACGGCCCGGAGGATGGCCCCGCCTCCCTGCTCATCGCGATGCCACAGGCCCCGGACCGGTGGGAGGGATCGCAGGTCACGCGGCGCCACTTTATGGACGAGACCTGCGTCTACCAGGCCCACTGCGCGGACTTCCGGCCCCGGGACTTCGCGGCGTTCGTCACCCTCCTCATCCCGATGGACCGGAAGCAGGACGCGGCGGAGGTCGCTGGCCGCATCTCCCTCCCGCCGGTCAGCCGCTCCCCCCGCGCCGCGGCGGTCTGTCTTGCGGCGGGCGGAAAGCGCATCACGGTGGGCGTCAAGCTCGACCTGGAGGACGAGATCCTCCGGAGCAACGTCCGCCCGAAGTACAGCTGGACCTCAGGGGCCACGACTTACGGAGATGTGGAGACCGACGCCCGCTTCGTCTACAGCGCGGAGGAGGGAGGGCGGTTGACCTACGCCTTCACAGAGGCCGTCCGGCTCCGCTACCGGGGGCAGGACATCTTCGCCCCGAAGGGGTGTTCGTTCCCGTTGCAATACGAGGGGCCGTGGGTGCAGGATGGGATCGCGAAATGGAGGGCGTGGGAGAAGAAAAACGTCGCGTTGAAATAGCGCAGGGAGGTCAACATGAAATCCAAAGCCAGACGGAAGGGATCGCGGCACAGGCGGAAATTGTTGCGGCAGGGGAAGGCCCGGAAGACGCGCCGGGGAAAGTTCCTGGTACGGGCGTAAAAACGTAGGGGCGGGTTTGAACCCGCCCCTACAACGTTGATATGGCCCGTACGGGATTCGAACCCGTGTTTCAGGCGTGAGAGGCCTGCGTCCTGGGCCCCTGGACGAACGGGCCAGAGCCTTAAAAATATACGGATTCTTTTTCAGAAATCAAGGGCTTTCTTCAAAACCCACAGGGTTGGCCTGAGAGCCATAAGGCGCTGAAGGGAGAAAAAACAAAACCCCCGCCAGAGTCAAATCCGGCAGGGGCTCGAAGGAGCGGTCCAGCAGACCTACTTCACCATATCCTTCAGCTTCTTCAGCGGCAGAACCCTGACCCTGACGCTGGCAGGCTTCGCCGGGATGTTCATCATCTCGCCGGGCTTGAAGGGATTGGGCACGCCTTTCCGGGCTGGCTGGGCCGGCCTCTTGACCGCTTTCACTTTTAACAGGCCAGGCAGCGTAAACTGACCAGCAGCCCCCTTCTGGATATGCCTGTCAATCAGATTGCCCAATTCGTCCAGCACCGCAGCCGCATCCTTCTTGGCAACTCCCGTTTTTTCAGAGAGTTCCGCCAGGATCTGACTCTTTGTCAGCGGCTTTTTAATGGCAGCAGGCTTCTTGGCCATAGGCTCCCCTCATGCTATAAGTTGTGGTGGGATGGATTAAAATAACAGGGTATTGTAGCCATAATTTACGACCACATCTGCCGGAAGTCAAGGAGAAAGTGGCGTTGAGGGCTATTTTGCCAGGTCGATAAAAAAGGGTCACGAGATAATTCTCGTAACCCTTTGATTTTTATGGTGCGCCCAGAGGGAGTTGAACCCCCAACCTTCTGATCCGTAGTCAGGCGCTCTATCCAATTGAGCTATGGGCGCGAACTGAAGTCATCAGCCGTTCCGGGCGCCACCCTCCGCGCGCCTCCAAATCTATCACATCCCCCCTGCGAAGTCAAGCGTTTTCCCCACCCTTCATAGCCACGGAACCACTATAAAAACAGCCCCGGAAGTTGCCTTCCGGGGTTTGGGCGGGAATGCGATAAGGCTTTTATGAGCCTCATAAACATGTATCGGCAGAAGCGACTTTGACTTGAGAGGTATTCTGGATCTTCCGCCGCCTCAATATGCCTTCGCAAAGATCACCCTCCCCTCCGAAGCCTGGCCGCAGACGATGCATCGCCCGGCCTCCCGCTCCCGGTCGAACGGGATGCACCGGATGGTCGCCTTCGTCTCCTCCTTGGCTCTGGCCTCGCACGCCGCCGCCCCGCACCAGTGGGCCTTCATGAACCCGTCGTCCGCCCGGCGCGCCATCTCTTCATAGCGATCCACCGGAAACGTGTTCGCCTCCCGGAATGCGCGCGCCCGTTCCAGCAGCCCGCCCTGCGCCTCCTCCAGCAGGTCCTGGACAGCCCGTTCCAGCCCCTCCAGCGGGACAAATGCCTTCTCCCGGTTGTCCCTCCGCACGAGCACGACCTGCCCCTTCTCCACATCCTTCGGCCCGATCTCGACGCGCAGCGGCACGCCCGCCTGCTCCCACTCGTTGAACTTCCAGCCCGGCTTGTGCTGCTCCCGGTCGTCCAGCTTGACCCGCACGCCGGCCCTGAGCCGGGCCGCGACCTCTCGCGCCTTCTGCGTCACCGCCTCCTGCTCCGGCCCCGACCGGTAAATCGGCACGACCACGGCCTGGATCGGCGCCAGGCGCGGCGGCAGCCTCAGCCCCTGATCGTCCCCGTGCGCCATGACGATCGCCCCGATCAGCCGCGTGGACACCCCCCAGGACGTGGCCCAGACGAACTTCCGGTCCCCCTTCTCATCCAGAAACGTCACGTCGAACGCCTTCGCAAAGTTCTGGCCCAGGTTGTGAGAGGTCCCCGCCTGAAGCGCCTTCTTGTCCCCCATCATGGCCTCGATACAATAGGTCCTCAAGGCCCCGGCGAACTTCTCCGACTCGGTCTTGACGCCCGTGATCACCGGGATCGCCATGTAGTCCTCGGCGAACCGGCGATACACCTCCAGCATGCGGAGCGCCTCCTCCTCGGCCTCCTGTTCCGTGGCGTGCGCCGTGTGCCCCTCCTGCCACAGGAACTCCGTCGTCCGCAGGAACAGCCGTGTCCGCAGCTCCCAGCGCACCACGTTGGCCCACTGGTTGTAAAGCAGCGGGAGGTCCCGGTAGGACTGGATCCAGTTCCGATAGGTCGCCCAGATGATCGTCTCCGACGTGGGCCTCACCACCAGCGGCTCCTCCAGCGGCTCCCCGCCCCCGTGCGTGACCACCGCGCACTCCGGCGCAAACCCCTCGACGTGCTCCGCCTCCTTCTGCAGGAAGCCCTGCGGGATGAACAGCGGAAAGTAGACGTTTTCGTGGCCGGTCTCCTTGAACATCCCATCCAGGGCGCGCTGGACGTGCTCCCACAGGGCATAGCCATAGGGCCGGATGACCATGCACCCCCGCACCGGCGAGTAGTCGGCCAGCTTCGCCGCCGTCACAATGTCCGTGTACCAGCCCGAAAAATCCTCGGACTGCTTTGTGATCCCCTGCGCCATGTCGCTGTTTTTCGCCTTTCGCGCTCGCGAAAATACGAAAAAACCGAAACTCCCGAAACCGCCCTTCGTCCCCCTCCAAGGGGCAGGGTGGTTGTGCTTCGCGCCCTTCGCGTTTTTCGCACTTTTCGCGTTTCGCCTTTCGCCTTTTATGTCTTCCCCCCGATCTTCCTCTCGATCCGCTCCTGGATGTCGAACATCGTGCGGTCCGACCCGGCGATGTAAGGGACGGCCTTGAGGTCCATCTGCTCCACGACCTCCTGCAGGCTCTGGATGACCGCCGTCACCTTGCCCCCCTCCTTCAGGCAGATGTCCACCAGCCGCTGCGCATCGGGCGAAAGAGGCCTGCCGGACCCCTTGCAGAAGTCCGCGTAGCTCCAGATGGCGCCGTTGGAGTTGTTGATGTAATGGGCCAGCGTCGTCAGCGTCTGCCGCAGCGTCTCCACGCGGGCCAGCCGTCGCTCGTGCTCCAGCGCCTCCTGCGTCTTCTCCTCCACGCGTTGCTCCAGGACGCGCTGATGTTCCTGGAGTTTTTCGACCAGGTGCTCGTTCTGACGCCGCAGGGCCACGTTTCGCAGGCAGTTCGTCGTCGCGCGCAGCAGCTCCTCCACATCAAACGGCTTCTCGATGTAGTCGTAGGCCCCCAGCCGGAGCGCCTCGATGGCCGTCTCCTTCGACCCGTAGGCCGTCATCAGAACGACCTCGGTGGCAGGCCACTCCTGTTTGACCTTCCGCAGGAGCTGCATGCCGTCCATCCCCGGCATGCGGATGTCCGACACGACGAGATCGAACCGGGACCTCTCCAGCCTGGAAACCGCCTCGGCGCCGCCCACGGCGGCCCCGGCGTTGTAGCCCTGCTCCTCCAGGAACTCCGTGATCCCCCGGCAGACGTCCGCCTCGTCGTCCACGACAAGCACCGTCATACCCGTCAGAATCGGCTCCGAACCCGCCATACCGACCTCTGTCACAAGTAGCCCTGAGTCAAAAAGACAGCCCAAAGTCCAAAGTCCAAAGTCCAAAGAATCAGACTTGGAACTTGGAACTTGGAACTTGGAACTTTCTTTGTGAATGTAGGCAAATCCTCCGCCAATGGCAAACGAAATCAACGCGAAGCGGAAGAGGCGCAACCGCTTCCCGGCCTCTTTTCGACGCCTCGTCCCATCGTGTTCAAAAAATCGTTGACAAATGGGTCAAACAGGGCTATATTAAAATAGGGCTATGGGATGGCCCAAGTGGGGCTCTCGGCATGCTAGGGGTGGGATGTCCGGGAGCCCTCTTTTTTATGAGTGCAGGTCTATCCCTGCGGAGGCCCAGGGGTGTCCAGGATAACCTCTACAGAGGAATTTCGGAGACAAATTTTTGAACTGCCCGGGACGAATCTTCCTCTGTCCTGCCTCCGGAAGATCGGCTACGACCTCTCGGATGACGATGATCGGGATGAGGTCCTGAATCACCTTCGCCAGCTGGTGCGGGACGGATACGCCCCTGCCAACGGGCTTTATGGCCTGATCATCAACCACGCGATCTGAACCGCCCCCGGACTATCGGCACAGTATTTGCTTATTTTTCCCGATTAAAAAAGGCGTTTGCCCGGTCAAGGAGATCGGCAAACAACCGATAAATCTGATGAGGAGACAGAAAGGCGTCTATCGTTTACCGTGAACATTTTGGGCCAACCTGCAATGATGCGAATCCAATGCGAAAAATGCGGCGCGAACCATCGCATTGCAAAAGAAAAAATCGCCAACCGGATCGTGCGCGTCCACTGCCAGCGATGTGGCGCCGAGATGGTGATCGTGGGCCCGCCGGCCAGGCCACCGGAGGGCCGCCCTCCTGTTAAATCACCGGACAGGCGGTTGCATCGCCACATCCAGATGGAGGCCCGGAAACGCCGGCAGACCCGGAGACGGGCGTATCTCAGAACCATCGGACGGGGCGTGGCCTCCCTCTTCATCCTCCTGCTGGTCAGCCTGGGGAGCTACTTGATGGCCACGACGCCGGGGATCCCCAAGGCATACGTCGTTGCCTTTGTCGCCCTCAACGGCCTGTTCTGGGGCGCCTTCGTGGCGCGGGACCGGTGGACCCGGAACCCCGACGCCCACGCCTGACAGGTTAATGAACAGGGACATGCAGAATAGACAGGATGAGACGAAACCCTGCATATCCTGTATGTCCCTGTCACGACGCTGCTACAGGCCCAGCTTGAAGGTAATCCCCAGAGCGAAGACCGGATAATACTTGAACTCCTTCAGACCGTCCTCAACCTCCTGGACCTCCTGATTCAATTCGTTCCTGAAGTTCGCGTCAGAGGCAATGGGTCCCGTCGCGGCCAGAAAAACGTCAGGAGAGCCCTGGAACGCCACGCCCAGGTCGAACGCCACGCCGACCCGCCTGCCCGTCGCGTTGCCCCATCCGATGCTCAGATAGGGCGCGCCCGTCTTGAACTTCCCTCCCCCGTTGAGCGTCCCGACCTGATTGCTCGTGTAGGTCCTGGACCCGATGGTGTAGGAGGCCGTGATCTGGTCGCTCGCCATGTCCATTCTGTTCTTGTTAAAGAGCACGCCGCCGCTCAGCCGGAACCCGCTCCGGGGGATCGGGTGCAGGTCCAGCAAGACGGCGAATGAACGCAACTTGAGATCGACGTCGTATCTCACGCCGCTCTGAGTGCCGCTGAAGCTATACTTGAAGACGTTGAAGTTGCCCCGGAGGTTGACCTTGGGAACGATGGATGCAGTCGCGTCCACGCCGATGCCCAGGGTCCCTCCCTTGATGGTGAGGCCTGCCCTGGCGGCGTGGGCCGGGACGGTCCAGAGCAGGGCCGCGCACACCAGTCCGATAAGCCATAGCTTTTTCATTTTTCCCTCCCTTTTGTAACCTGTTGTCTACGTCCCCTCTTTCCACGAGCCGAGGTACTCCCTCTGCTCCGGCGTCAGTTCGTCGATCTCCACGCCCATCGCCTTCAGCTGCAGGCGGGCGACCTCCTGGTCGATCTCGTCCGGCAGCCGGTAGACCTTCGGCGCCATCTCCCGGTAGTGCCGGACGCCGTAGGCCACGCCCAGCGCCTGGTCACAGAACGACAGGGCCATCACCGTGGAGGGATGCCCCTCGGCGCAGGCCAGGTTGACCAGACGCCCCTCCCCGCACAGGTAGACCGCCCTGTCCCCGATCGTGTACTCCTCGAACAGCGGCCGCACCTCCCGCTTCCGCATCGCCAGCTTCTCGATCCCGGCCACGTCGATCTCGATGTCGAAGTGCCCCGCGTTGGCCAGCACCGCCCCGTCCTTCATCCGCTCCACCTGATCGGCCCGCACGGCGTGCTTCCCCCCCGTGACGGTCACGAACACATCCCCCACCTCGACCGCCCGGTCCATCGGCATCACCCGGAACCCGTCCATCCGCGCCTGCAAAGCCCGGAACGGGTCCACCTCCGTCACCACCACCTCCGCGCCCATCCCCCGCGCGCGCGCCGCCACCCCCTTGCCGCAGCTCCCGTAGCCCGACACCACGAGCGTCTTGCCGCTGATCAGCAGGTTGGACGCCCGGATGATCCCGTCCAGCGCCGACTGCCCGGTGCCGTAGAAGTTGTCCATGAGGTGCTTCGTGTGGCAGTCGTTCACCGCGATCATCGGGTACTTCAGCGCCCCGTCTCGCTCCATCGCCCGCAGCCGGATCACCCCGGTCGTCGTCTCCTCGCACCCGAAGGCCACGTCCTTGAGGAGGGCCGGGTGCTTCGTGTGGATCTCCGACACCAGGTCGCACCCGTCGTCGATCGTGATGTGGGGCTTGAATGCGATCACCTCGTTCAGGAACCGGTAATAGTCCTCCCGAGACTCCCCCTTGTAGCCGTACACGGCGATGTCCTCGTAGGCCAGCGCCGCGGCCACGTCGTCCTGCGTGGACAGCGGGTTGCACGAGGTGATGGCCACCTCTGCCCCCCCCGCCCGCAGCGTCCGGACCAGAAACGCCGTCTCCTTCGTCACGTGAAGGGCCATCCCGATGCGATACCCCTTCAGGGGCTTCTCCTTCTCGAACCGCTTCCGCACCGCCATGAGCGCCCCCATCTGCTTCTCCGCCCACTCGATGTTCCGGAGCCCCTGGTCGTGCAGATTTATATCTTTAACCTGATATGGCATGATTGTCCTTTCCCCAAAAACGTTTGAACGTTTGAACGTTTGAACGTTTTATGCCGCTGCCCTCGCTGCTCGCCTGAGCGCCGCCGCCTTCTCCGTCTTCTCCCAGGCGAACTCGCTCCGGCCAAAGTGACCGTAGGCCGCCGTCCGCCTGTAGACGGGCCGGACCAGCTTCAGATACGTGATGATCCCCTTGGGCGTCAGAGAGAACTGCTCCCGCACCAGACCGGCGATCTTCTCGTCGTCGATGACCCCCGTCCCGAACGTGTCCACGTTGATCGACACCGGCTCGGCCACCCCGATGGCGTAGGCCAGTTGCACCTCGCACCGCTCCGCCAGACCCGACGCCACCACGTTCTTGGCGATGTGCCGCGCCGCATAGTTGGCGCTCCGGTCCACCTTGGTCGGGTCCTTCCCCGAAAACGCCCCGCCCCCGTGCCGCCCCATCCCCCCGTAGGTGTCCACGATGATCTTGCGCCCCGTCAGACCCGTGTCCCCGTGCGGACCCCCCACCACGAACCGTCCCGTCGGGTTGATGTGGTAGATCGTCTTCCGATCCAGATACTCCGCCGGAACCACCTGCTTGACCACCTGCTCGATCACGTCCCCGGCGATCCGTCGGTGCGTGGCCCTGGGGTCGTGCTGCGTGGAGATCACCGCCGTGTGCACCCGCACCGGACGGCTCTTCTCGTCATACTCCACCGTCACCTGAGACTTGCCGTCGGGACGCAGATACGGCAGCGTCCCGTCCTTGCGCAACTCCGCCAGCCTCATCACCAGCTGGTGCGCCAGCATGATCGGCATGGGCATCAACTCCGGCGTCTCCCGGCAGGCATACCCGAACATCATCCCCTGGTCCCCGGCCCCCTGCTCGGCGTGCAGCCCCTCCCCCTCCGTCACCCCTTGCGAGATGTCCGGCGACTGCCGGTCGACGCACTGGATGACCGCGCAGGACTTGTGGTCGAACCCGTAGTCCGAGTCCGTGTAGCCGATCTCCCGGATCGTCTCCCGCACCAGGTCCGGCACGTCCACCGCGGCCCGGCTGGTGATCTCGCCCGCCACCACCACCAGCCCCGTCGTCACCAGCGTCTCGCAGGCCACGCGGGAGCGGGGGTCCTGCGCCAGCATGGCGTCCAGCACCGCGTCGGAAATCTGATCGGCCACCTTGTCGGGGTGCCCCTCGGAGACCGACTCCGAGGTGAAAAGGCGTGTCTTCGACATAAAAACTCCTTAAAAAACGAGATTGTTTTCAGGGTCTTGCTGACTGCTGACTGCTGACTGCTGATCGCTGACCGTTCATCTGAAACTGATCTCCGAAGAGTCTCCCACGTTGAGGCGCTGCGCCCCCCCCTGCACCACCGCCCCATTGCCGATGAGGGACCTGTCCAGGATGCAATCCCGGACCACGGCGTTGACCCCGATGATCGAGTCCCTCACCACGGCGTTCTCCACCGTCGCGCCCTCGGCGATGGACACATGCGGGCCGATGACGGCGTTCTTCACGCAGGCGGAGGGGGACACGAAGGCGGGCGGCACGACGATAGCCTGTCCCTTCAGGTCAGGAGGGGGAAGCCGCTCCAGGAGATGCCGGTTGGTGTCCAGCACGGCTTCGGGGACCCCGCAGTCGTACCACGCCTCCACCGGAAAGGTCTTCAACACCCCGCCCCGTTCGACCATCATGGCGAAGGCGTCCGTCGCCTGATATTCCCCCAGCGTGGTGATGCCCCGCGCAATCAGCTCATCCAGACAGTCGTAGAGCAGAGCAGTGTTTCGGAAGAAGTTGACGCCGGGGATGGCCAGGTTCGACACGAACGTCGGCGGTTTCTCCACCAGACGAACAACCCGCCCCCCTTCCACGCAGACGACTCCAAATCGGGAGGGGTCTTCCACCTGCTTCACCCCGATGACCCCGTCAGCGTCCGCCTCAAACGCAGGGGTCAGGTCCCCCTCAAAGATGGTGTCCCCGTAGACGATCAGCGCGGGATCTCCGGACACCACGTCCCGCGACATCCAGATGGCGTGCCCCAGCCCCTTCCGCTCCGCCTGCACGCGGAAGGCCACCTCCCTGAACGAGTGGGCCCGCCTGGCGTAGTCCACGATCTGATCGCCCATGGCCCCGACGATCAGGGCCACGCGCTCGATCCCCGCCGCCGCCACCCGGTCCAGAATGTGTCCGACGATCGGCCTCCCCGCCACGTGCAACAGCGCCTTGGGCGTGGTGTAGGTGTGCGGGCGGAGCCGCGCCCCCACCCCCGCCGCCGGGATCACGGCCCAGGCGTTGCGCAGGATGCCCTCACCCGGCACGGGAGCCTCCCAGGTCGCCAGCCTCGGCGTCTTCGAGAAGCCCCTTGAGCGCCCCCCGGAGGTAGGCCCGGACCTGCGCGGGCGTCCTGCAGGACATCGCCTCGGACGCAATCGCCCTGGCGTCCGAAAGGCTGACGGACCGGATCACCCGTTTGATCTCCGGGATGGCGCTGGGGCCCATGCTGAAGCTGTTGAGACCCAGGCCGAGCAGCAGGACGGCGGAGAGCGGGTCTCCGCACATCTCGCCGCACATCCCGACGGGGATCCCGTAGCGATGTCCGGCCTCAATGGTCCCCCTGATCAGGCGGAGCACGCCGGGATGCAGCGCATCGAACAGGTAGGCCACCCGCTCGTTGCTCCGGTCCACCGCGACGGCGTACTGCACGAGATCGTTCGTCCCGATGCTGAAGAACTGCACCTCCTCCGCGATCTGGTCGGCCACCACTGCCGCCGAAGGCACCTCGATCATCGCCCCCACCGGGCACCCCTCGTCAAACGGGATGCCCTGGGCGCGCAGCTCAGACCGGGCCTCCTCCAGGACCTGCTTGGCCTCCAGGACCTCCTCCACGCCGGAGATCATCGGAAACATGATCCGGACGTTGCCGCACGCGCTGGCCCGCAAGATGGCCCGCAGCTGAGTCCGGAAGATATCCCGATGCGCCAGGCAGACCCGGATGGCCCGCCACCCCAGGAACGGATTCATCTCCGGCTGCGCGTGAAAGACGTGGGAGAGCTTGTCTCCCCCCAGGTCCAGCGTCCGGATGACGACCGGCCGGGGGGCCACTCGTTCGGCGATCCATCGGTAGGCCTGCGCCTGATCCTCCTCGGTCGGCAGCGCAGGCCGCGTCAGGTACAGAAACTCCGTGCGATACAGGCCGACCCCCTCAGCCCCGTAGCGCAGGACCATCTCCACCTCTTCGGGGAGGTCCACATTGGCCGCCAGCTCCACGCGGACGCCGTCGGTGGTCTCAGACAGAAGCCCCGTCAGGGTCGTCCGCGTCCGTTCCCGCTGCCTCAGCCGATCCGCCTCAGCCTGGTACCGCGCCACTGTCTCGGCGTCGGGGTTGATGAGGACGGTCCCCCGGACGCCGTCCACGATCAACAGATCGCCGGGCTCGATCGCCGCCGTCGCGGTCTCGACGCCCACCACCGCCGGGATGCCCAGCCCCCGGGCGATGATCGCGGCGTGGGCGGTGCTTCCCCCCACCTCCGTCACGAAACCGAGCACCCGGTCACGGCTCATGTGGGCGGTGTCGGACGGCGTCAGGGTGTGGGCCACCACCACCGCCTCCATGTCCAGGTTGGCCAGAGAGGCCCGAACCTCACCGCACAATTTCGCCAGCACCCGGCTCTCGATGTCTTCGAGGTCCGCCGTACGCCCCCGGTAATACTCATCCTCGATGGCGTCAAACTGCCGCTTGATGTCCCGCAGGGTCTGGTAGAAGGCGTACTCCGCGTTGGTGCGATCCTTGCGAATCCGGGAGGCCGTGGCGTCCGCCAGCATCGGATCTCTGAGCATGAGCAGATGGGCCTCAAAAATCTGGGCGTGCTCCTTCCCCAGCCGGGTCTCGACCTGGTGTCGCACCCTTTCGACGTCCGTCCCCACCTCCCGCAGCGCCCCCAGAAACCGCTCGACCTCCGGCTCGACCTCGGCCTCGCTCAGGTGCCTCCAGTCGAACCAGACGTCCCCCCGGTCGTGCGTAAACGCCTTTCCGATGGCGATGCCGGGAGATGCGGGAATACCTTTGAGCATGGGACACCCAAATCAAGTGACAAGTGCTGAGTGCTGAGTGCTGAGCAAAAGCAAAGAACAGTGTTTTTGCCTTTACTCAGGACTCAGGACTCAGGACTGCTCTTAATCGAACTTGCTCTCTATCACCCGGACCAGTTCCCTGGCGGCCTTCTCTTCGTCCTCCCCCTCGGCCCTGACCACGATCTCTGCGCCGGTCTCGGCCGCCAGCATCATGACCCCCATAATGCTCTTCCCGTTGACCTCCATGCCGTCCTTCGACAGAAGGATTTCCGAACGAAACCTCGACGACGCCTGCACGATCAACGCCGCAGGTCGGGCGTGAATGCCGAGGGAGTTCTTGACAATGGCCGTAAGCTGGACCATAGACGAAACGCGATGGGACAGGCCCTCCGGACAGCCCGGTCAACGCGGAACGCAACCCGCTTGAAAAACCTGAATTCAGAAGGTGAATCTTATAGTATATCTCTAAAACAGGACTTTGTCAAGGGGAGTTTCATCGGCCCGTCCCCACTCGCGAAACCTGTTGACAGCCTCACCAGCCTCCCTTATTTTACCGCAAACCAACTCGCAGAAAAACCTGACCCCCGATCCCGACCTTATGCGGAGGATATCCTCATGACCCCCAAAATCGGCTTCATCGGCCTCGGCGCCATGGGCCTGCCCATGGCGAAAAACCTCATCAAGGCCGGATTCGACCTGACCGTCTATGCCCGGCGGCCTGAGCCTGCGGCGGAGGTCCGCGCCCTCGGGGCCCGGTCTGCCGACTCCCCCCGCGCCGTCGCGGAGCAGGTCTCGGTGGTCATCACCATCGTCACCGCCGACCCCGACGTGCGCGCCGTCATCCTCGGAGAGAACGGCGCGCTCGCAGGGATGAAAGCGGGGGGCGTCATCGTGGACATGAGCACGATCTCCCCCATGACCATTCAGGAGATCGCCCGGATCGCGGAAACGAAGGGCGTGGAGGTGATGGATGCCCCGGTCAGCGGCGGGGATACCGGGGCAAAGGCGGGCACACTGACCATCATCGCAGGGGGAAAGAAGGGGACGTTTGAGCGGTGCAGGCCCCTCTTCGAGGCCATGGGAAAGAACATCTTCCACGTGGGGGGGGTGGGGGTCGGCCAGGTCGTCAAGATCGCCAATCAGGTCATCGGCGGGACGATCCTCGCCGTCGTCTCAGAGGCCCTGGTCATGGGGGTCAAGGCCGGGGCGGACCCGGAGGTCCTGCGGCAGGTGATCGGCGTCAGTTCGGGAAACTCCAACCTGTTCCAGGCGCGGGTGGGGGACTTTATGCTGAAGGACCAGTTCCAGCCGGGATTCATGCTGGACCTGATGAAGAAGGACATCGGCCTGGCCCTGGAGATCGGCAAGACCCTGAGCGTCCCCATGCCCGTGGGCGCTGCGGCCTACCAGCACTACGCCGCAGGGACGAGCATGGGCGTCGGACGGGAGGACTTCTCCGCCGTCTGCAAGGCCGTGGAGAAGATGGCAGGGGCGCGGATCGTGCCGAGAAAAAACGGGTAGGGGCGCAGCACGCTGCGCCCCTGCTCAGGACTGCTTCTGACTCGCCTGGATCACATCCCTCACCGACCGGACGAGCTGGGTGATCATGACCGGCTTGATCAGGACGCACTGGACCTTGAGCTCGGACAGCGCCTCCGCGAACTGGTCGTGAAAGCTGCTGATGATGATGATCGGCAGCCCTGGGTGTTTCTTGCGGATGGCGCGGATGCTGTCGATCCCGTTCATGTTGGGCATGACGATGTCCATGATCACCAGGTCGAAGGGCTTGCTCGTCGCCGCGCGGAGCGCCTCCTGTCCGTCCGTGGCGGTCTCGATCTCATACTGGTGCCCCTCCAGAGCCGTGCGGTAGAGCTCCAGAATGAACGGGTCGTCGTCAGCCACCAGGATCCTCTTTGGAGTCATCGCGCGATCACCTCAGCCGTGGCCCGTGCGACGACGACCTCCTCGTCCGTCCGGATGACGAAGACCTTGACCCGGCCTCCATCCGCGGAGATGAGCCGCTCAGGCGCTCCCGACCTGTTTTTCACGTTATCGACCGTCACACCCAGAAACTCCAGCCCCGCGCAGATGCGGCGGCGCACCTCGACCCCCTTCTCGCCGATCCCCCCCGCAAAGGCCACGGCGTCCAGCCCCCCCATCGCCGCCGCATAGGCCCCGATCTGCTTCTTCACCCCGTAACAGAAGGCCTCAAGGGCCAGCCGCGCCCGGTCGTGCCCCCTGCCCGCGGCCTCCTCCAGGTCCCTCACGTCCCCGCTCACGCCGGAGATGCCCAGCAGCCCCCCCTCCTCCGACAGCGCCCTCCGCGCCCCCGCCGTCGAGAGCCCCTCCCGGTCCATCGCGTAGAGGACCGCAAACGGGTCCACCGCCCCGGTGCGCGTGGCGTTCAGGACCCCATCCTGAGGGGAGAACCCCATGCTCGTGTCGACGGACCTTCCGTCCCGGATCGCGCAGACCGAGGCGCTCCCGCCCAGATGGCAGGAGACGATCCGCAGCCCCTCGGCGGGAAGACCCAGCAGCCGGGGGACGCGCTCCGCCACGTAGCGATGCGACGCCCCGTGGAAACCGTACTTTCGGATGCCATACCGCTCATACCACCGGTAAGGGACGCCATAGATGTGCGCATAGTCCGGGATCGTCGCGTGAAACGCAGGCTCGAAGACCCCCACCAGCGGGACCCCCGGCGCGGCATCCCGGAAGATGCGGATCGCCCGGATGTAGGGCGGGTTGTGCGCCGGGGCCAGGTCGTTGTAGTCCGCCATGCGCCCCAGGACCTCGTCGGTCAGCGGGTAAACCCCCGGCTCCCCCCGCAGGTGGACCGTCTTGAACCCCACCGCCGCCAGGTCCCGCAGACCCCGGACAGGCCCCCCCGGCTCCGTCAGCGCAGCAAGCGCGTGCCGGATCGCAGCCGCATAGTCGGGGATCTCCGCCTCCCCCTGAACCGCATCCCGCCCCTCCACCCGATGCTCAAAAGCAGAGCTGCCCTCACCGACCCGCTCGATCCGCCCCTCCGCCAGGACGCGCTCCGAGGGCATGTCGAACAGCCTGTACTTGAACGACGTGCTGCCGACGTTGGCGACGAGGATGTTCACGGCTTTTTCAACTCCTCCATCACCCGCCTCACCACCGCCTCGATCAAAGCCTCGTCCCCGCCCGCCTTCGGCGCCGTGGCCTCGGCCCGGTGCGGACACGTCGGACAGCGCGTCTCCTGGGCCTTCTTGAGCATCTCCCGCGTGTCGCAGACCGGGAAATCCCCCCGGATGCCCAGCCGCTCCCGGATGCCCATCAGCTTCTGCACATCCGCGTTGCTCAGCGCCCCGACCCCGCCCAGATGATGAGCGACCAGCGCGATCTTGGCAAAGTGCTCCAGCGTCTCCATCTTGAAGTAGGCGTTCATCAGGTCCGGCCCGACCGTCGTCGCCCCGTGGTTCTGGAGGAGGAAGGCGTCGTGGTCCTGGACATACCTCCGGATGGGCTCCGAGATCTCCTGCGTCCCCGGCGTGCCGTAGGCCGCCAGCGGGACCTCGCCCAGCGTGATGACCACCTCCGGCAGCACGCACGGCGTCAGGGGGATGCCCGCCACCGCGAACCCCGTGGCCGTGGGCGGATGCGCGTGGACCACGGCCCGGATGTCGGGCCGCTCCCGGTAGAGCATCAGGTGCATGCCGATCTCGGACGAGGGGTTGAGCGCCCCCGACACCCGCTTCCCGTCCATGTCGCACAGGACGATCTGGTCCTCCGCCAGCATCCCCTTGCACAGGCCCGACGGCGTGGCCCAGATCCGGTCCTCCGAGACCCGCACGCTGATGTTCCCGTCCGACGAGACGACGTAGCCGTTTTGGTAGATGCGCTGTCCGACCTCGACGATCGCGCGCTTGACGTGATACGGAGATTGCATCCTTATCCTTCTGCCATGTCAATCCGGTCCACCGTGCCCACGATGACCGACCGGATGGGGGGCTCCCTGAGGTTCAGGATCTCCCCCGCCGACCGCCCCTCCCGGAGCACCAGCACCGTCTCCCCCGCGCCCGCCCCCACCGTGTCCACGGCCAGCATGGAGGCCCCGTCCGCCTCGCCGGACGGCCTCACGGGCTGCACGACCATCAGCTTCGTCCCGCGATACGCGGGGTGCTTGACCGTCGAGACGACGCTTCCGAGGACCTTCGCAAGAAACATGAAACTCTGCCTTCTCCTTACACATCCACCCTGTCCACGATCCCCACGATGGCCGCGTCCACAGGCCCGTAGCCCGACGGCAGGGCCTTCGGGGCCTCCCGCGCCCCCACCCAGAACACGGCGTCGCCCGGCCCGGACTGCACGACGTCGGCGGCCACGAAGGGGTCGCCCGCGGCCTCCCGGCGGTGGTCCAGCGGCTGCACCACCAGCAGCTTGAGGCCCCTCAGGTTCTCGTCCTTCCGGGTCGCCACCACCGTCCCGATGACCTTGCCGAGATACATTTATACAATCCGCAAATAGTCCACCATAGTACAGCGCCGGCTCCGCGTGAACGTCCGCGCCGACGTGCACCCCTCCCCGGTCGGCCCCGCGATCGAAAACGACGTGAACCCCTCGCCCCCGACCCCCAGCCCCGCATATGACGGGCCGTTCTTGACGTAGAGGCAGGCGTTGCACCGCTTTCCCAGAATCGTCATCGTCTCCACATTGCGGGAGTGGATCACAAAGGTGTGCCGGTAGCCGTGCTCCGCCCGGATCGCGCAGTCGATGGCCGCCGCCGCGTCCGGGACCCGGACGAGGGGCATGAACGGCATCATCTGCTCCTCCTGCACGAAGACGTGCTCGAACCCCGTCTCTCCGATCAGCAGGCGGACGCCCCCGTCGATCTTCAGCCCGATCCGCTCGGCCAGGACAGGCGCATCCCGCCCGACCAGCTCCCGGTTGAGCGCCAGCTCCCCCTTGCTGTCGCGCTTGAAGGCGATGCCCGCCAGGGCCTCGATCTGGCCCGCGTTCAGCTCACAGGCCCCCTGCCGGAGCATGAACCGCTTCAGGTCGTCCGCGACCGACGCGACGACAAACGTCTCCTTCTCGCCGATGCAGAGGATGTTGTTGTCGAACGACGCCCCGGCGATGATGTCCCGCGCGGCCTTTTCGAGGTCCGCCGTCTCGTCCACCACCGCGGGCGGATTGCCCGGCCCGGCCACGACCGCCCGCTTGGGCGCGTTCATGGCCGCCCGGGCCACCCCCGGACCGCCCGTGACCAGAATCAGGGCGACCCCGGGATGCCTGAACAGGGCGTTGGCCGTCTCGATCGTCGGGCTCTCCACCATCGTCAGGAGGTTGGGCGGCCCCCCCGCGGCCACGATCCCCCGGTTGATCCTCTGGAGACCGAACGCCGACACCCTCCTGGCCCCCGGATGGGGGTTGAACACGACCGAGTTCCCGGCGGCGAGGATGCTGATGGCGTTGTTGAGAATGGTGGGGACAGGGTGGGTGGAGGGCGTGACCGAGGCGATGACGCCATAGGGGGCCATCTCCACCACGGTCAGGCCGTGGTCGCCGGTCCACGCCTTCTGCTCCAGGTCCTCCACGCCCGGCGTCAGCGTGGAGACGATCACGTGCTTTTGCGTCTTGTCCGGGACGTTCCCCATCCCGGTCTCCTCGCAGGCCCGCCGGGCGGACTCCTCCGCCATGTCCAGCCCCGCCTTCCGGATGGCCGCGACGATCTCCCTGCGCCGCTCCAGGGACAGCCCCATCAGTTCCCTTTGAGCCTTCTCCGCCGCATCCACGGCCGCGTCCACATCCTGGAACACCCCGTCGTTGTCGGGCGATGGGGCCCCGGCCTGTCCGCCGGCCTGAGACAGGGTGCGGAGGACCTCCTCCACGATGGCCCGGATGCGAGATTCGTCGATGTTCATTTTGCCTTTTTGTAGACCGTCTTCCCCTCGATCTCCACGGAGTCCACGATGGCCACGATCACGGCATCCACGGGCTTTGCCTCGGTCGCCCTCGTCTGCCGGGCGGAGCTGCCGCTCGTGTAGAGGACGACCTCCCCCTCCCCTGCGCCCACCGAGTCCACGGCCACCACAAACCCGCCCCTGGGCCTCAGGTCGCCGGGGTCCAGCGCCTGCACGACCTGAAGCTTCGACCCCGAAAGCCCGGCGTCTTTCTGCGTGGCCACCACCGTGCCCACAACCCGCCCTAAGACCATGAGGTTGAACCCGGTTATTGCGACTTGCCGATAGGCAGCACATCTTCCAGGCTGCTGTGCGGCCTCGGAATGACGTGGACGGAGATCAGCTCCCCGATCTTCTGGGCAGCCGCTGCCCCGGCGTCCGTGGCCGCCTTCACCGCCGCCACGTCCCCCCGCACGAGGGCCGTCACGTAGGCCGCCCCGATCTTCTCCCACCCCACAAGCTTCACATTGGCGGCCTTGACCATGGCGTCCGACGCCTCGATCAGCGCCACCAGTCCCTTCGTCTCAATCATGCCCAGTGCTTCGCCCATGCGATGACTCCTCTTGCTGAAAGTGATTTGTTCATCCCGCCCCTTTGGGCGATGGGGCGTCCAGAATCGCCGACTCCAGGTCGGGGTGGGGGTTCGGGATGACATGGGCGGAGATCAGCTCCCCCACGCGTTGAGCCGCCGCAGCCCCGGCCTCCACCGCCGCCTTGACCGCCCCCACGTCCCCCCGAACCATCGTGGTGACGTAGCCCTGGCCGATCTTCTCGTACCGCTGAAGCGTCACAAGCGCCGTCTTGACCATGGCGTCCGACGCCTCGATCATGCCGATGAGCCCTTTCGTCTCGACCATTCCCAGAGCCTGTCTCTGCATGGTGCCGTCATCACCCCCATTCAAAGATAAGTCAGAACGCTGAACGCTGAACGCTGAAGTAAAAACAAGATGCGCTCTTCGTTCATCGTTCATCGTTCATACTTCATCGTTGTCTTTGTTCATCGTTCATACTTCATCGTTTACACTTCTATCTCCACCGAATCCCCGCAGACCAGGTCTGCCGCATTGGCGTCGTCCGTGTCCAGGTGCAACTCAGGGATGTACTCCTCCCCCACCTTCACGGCCACGTTGTCGAAGACGAGCGCCTTCGGCCCTGCGGTGCGGACGCGAACCCTCCTTGCGCCCTGAAGCCCCATCCGCCGGGCGTCCGCCGGGCTCAGGTGGATGTGCCGGATGGCCCGGATGGCCACGGGCAGGGTCAGCGCCCCCTTGGGCCCGACCAGCGTGATCGGCGTCGCCCCGTCCAGCTGCCCGGAGTCCCGCACCGGGAGGTCGATGCCCAGGAGGATGCCGTCCGTGCGGGCCAGCTCCACCTGCACGTAGTCCCGCAGCGGGGCCAGGACGCGCACCCGCTCGACGGCCCTCATGCGGGAGCCGACAAGCGTGATCGTCTGCTCGGTCGCATACGCCCCCGGCTGGTAGAGGTCGCGCAGCTTCGTCACGCGGCTGCCGGGGCCGTACAGATGTTCCAGGGCCTTCTGACTGAGATGCACGTGCCGGACCGACACCCCCACCGGCACCATCCGCCGCGCATCCGGGGCGGCCTCTCCGCGCACCCGGCGGATGACCTCCTGCACGATCCGATCCACCCGGCCCGGCTCCCCGCCCCCCTCCGGGTTCCCCCGCCAGCAGCGCCGACAGTCACTGCACTCGGAGGCCACCTTCAACTGCAATAAATCTTCTGTCATCAGCGATCCATAAGCCCTTATGGTTGGACAGCGAAAATAGCACGATCCACCCGGAATGTCAAGAAAATAAACCCGGATAGCCTCACGCGCCCATATCCCATAAGGTTCGGCGCCTCCGGCCTCGTCGGACGCCTCGAGAAGCGACAGCCCCGAGAGGAGAGGCAGACGTATCCTCCGGCCTGCCCCTCTTTTTCGCGTATACGGAGATCACCTGCCCGGCCTGAATCAGGTCGAGGGCGGCGTTGACGACCCGCTCCGCGAGCAGCACAAGAGGCCTGTGGCTCGACCCGGCGTAGGCCCCCTCAACCCGCTCCGCCATTCGCGACGGCCCGCGCCACGAGGACAGGAAATGCCGGCCCAGCCCCTGCGTCTCCACCCGGAGCACCTCAAACCCGGCGAACTTCACCATCTTGCGGATCGTCTCAGGCGTGAAATAGGTCAGATGCTCGTCCCCGAACATCGGCCATCGCTCCCCGCCCGCCCAGGCCGCCAGCGACGCGACGTTCGGGACCGACAGGGCGATGACACCCCCCTCCGCGATCCGCTCCCGCGCTTGCGCGATCAGCCCCTTCGGGTCGGGCACGTGCTCCGCCACATCCCACAGCGTCACCGCGTCGAACACCCCGTATTCCTCCGGCAGGTCCGCGAGCGTCCCCGTCACCACGTCCAGGCCGAGCGCCTCGCGCGCGTGCGCCGTGGCCGGCCCGTTCACGTCCACGCCCGCGGCCGACCACCCCTGCTCGCGGGCCACCTCCATGAACCCCCCGGCCGCGCACCCCACATCCAGCAGCCGCCCCGGCCTGCCGACGACCTTCAGGACCTGCCCGAGCCGGCGCCCAAACACGGCCCGCTGCCTCCGGGCCAGGGGCGCAAAATGGGCCACCAGGTCCCGCGTCCGGTTCCGGGCCGCCACCTCCTCCTCCGCCCTGGGGTTGAGATAGACCAGGTCGCAGACCCGGCACTGCACGACCCGCACGCCCCCGATCACGTACATCAGGTCCGTGTAGTTGCTGCCGCAGAGGTTGCACGAGACCTCCACAACGCCCTCTGTCATTTCACCAGCTCCACCACGCTCGCCCAGCTCATCCGCCGCAGCGGCGGGACGCAGCGGAGCAGCGCGCGGTCGGCCCATCGGATCGCCCGGAACCACCCCTCGAACCGCCTGCCGTCCTGCACGGCCCGCTTCCAGTACCGCTCCGTGCGGGGATCGAGCTTCAGAATCGCGAAAAAATAGACGTGAATGAGTAGGGCGAAGAGCTGAAACTCCCGGTGGCCCGCCTCCCGGAACCGCCTCCCCACCCGCTCGAAGTCCTCAAACGACATCGGATGCTCATCCCGCGTGTGCACATCCGGGGACATCCAGCGATATAAGTTAATGATCGGATTGTATTTCAGCGGCTCCACGAACACCGCCCGCCCCCCCGGCCTCAGCACCCGCGCGACCTCCGCCGCCGCCGCGTCCAGGTCCAGGTGGTGCAGCACCCCGAACCCGTAAACCGCGTCAAACGCCCCCGACGGAAACCCCATCGCCTCGGCGTTGACCTTCACCAGCCGGACGCGTCCCCGCACCCCGTAGCGTTCGGCCAGCCGCCCCGCCGCCCGCAGCATCTCCCCCGACAAATCCGCGGCCCACACCCGCGCCCCGCGCCGGGCCAGACAGACACTCGCCTCCCCGGCCCCGCAGCCCAGGTCCAGCACCCGGCGCCCCTTCAGGTCCCCCAGCCGTTCGAGCGCATAATGCGTCTCCGGGGAGATCGCGGGATGGAACGCGAGGTCCACGTCGATGGCCTCGACCTCGATCTGCCGCGCCCACGCGTCGTGGAACGCCTCCTCCTCCGCCAGCCGGGGGTCACGCAATCGTCCTTGCACTCCCGCTCTATTCAGTGGTATATTGCAGACTAACCTATCCCCCCATCCCCCTTTCCTGAAGGAAAGGGGGAAAAGCGCCCCCACCCCCACCCTCCCCGTGAACGGGGAGGGAGCTAGCTTCCCCCCGTCCACGGGGGGATAAGAGGGGGGGCTCCCCTCCCCCTGTGGGGGAGGGGTTGGGGGAGGGGTCTCAACCCCCGCGCCCTTCGCTCCCCATGCCCGGCCTCCTCGGCATCACCTATCTCCCCGGCGACCCACCCGCCCTCCGCTCCGACCTCTTCCGGCGGATGTGCGACCGGCTCCGGGGCCCCCACGACCGTCTCGAAACCCACGAGACGCCGGACTGCGCCCTTGCCGTGTCCCGTCTGGACACCGACGCCGGGCCGGATCGTCTCCTCATCGATCCCGGTCGGGTCATTGCCTTCGACGGCGCCTTACGCGGCGATGAATCACGCGGCGATGAATCACGCGGCGATAAATCCGCCTCCCCCAAACGCTCCCATGAGGTCGCGTTCCCGTCCCTGCGCTACAACAACAATATCCCCCCCCATCCCCTGCACGGCGATGAATTCCACCCCACCAAACGCTCCCATGAGGTCGCGTTCCCCTCCCTGTGCGCCCCCCCTTCCGCGCTCGCCATCTGGGACCCCCGCGACCGCTCCCTGCGCCTCGTCAGCGACCGCTACGCCTTCTCCCCCCTCTGCTACGCCGTCCGGCAGGGCCGCTTCCTGTTCGCCTCCTCGGCCCTCCCCCTGCTGACCGCCCCCGGAGACCCGCCCCGGCTCGACGACCACGTCGCATCGGACCTCCTCAGCTTCGGCCATCTCCTGGAGGACCGGACCCTCGTCGAGGGCGTCCGCCTCCTCCCCCCGGCCACGACCCTGACCTGGCGAGACGGTCAGATGACCTTAAAGCGTTACTGGTCCCCGAACTACCGCGAGGATGACGGCGGCCCGTCCGGGCAGGACGCCGTCCGGCAGATGGCCGACCGCCTCTCCGGGGCCATCCGGCGCTGCTCCGAAGACCGCACCGGCGTCCTGTTGAGCGGCGGCCTCGACTCCCGCGCCGTGCTCGCCGTCGCCTCCCGCCTGCGCCGCGTCACGACCCTCACCTTCGGGGAGCCGGAGACCGACGACCTGAAGATCGCCCGGCGCGTCGCCCATTTTCTGAACGTCGAGCACCACGCCTTCGAGATCGGCCCCGACGACCTCCCCCGGCACGCCGAGTCCATCCTCCGCCGCACGGACGGGGCCCTCAACCTCCACCACGCCTGCGCCGCCGGGGCCTTCGACCCCATCCGGGGCCAGTGCCCCGCCGTCCTGTCCGGAATGCAACTCCTCGGCAGCTTCGTCTCAGCGCGCCTGAGGCGCGGGGCCTCCGTCCTCCCCTTCCTGATCCCCCCGCTCCCCCGCGAGACCCGCAGGGCGCTCCTGACCGATGCGTTCTTCGAACGCACGGAACAGGCCATCCCCGAATCCCTGGCCGCCGTCGAGGCCTCCTGCCCGTTCCGCTCGCCCGTCAACCGCCTGGACGCCCTCGACATCGCGCAGCGGCAGCGCCGGTTCATCCTGGCCGGCCTCCTCCCCCTGCGCGACCGGGTCGAGGTCCGCCTCCCCCTGTTCGACGAGGACCTGATGGACTTCGTCCGGGGCGTCGCCCCTGCCCTTCGGGCAAACCAGCGCCTCTACGTGGACGCCTTCTGCCACCTCTTCCCCGACCTGGCCCGCATCCCCTGGGCCAGGACAGGGTTGCCCGTCAACGCCGGACCTGCCCGCCTCCTCCTCACCCGCCTCTGGCATCGCCTGCGCAACCCCCCCCCCGACCCTCCCTGGCTTTCACCGGGACCTGGCACGCCCGCAGCCCGGCCCTCCGCGCCTTCGAGCGCGACCTCCTCCTCGGCCCGACCGTCCGCCAGCGCGGACTCCTCCGCCCCGACGCCGTGGAGCGCCTCCTCTCCGAGCAGGAGCGGGGCCTCCGCGATCACTGGGACCTGATCGGGAGACTGGTCACGCTCGAACTCTGGTGCAGGATAATGACGAATGACGAATGACAGCCCCCCACCCTCCCCCTGTCCCCCTCCCTCCCCCACACGTGGGGGGAGGGAGGGGGCACCAAGAGTTTTTGCCAAGGCAGGGGGAGGAAGGGGGGCTGAAGACCGCTTTATTTCCAAGGTACTTTAATTCCCAGCTCCTCCGCCAGCTTCTCCAGCCGCTTCTGGTGCTCCGGCCCCACCGGCACCCCCTCCTGCCGCCACGCCCGCTCCCGCGCGGCCTCGACCCCCCCCGGCAGGTAGGTCCGGTCGAACCCCTCCAGCGGCTTCAGCGTCGCCACTCGCCGCACGTACTCGTCCATCTCCCGCTTGAACTGCCCCACCGGCATGAACAGGTCGATCCGGAACGCGATCACGAGCGACCCCTGGTTGGCCCCGGAGAACTGCTTTCTGGCGCGGGACTCATCCAGCGGCACGCCCGCCAGGAACCCGCCCCACGTCTGGCAGATCGCCCCCATCCCGATGCACCGGAACACCAGGCCAGGGACCTTCCGCGCCAGTTCGTCCCGGTGCGGGCTCCCGGAGTAGAGGTCGTGCATCGCCCCGAAGTCCAGCACCAGCGCGTCCTCCTCCCCCGCCGGGGCGCTGAACGACATCGGCGACCCCCCTGCCGCCTCAAACACAGGCCTCCCCGGCGAGAGGTTGAGCTGATGGCCGGAGGTCACGAACGTCAGCAGGTCGTGCTTGAGCGTCATGCGCGAATACAGCCCCGCCGCCCCGAAGTGCCCGTGGTTCCGGGTCTGCATCACCGCGATCCCCTGCTGCCGGGCCTTCTCGATCACCTTCAGCGTCCCCTCGTGAGCCGGGAAGTAGCCCAGCCCGCCGTCCCCGTCCATCAGGAGACTCGTCGGCGTCTCCTGCGACACCCGCACCTGCGGACGGGGGTTCAGCCGCCCGTCCCGCATCAGCCGGGCGTAGTCCGCGATCTGCTGCGACCCGTGGCTGAACACGCCCCGCAGGTCGTTGCCCGCCAGCAATTCAGCCAGAAGCTCGGCCTTCTCCTCCGGCAGCCCGACGGTCTGCGCGGCCTGTGATACAAAGGTCTGGAGGTCCCGGTGCGGGACCCGGATAAAGGTCTTGGGAGGGGCGTTCATGCGCGTGCGGCTCCTTTCGGCCTCGGGAACTCCGCCAGAGGGGCCGTGAACCGCTTCAGGTCCTCCTCCGGCAGGGCATAGTCCTTTAACTGTCCGCTGAAGTATTTGTCGTATCCGACCAGGTCCATCAGCCCGTGCCCCGACCAGTTGAACAGGATCGTCTTCTCCTTCCCCTCCTCCTTCGCCCGCTTCGCCTCCTGGACCACGGCGGCCAGGGCGTGCGCGGTCTCCGGCGCGGAGATGAACCCCTCGCTCCGCGCCCAGAGCACGCTCGCCTCGTAGCTCTCGACCTGATGGTAGGCGCGCGGCTCGACCAGCCCGTCCAGGATCAACTGACTGAGCAGCGGGGCCACCCCGTGGTAGCGCAGCCCCCCCGCGTGGATCGGCTCCGGCACGAACGTGTGCCCCAGGGAGTGCATCGGCATCAGCGGCGTCATGCCGGCCGTGTCCCCGAAGTCGTACGCGAACGGCCCGCGCGTCATCGTGGGGCAGGCCTGCGGCTCCGCCCCGATCACCGCGATCTCCTTGCCGTGAACCTTGTCCCGCACGTAGGGGAAGGCCAGCCCCGCGAAGTTGGACCCGCCCCCCACGCACCCGATCACCACGTCCGGATAGGCCCCCACCTTCGCCATCTGCTTCTGCGCCTCCAGCCCGATGATCGTCTGGTGCATCAGGACGTGGTTGAGCACGCTGCCGAGCGAGTAGCGCGTGTTCTCCGAGGTCACCGCGTCCTCGATGGCCTCGCTGATCGCGATCCCCAGGCTGCCCGGCGTCTCCGGCATCTCCGCCAGAATCTTTCGCCCCGCCTGAGTGTCCGGGCTGGGGCTGGGCACGCAGTTCGCCCCCCAGACGGCCATCATCATCTTCCGGAACGGCTTCTGATCGAAGCTGATACGCACCATGTAGACCTTGCACTCCAGCCCGAACAGGCTGCACGACATGGCCAGGGCGCTCCCCCACTGCCCCGCGCCCGTCTCCGTCGTCAGCCGCTTGATCCCGAAGGCCTTGTTGTAGTACGCCTGCGCGACCGCCGTGTTCGGCTTGTGGCTCCCCGCCGGGGACACCCCCTCGTTCTTGTAGTAGATCCTGGCCGGCGTGCCCAGCGCCTTCTCAAAGGCCCTGGCCCGGTAGAGCGGCGAGGGCCGCCAGAGCAGGAGCTTCTCCATCACCTCGTCCGGGATGTCCACCCACCGCTCCCGGCTCACCTCCTGCTCGATCAGGTTCATCGGAAAGATCCGGGCCATGTCGCCGGGGCCGATCGGCTGCCCGGTGCCGGGGTGCAGCGGCGGCTGCATCGGCGTGGGCATATCCGCCTGGATGTTGTACCACTGCCTCGGAATTTCGTCTTCCTGGAGCACAACCTTGGTGTTCATAGCGGTTTTCCCCTCTTCTCTAAGGGAGAAGGGACAAGGGTACCCTTTCGCCTTGTCCCTTCTCCCCTTCTCTTCTTTCCCCTCACAACGTCTTCAGCAGCTCCTCCGGGTGCTGCCGCGCATTGACCTGGGCGTGGACCTGGAGGACCTTCCCGTCCGGCCCGATCACGAAGGTCATCCGTTTGGGATTCCTGGCCTCCGGCCCCTCGCACGCCCCGTAGGCCACGCCGATCTGCCGGTCCACGTCGCACAGGAGCGGGAACGGGAACTGATTGTTCTCCACGAACTTCGCGTTCTCCGCCACCGTGTCAAAGCTCGCCCCCAGGACCTGCGCGTTCTTTGCCTCATACTCACGGATTCGATCACGGAATCCGATGCCCTCCGCCGTTCAGCCGCCCGTGCTGGCCTTCGGGTAGAACCAGAGGACGACCGTCTTGCCGAGGAACTGCTTCAGCGTCGTCTCCTCCCCGCGATGATTCTTCACGCGAAAATCCGGGGCAACGTCACCGACCTTGACCATCCTTAACTCCTTTCTATGAGGAAACAAGCACCGTGACAACCTGATAAAGGTAAAAGACAATATAGAGAAGACCCTTCCCAAGATCAAGTCCTATTCCCCATCCTGTGGCCTCTCGCAGATTGTCATTGACTTTAGCCTCTTACACCTGTACTTTCCCGCCATTGTCGTGCGAACAGGCCATACGATACTTCAAAAGAGGACCTCATGATCGTTGACACCCACGTCCACGTCTGGGAGATAGACCCTCCCCGGTATCCCATAGGCCCCACCGCGCCCAGCTGGAAGACGATGCCCGACGAGCCCGGCGCCGCCGATGAGCTTCTGACGGAGATGGATCAGCACGGCGTGGACCGGACCGTCCTGGTCCAGACGAGCTGGTCCACCTGGGACAACGGCTACATCGCGGATTCCGTCGCCCGCTTCCCGGACCGCTTCATCGGCCACGGCCTGATCGACCCGCAGGACCCCCAAAACGCGGATCAGGTGCGCTACTGGGTGCAGGAGTGCGGCCTGGTCGGGTTCCGCTTCCACCCCATCTACTACCCCGGCGAAAAGATCCTCCTCACCCGGCAGAACGGGCCGATGTGGGAGGCCATCGCCGGCCTGAACGCCGTCATCCAGTTCCACCTCCGCCCGGACTTTGCCGACCAGGTGGACGCCATCGCCCGCCGCTACCCCCACCTGACCCTGATCATCGACCACATGGGCTACCCGAAGGTGGACGAGGACCCGGCCGCCTTCCGGCCCATCCTCGACCTGGCGCGACATCCGAACATGTACCTGAAGCTCTCAGACGTGGCCGGGCACTCCAGGCAGAAGAGGTTCCCCTACGCAGATGTGCATCCCTTCATCCAGAGCCTCTTGAGCGCCTTCGGGTCCGAACGGATGGTCTGGGGCACCGGCTATCCGGGCCACCACCGGCTCAAACACAGGTGGCCCACGCTGGCCGAAGAACTCCGCCTCATCCGGGAGGGCCTCCCCTTCCTGACAGAGGCGGACAAAGAGCGCATCCTGGGCGGCACTGCCGCGAAGGTCTGGAAGCTGGCATAGTAAGACCACAAGACCACAGACTACAGACCACAGGACTGAACGATCTTGTGGTCTGTGGTCCCGTGGTCTGTGGTCTTTCACCTCTCACCTTTCACACGGAGGTTCTCCATGGCGATCCTGGGACAGGGGGACTACAAATACGAGGTCGTGGACGGATGGGCCAGGCTGCCGGAGGGGTGGGTCTTCTCCCTCGTGTCGGACGCGGCCATCGACTCGAAGGGCCGCATCTACGCCTTCACGCGCGGCAAGCACCCCGTCGTCGTGTTCGACAAGGCCGGCAACTTCGTCACCTCCTGGGGCTACGGGGAGTTCGGCGTCTCCCCCCACCTGGTCAGCCAGTCGCACGGCATCTTCATCACCCCCGACGACCGGGTCTACCTGACCGACGCCTACCAGCACATCGTCCGCCGCTACACCCGGCTGGGCGACATGGAGCGCGAGTGGGGCAAGCCCGGCGTGCCCGGCGTCACCCACTACCGCCGCGAGTACAACATGCCCACCGGCGTGGCCATCGGCCTGGACGGGTCCATCTATGTGTCGGACGGCTACGGCAACCGCTGCGTCCACAAGTACTCGAAGGACGGCGAGCACCTGCTGGCCTGGGGGGAGGCGGGCAGCGGCCCCGGCCAGTTCGCCGTGGTCCACAACATCGGCTGCGACAGGACGGGCCGCCTCCTGGTCTGCGACCGGGAGAACAACCGCATCCAGGTCTTTGACCCCGACGGCAAGTTCATCGAACAGTGGACGGACGTGCAGTCCCCCGGCGACGTCTGGATCACCCCCGACAACACCATTTACGTGGCCGAGCAGGGGGGCCACGGGCGCGTCAGCGTCTGGGCTCCCGAGGGAAAACTCATCAGCCGCTTCTCCGGCGCTCCCGGCGGCGTGCTCCAGGCCCCGCACGGCATCTGCGTGGACGACGAGGGGAGCATCTACGTGGCCGAGATCGGCGCAGGCGACCGGGGTCAGCGCCTCCAGAAGTTTGCGAGAAGGTAAGGAGGTCAGAGGATGAGCCATCACCTGCCCCTGCTCGAAATCTCAGGTTCACCCCGCGACAGAGGCCGCGCGCACGGCGAGGGCTTCCGGGAGCAGATTCGGGCGCTCCTGCCCGCCTACTTCGACTACCTGGACCGCACGAGCCGCAGCCACCGCGTCGAGCCCCTCACCAGGTCCCGCACCCTGGAGATCGCCGGGACCTACCTGGGACCTTCGGACGCCTGCGCCCCCGACCTCCTGGAGGAGGCCCGGGGCATAGCCGAAGGGGCCGGCGTCCCCTTCGCGGAGGTCCTGGCCCTCAACGCCTTCCTGGACCTCTTCGACCATCTCTCCCCCGCCTTTGTGGAGGCCGGATGCACGACCCTCATGGTCCCCGGCGGCCTGGACGGAGCCGGCGCGGCCATCGCCCAGAACTACGACCTCCCCTCCCTCTTCGCGCCCGCCGCCGTCCTGCTCAAGGTAACCCAAACCGGCGGCCCCGACGCCCTCGTCTACACCACGGCGGGCATGCTCGGCTGCGCCGGGCTCAACAGCGCGGGCATCGGCGTGGTCATCAACAACCTGATCCCGGCGGACGCCGGGCCTGGCCTCCCCTACCCCTTCGTCGTCCGCCGCATCCTGTCTGCGGAGCGCATCGGCGGGGCCATCGACGCCGTCCTGGCCTCCACCCCCCGCGCCTCCGGCATGAACTACGTCCTCTGCGACCGGCACGGCGAGATCTACGACCTGGAGACCTCCGCCCGCGACTACGAGGTCCTCTGCCCCTTCGACGGCCCGATGGCCCACGCGAACCACTACCTGACCGAGCGCCTTAAACCTCTTGAGCGCCGGGCCTGGGACCAGCGCGGCCAGACCATCGCCCGCTGGGGCCGGGCGACCCGCCTGCTCCGCTCCGGCCCCCCTCCCGACGCAGCCGCGCTGCGGGCAACGCTCGCGGACCACGTGAACAGCCCCATCGCCATTTGCCGGCACGAACAGGACGTGGGCGGAGAGCCCTGCGGCCAGACCATTTGCGGCATCGTCCTGGAGCCTCCAGCGCGCCGCGCCCATTTCGCGCGCGGGCCGGTCTGCGAAAACGAATGGGTGAGCTACGAGCTACAGGAGACAGGCCGGGAGATCGACTGGGAGGGCATCCGGGCCAGGACCGTGGCGACCCTTTAGGCAGGAAGGCTAAACCCTCGATGAAATCGGTAAAATCGGTCTACATGATGACGGACCTCGAAGGCGTGGCCGGCGTGGACGACTGGGACCCCCGGCACACCGACTACGCGAACGAGGCCAAGGGCGTCTACGAGCGCTCCGAGATGCAGCGCCTGCTCACCGGCGAGGTCAACGCTGCGGCCGAGGGCCTCTTCAAGGCCGGCGTGCAGGAGGTCCTGATCAACGACGCCCACGGCGCGGGCCGGACGATCCTGCCGGAGGAGTTGATCCCCGGAGTCCGGATCGCGCGGGGGCGCAACCGGCCGAGCTGGCTGCTGGGCATCTCCCGCCGGTTCGACGCCCTGGTCCAGGTCGGGATGCACGCCATGGGCTACACCCCCGGCGCCTGCCTGGCCCACTCTATGAGCCGGGGCATCCGCTACCGGGCCAACGGCCGGGAGATCGGCGAGATGGGCATGGCCGCCTGCCTGGCGGGCCAGCTCGGCATCCCCTGGGTCTTCACCTCCGGCGACCTGCACGCCTGCCGGGAGTCCGAGGCCTGGGCGCCGGGCATCGTCACCGCGCCCGTCAAGGAGGGGCTGTCGGACCTCTGCGCCATCCACCTCCCCCCCGCCGACGCCCGCAACCTCATCCGGGAGCGCGTCCAGGAGGCCGTCCAAAAGGCCGGCCAGATCGCGCCGGTCACGATTCAGGGACCGGTGACCATCGAAATCCGGCGCGAGGAGCCCTGGCCGGCCAAACTGAGAGAAGGCGCTGAGCGCGTGGACGACTTCACGGTCCGCTACACCGGGAGGCACTTCTGGCAGGCCTTCCACCACGCCACCTACGGGAAGCCGGATTTACCGCTGCCGGAGTGAGAAGAGGACACGATGGGCATTCCGAGTTTCGATGAATCTGAGATTCGCACCCTTGCGACCGATTCCTCTTACGATCGCGGGGAGGACTATTATGCCTCCGGGGCGGTTGAGAAACTGACCCTCGCAGACGATGTCTACAGGGCGTATGTCCAGGGGACGAGGCGCTACACCGTCAAGGTCTGGGGCAGTGGAGAGGACCTCCAGACCTCCTGCACCTGCCCGTACGACTGGGGGGGCATCTGCAAGCACGTCGTGGCTGTGATGCTGGCGATCTTGAGACAAGACGAGGGGAAACGGGCCGTGAAGGTGAAGCGCGCTCCGGCCCCCAAGCCTGCAAAGACCGTCCCGGTCGAAGACCTCCTCGCCGCGCTGCCTGAGGAAGAGCTGCGCAGGTTCGTGCGCCTCCAGATCCCCGAATATCCCAAACTGGCCGAGGATCTGAAGATATTCTCGCAAGGCACAGCGGAGACCGGCAAGACCGTCAAAAATTACGAGGCCGAGATCGCGGCTGCCCTGAAATCTGGGGACTTCAGCGTTCAGGACGAATACGAGGATTATGGGTATCGCTACGGAGAGCACGCGGAGGACGATGAGGAGGGCGACACCGTAACCGGCATCCTGCAACCCTATCGCGACCTCGCCCGCAAGTATCAGGCGCAGGGGAACTGGATCGAATCCGCCAAGATCCACGAGGCCATCGTCCACGCCTGCGGCAAGATGGTCAGGGTCTACGAAGATAAAGAAGAGGATGAGATCGACGACGAAAAGGATGAAGAAGATGAGGAGATGTACGATGAGGACGAGGACGAGGACGAGGACGATGATGGTCTGGAGTATATAGAGGACGAGTGTCTTACGGAAGCACAGAAGGCCCTCGGCCACTGGGCAGAGGCCCTGTCGGGGGCCTCTGCCGAGAAGGATAAACAGCGTATGCTGGAACGGTTTGTGAGGGTGTTCGCTGAAAACCCCTATTCTCTCGGACCGGAGGCGTGGGAGGGGGCCTTCAAAGTCGCTGTGAGCACGACTGCCGAAGCGAAAAACGCCCTCACCCACCTGTCACGCTTGAAGGTCAAACACCTGGATCAAGACCCGCGAAAGGCCGGCGTCCTTCTGCATCTGCTCGGCCTGAGCGAGGACACATCGCGTTTCGTGAAGGTGGGGAAGAACGCCATCCCTCAGTATCCTCACCTGGCCCTGCCGCTGGGAGAGAAGCTGGTCGAGATGGGTAGGCGGGAGGAGGCCATCGATGTGGCCGAAGGCGCGCTCAAGCGGACGAAGGGGGAGGACTTTTTCTGGTTGTCAGACCATGAGGATACGCGGGAGTCCCTGCTGCGCTTTCTGGTTCGGACCTACGACCCCAAGACAGAGCGCAGGCATCTGATCAGATGCGCCAAAACGCTCCTGTTCGAGGGCAATCGACCTGCCGACTACACCTTTCTGCGGGACCTCCTGCGGAGTGAGGAGGAGCGCGAACGGTTAATCCAGGAGGTCAAGGCGAAGTGTTCCGCAGGGGCCCTGATCAAGATCCTCTCCAAAGAAGAGCGATGGGAGGACCTTCTGGACTGCGCCGGGCGGCACACGGAGGATTCGGAGTTTCCGCGTATGATCAAGCTCTTGCGGGAGCGATTCCCCGCCGACTGCTTCGACCTTTACCGGAAGGTGTTGCGGGACGTCTTGGACAGCGGGACAGGCCGTGGCGTATACAACACCGCGGCCTTCCACGCACGGCAGATGAAAGACATCCCGAGACACGAGGAGGCGTTTGCTGAACTGATGGCGGAGGTCGTGGAAAAATACTCTCGTCGAAGCAGCCTGATGAGCGCCCTCGGAGACATGGTGGAGCTTGGCAGGGCGTGGAGAGACCGCGCGCGGAGGGAGCGGCTGGAGAAGGCGACCGCTGGCCGTCTGAAGGGTGTGAATCTGGACGAACTGGTCGAACTCTGTCCCATCCAGGAGGGCGACCGGGAGAAGCTAAAGGGCACGTACGTGACGTGGCAGCGGGGCACCGCCGCCACGGTCTGGGCCGTCCTGACCGCCCACGGGGGCAGGATGGACGCCGCGGACATCACGGCGTCCATCGCCGAACACCGGGGGTGCCAGCCCGCCAGCGCGGCAGCGGTCCGGAGCAGCGGCCTGAGGGTGCTGGAGGCCCTCGGCTACGTCGAGATCGACCGGGAGGGGAACCATCTGCGCGAGGTGCGGTTGATCAAAAAAGCGGGAGGAAAAGATGAAAAAGAAAAAGCGTAAGTTCATCACTGACCCCGAACGTCTCCGTCAGCTTATCGAGGAGGCGACGGTGGACTGCTACGGTGAAGAGGAACAGATCTCCGGCGTTCTGACATCGGTGGAGGATAACGTCGTCTGTCCGTTCAGGGCGAAGGTCATCGGCGAGGAAGTGGAAGTTGTATCCCTTGAATGGTCGGACCTGGGCAACAACATCAAGGCATTGTGCAAGTACAAGGGCAAGACCTATCCGGTGGACATCTCGTCTCTGGAATGGGTCGATCCGCTTCCGGAGGGGTTTGAGTGGGCCGAAGCCTATTTCGCGTGCTGCAAAGGCATCTGATCATCCGCCGGAATATGGACGGTTGATGGGAAAGACCGCTTGACAGGCCCCCCGGAAGTTGTTAACATGGGATAGACCTTCAAGCTTGGAGAACTTCTATGAATACCATTTACATCAAATTCAATTGGACTTTGAACAAACCTCTCCTTTGGTGCTCAAGTTAGGTAAAGCCGAGAGGCGGTAAGTCTTGGCTTCTATGCCAGCAGTTGGACTTTCTGGGATCTTGCAGGACCCTTTTTGACCATC
>Ga0114945_10000214_pt1 | contig 35920 bp, 35 predicted proteins | sample OV2TP3_FD_87194 | JGI IMG/M metagenome (GOLD analysis project Ga0114945, IMG submission 87194) | Hot spring microbial communities from Beatty, Nevada to study Microbial Dark Matter (Phase II) - OV2 TP3 | ecosystem: Environmental > Aquatic > Thermal springs > Hot (42-90C) | place: USA: Beatty... | reverse complement strand
TCGACGGCTGGGGCTGCACCGGCGACCAGGCGCGCATGGACGAGGACGGCTACCTCTGGTACCAGGGCAGGTCGGACGACGTCATCAAGTCCTCGGGCTACCGCATCGGCCCGGCGGAGATCGAGTCCTGCCTCGTCAAGCACCCCGCGGTGGCGAACGCCGCGGTGATCGGCAAGCCGGACGCCGCGCGCGGCCAGATCGTCAAGGCGTTCATCGTGCTGCAGCCGGGGCGCACGCCGTCGCAGGCGCTCGTCGACGAGATCCAGGGGCACGTGCGCGGGCGCCTTGCGCCCTACGAGTATCCGAAGGAGATCGAGTTCATCGACGCGCTGCCCATGACCACTACCGGCAAAGTGCAGCGCAACGAGCTGCGCAAGCGCGAGGAGGCGCGCGCCGCCGCGGCCGGGGACGCATGAGCGGGGAGGGCCCGGTCGGTCTCTATCGCGGCGACCCGGCGCCGTGGTTCACCGTGCGCTGCACGTCCAACGAGCAGTATCACTTCGAATCCATCGGCGGGCGCTGCGTGGTGCTGTGCTTCTTCGGCTCCGCGGCGCAGCCGCTCTCGGCCGCGGTGCTGGCGGCGTTCCTCGAGCGGCGCGAGATCTTTGACGACGAGCGCGCTTGCTTCTTCGGCGTGTCCGTGGACCCCGAGGACGAGCGGCAGCAGCGCGTGCGCCAGCGGCTGCCCGGCTTCCGCTGGTTCTGGGACTTCGATCTCGCCGTGAGCCGCGCCTACGGCGCGCTGCGCGAGGAAGGCGCAGCGCCGCCCGCCTACTTGCCGCAAACCGTGGCGCTCGACGAGCGGCTGCGCGTGCTCGGCGCGGTGCCGTTCCGCGGCGAGGCCGCGGCGCACGTGGAGGAGGTGCTGCGCATGATCGTGGCACCGGCCGAGCAGCACGCGCCGGTGCTGCTCGTGCCGCGCGTCTTCGAGCCCGGGCTGTGCCGGGCCCTCATCGAACACTACGCGCAGCACGGCGGCAGCGATTCCGGCGTGATGCGGGAGCGCGGCGGCATGACGGTGGGGGTCCACGACCACGGCTTCAAGCGCCGGCGCGACCAGACCATCCTGGACGAGGAGTTGCGCGGGGCTTGCGTGGCGCGTATCCACCGGCGCCTCGTACCCGAGATCGCACGCGCCTTCGCCTTCGAGGCGACGCGCGTCGAGCGCCACATCGTCGCGTGCTACGACGCGGCCGACGGCGGCTTCTTCAGCCCGCACCGCGACAACACGAGCCCGGGCACCGCGCATCGCCGCTTCGCGGTGACGCTCAACCTCAATGCGGGCGAGTACGGGGGCGGCGACTTGCGCTTTCCGGAATTCGGACGCCGGACCTACCGCGCCGAAGCCGGCGGCGCGGTGGTCTTTTCCTGCGCGCTGCTGCACGAGGCGACGCCGATCACCTCGGGACGGCGCTTCGCCTACCTGCCGTTCCTCTATGACGACGCGGCGGCGAAAGTGCGCGAGGCGAATCAGCGCTTCCTCGCCGGGGAGCAGGCATAGCGCGCCTGCTGCTGCTCGGCGGCGGGCACGCGCATGCCTTTCTCCTGCGCGAGCAGCGGGACGCGCCGCTGCGAGGTGCGCAGGTCCGCCTCGTCACACCGTGCGAGCGCCATACCTACTCCGGGATGCTCCCCGGCCTCGTCGCCGGTCACTACCGCGTTTCCGAGGTTGTCATCGATCTGGCGCGCCTTGCGCGCGAGGCCGGCGCGGTCCTGGTGCTGGACCGCGCCGTGGGTTTGGACGCCGCACGCAAGGTGGTCACGCTCGAAAAGGGCGGCGAGCTCGAGTACGACCTGCTTTCGCTCAACCTCGGCTCGCTACCGGAGACGACAGTCCCGGGAAGCGCGGAGCACGCCCTTGCGGCGAAACCGTTCGAGACGTTTCTCGAGGAGTGGGAGGCGAAGCGCGCGTCGGCGAAGCGGATCGCGGTCGTGGGCGCGGGTGCGGCAGGAGTCGAGATGGCGATGGCGGTCCGGCACCGGCTGCCGCAGGCGTCGGTGACCCTGTATTCCGACCGGCCGATGTTCGCCGGCAGGCTCGCCGGGCGGATTTCGAGCGCGCTCCAGCGGTGCGGCGTCGAGCTGCGCGCGAATACCGCGGTCGAGGCGCTCGAGCCCGGCCCGGTGGTGGTCGCGGGCGGCGTGCGTGGGCCCTTCGACTTGGTCCTGTGGACCGCGGGCGCCGCGCCGCAGCCGTGGCTGCGCGGGACGGGACTGGCGAACGATACGCGCGGCTTCGTGCTCGTCGACGCGAACCTTCGCAGCGTCTCGCACCCGGAGGTGTCCGCGGTGGGCGACAGCGCGACGCTGCGCGACGCGCCGCACCCGAAGTCCGGCGTCTACGCGGTGCGCCACGCCGCGGTGCTGCTCGCCAACCTGCGCGCCGCGCTCGAGGGCGGGCCGCTCGCGGCCTACCGGCCGCAGCAGCGACAGCTCGCCCTGGTCAGCTGCGGAGCGAAATACGCCATCGCGAGCCGCGGCGGCTGGTCGGCCGAGGGCGGCTGGGTGTGGCGCTGGAAGGACTGGCTGGACCGGCGCTGGGTGGCGCGCTTTCGCTAGCAATCGTAGAGATCGGGGTCTGACCCTGTTTTCGGGCCAACACGCCCCCGGACCGCCTCAGTCGGCGCCGGCACTCGCGCCGACCGGCAGGCCGCGGCGGCGCAGGATCCAGTAGCCGACGAACAGGCCGATCAGCGCGCAGGCGGCCGCGGCCAGCTGCCGGTCGGGATGCAGCAGCGCGACCAGCGCGACGGCGGCGAGCATGAGCCGCACCGGCACGTCGATCGCGCCGCGGTCCGCGAACTGCGCCTGGATGCTGAAGGTGATGCCGATCATCGCGATCATGACGAGCGCCATGGCGCCGAGCTGCGCGGCGCCGGGCTCCAGGACGAGCTCCGGCCGGGTGAAGACCCCCGCCATGAGCACGAACAGGGCAATGCACACCGTGATGGCGCGGAACAGCGTCTCGAGAAACGGGGCGTTGGCGATCTTCGCCGTGACCGCCGCCGTGACGGAAGTCGGCGGCGTCAGCTCGCCCCACACCGCGAGAAAGAAGGCGAAGAAGTGCACCACCCAGGGATCGACGCCGACCTTGATCATCGGCGGCGCGATCACGAGCGCCGTGATGATGTAGGTCGGCGCCGGCGGCAGCCCCGTGCCGAGCAGCGCGCCGAAGAGGAACGCCACCAGCACCATCGCCGCGAGATTGACGCCGGCGGCTGCCACCAGGATCGAGCCGATCTTGGTCGGCACGCCGGTGATCACCAGCGCCCCGGTCATGATCGACAGCACCGCGAGCAGCAGCGTGAGATCCGCGGTCATGCTCGCAAAGGTGTCGACGAAACGTCCGAGCGCCGCGACCACCGGGCGCAGCGACCGTCCGGCCGAGCGCACCGCCGCCACCAGGTGCGCGATCAGCAGCGCGACCGCGACCGCGCCGAAGACGTACAGGGCGGCGAACATCGGCGCGAGATGCAGCGCCGACATGAGGCCGATCAGCCCGGCCACCACCGCGGCGAAGGCGCCGAGGTTCGCCCAGTCGGTCCACGCCATCGACTCGGCCGACACCGAGTCGAGGCGCGCTCGATAGCGGGTCGAGAGCAGGTACACCGACACGCATACGCCGACGTAGTAGATGACCGCGGGCGCGTAGCCGCGGGCCACCACGTCGAAGTAGCTGCGCCCGAGGAACTCCGCCATCAGGAACGCGGAGATTCCCATGATCGGCGGCATCAACTGTCCCCCGAGCGAGGAGGCGGCCTCGATCGCAGCGGCGGTCGAGCGCGGCATGCCCGCCCCGATCATGGCCGGAATCGTGGCCGAGCCCGTGGTGATGGCGTTGGCCGCGCCGCTGCCGCTCACCGAGCCCACCGCCATCGAGCCGAGCACGGCGGTCTGCGGCAGCGCGTGCGGCGAGCGGGCGGCGAGGTTGGAGGAACCCCTCAGGATCGAGTCGACGCAGCCGAAGGCGCGCAGCACGGAAAGGACCAGGATGAACGAGCCGATCAGGGTCAGCGCGAGCTGGGGCAGGTTGGAGAAGATGCCGGTCGACATCTCGACGCTCATCGCGCTTGCGATACGGGTCCAGGTCAGGCCGGGGTGGAAGAACATCCCCGGCACCACCGCGCCGTACACCGCGTAGAGGATCAGGATCACGTTCAGGATGCACAGCGCCAGGTAGCGCTTGCGCGCGTACTCCATGATGAGCAGCGCCATCACCGCGCCCATGGCGAGGTCGGTCGCGCTCCAGATCCCGGCCCGCACCGTGCCGATCTGCTCGTACTCGACGAACATGTACACCGCGACGCAAAGCGAGACCGCGACGTTGAGCGCCGCGATCAGGTAGTTGGCGAGTGGCGGAAGGCGCGGATAGAGCTCGCCCTTGCGCAGCGCATCCAGCGTGAACAGCACGAAGGTGACCGGCACCAGCGTGATGGCGAGCAGCGTCGGCCCGCCCTGGCTCGTCAGGTAGTAGGCGAGCAGGTAGAGCAGGAAGAAGACCGCGGTCGCGTAGTACAGCCAGTCGAGGGCGACGCGCGGCCCGGACAAGGCGGGGGGAGCGCTCACGCCCCCCCCCGGATCAGGCAGCAAGTGCGGGCTCTATTTCCTCGCGACCCTGGCGTCCCACTTCGCGTCCCAGACGCCCTTCTCGCGCATGTACTTCGCGAGCCCCGGGTGGATCGGCACGAGGTCGACCGAGGAGTTGACCCCGAGGCGCTGCATGGCCGGCATGTCCTTCGCGATCTGCGCGAAGCTGCCGTCGGCCTTGGCCAGCTCGCCTGCGTTCTTCTCGATCACCTTGAGCATCTGGTACATGTCGGCCTCGGGCACCTCGAGCCCGACGTGGAAGCCGTAGTAGAAGGGCAGCAGCACCACCGTGTCGGCGTGCACGTCTTTCCTGAACGCCGCCGGCTTCACCTCGGTGACGGCGAAGCCGGCCTTCTTGAGGGCCGCGATCTCGCCCGCCGTAGGATTGAGCGCCGCCCAGTCAGCCGCGAGCGACGCCTCGGCGATCCACGGCGCGGTGGTGGTCTCCGCGTTGGTGTAGATGATGAACGCCTCGATGCCGCGGTTCTGCAGCAGCGATCCCGCGGCGGCGAGGTCCACCTGGCGATAGTTGTGCTTGACGCCGAGCACGCCGTAGGCGCGCTCGAGATGGGCGCGCACGTCCCAGGGAAGCGGGCCGGTGAACACGGGCTTGCCGGCGAGGTCGGCCCAGCTCTTGAACTTCGCCTTGTCGCGCGAGTGCACCGCGGTGCCGACTTCCACGGTGAAGGTCCAGAACGACTGCACCGGCTGGCGCTTCATGCTGGGCTTGAAGCCCTTGAAGCGGTTGCTGTCGTTGGCCAGCTCGTAGAATGCGATGTCGGCGCCGTAGTAGCCCTCGAACTGGCCGGTGGCGTAGCCCTTCACGGTGATGATCGCGCCGGGCGCGGGCTGGACCGTGACGCGGTATTTCGGCATCTCGCGGTTCAGCACCTCGGCCAGCACGACGAGCGCCTTGTGGCCCGCCGAACCCACCGCCGAGGTGCCCCAGGGGATTTCCTTGACCTGCGGCCACGCCGCAGTGCCGGCGGTCGCCATCAAGCCGGCAGCCAGCAGGGAAAGCGTACGTTTGAACATTGCAGGACCCTCCTCCTGTGGTGAAGGGAGCGCTCCAGCCTGCTCCCAAGAGGCCATTCTAAACCCCGGCGCCCGATCCGGGGGCGGCCGGCCCCGCCGCCGCCGATTCCTGCAGGGATTGCACTGCCGCAAGAACCTGCCGCAAGCCGTCGCGGCGGCGCAGGCGCCGGGCGAAGCCGATCGCGGCGTCGCGCACCGCGCGATCGGCGAGCAGCGCACGGATCCTCGCCGCGGCGTCCCCCCGCTCGAAGCCCCCCGAGGGGATCGCGATGCCGAGGCCGTGGGCGCGCACCGCGGCCGCGTTGGCGGCCTGCTCGAGGTGGCGGGGGAACAGGCACTGAGCGCATCCTGCCGCGGCCGCCTCCTGCACGGTCTCGATGCCGCCGTGGTGCGCCACGAGCGGTCCACCGCTCAGGCACTCCGCGAGCGGCAGCGGCTCCGCCGACAGCTCGATCCCGTACTGTCTGGCGATCTTGGCGTGTTCCCCGGTGGCGCCGCGGATGTACCCGCGCGCGCTGGCGCCCGATTCCCCGATCGCCTGCAGCAGGCCTGCGGTCGGCAGGTAGTCTCCGGCAAGGTAGAAGATCACGCCGGCGTCCTCCTCCCATCGGGCACAGGGCGGGGGCAGGGGCCCGAGCCGGCCTGCCGCGGACTCCGTGCGGTAGCTCGCATAGACGTCGAATTCCGGGAGCACCGTGACGACCTGGGCGTCACCGCCGATCAGCGCCGGCAGCGCAAGCGCGCCGATCCTCGCGCCCGGTCCGAGCACCGCGCCGAGCGCGGTTCTCAGGTCCCGGTGCCCGGCGCCCGGCGCAGCTCCCGGGCGCAGCGGCGGGAACGCGGCGAGATGCGCAGGCGGCACGACGAATCCGTCGCCCACGACGAGCACCGGGGCGATGCCGCGCGCCGCCAGCACCATCGCCGGCGCGAAGTCGGCGATCACGATGTCCGGCCGGCAGGCCTCCAGGATCGCGCGATCCGCCCGGATCAGCGGCGCGAGGCTTTGCGCGGCGCCAAAGCCCATCACCTCCAGGAGCTCGCCGTAGTCTGCCGGCAGCCGGTCTCCGGGCAGCGCGCGGCCGCGCACGATGGGGGCCTGGAAGACATGCTCCGCGAAGCGGCCGAGCCGTTCGAACTCCGCCTCCAGGTAGCGGCCGCAGTGCGAGACCCGCCAGTGCCGGGCGTGCAGCGCTTCGCCCAGGATCGCCAGGCGGCGCGCGTGGCCGTGGCCGGCGCCGGCTTCCCAGGCCAGCAGGACGCGCCGGTTCATGCTCGAAGCGCGTCCAGCCTGACCCCGTCGAGCCCCAGAGCGTCGAGCGAGGCGCGGATTTCCCGCCGGTGGATGGCGTTCATCGCGACCACGCGCCCGACCCCCGAGCCCGCAAGCTCGCTGCCGGCGAGGATGCGGTGGCCCTGCGGCGGGATGCGCGCGCCGTGCCGGTGGGGGTTGATGTCGACGGCGCCCAGGACCGCGCCGCCCGGACGGCACGCGGAGAGGAACGCCACCGCCTTCGAGCCCGATCCCCAGAGCGCCGTGCGGCCTGCGCCGGCCGCGGCGAGCTGCGCGCGCCACTCCTCGATCGCCGCAGCGCGGCGTCGCGAGAAGCTCGCGGCGTCCTCCAGCACTGCCTGATCCGCCTGCACCGGCGCGGGCTTCGCGCCGCGGGATGGCGAGGCGAGCGCGATGAGGTACTGCTCCCCGTACTCGCGCGCCAGGTGCTCCACCGCGAACCCGGCGCAGGCGAGGCTCGCCGCGAGCGCCGCGCGCGTGAAGTAGGAGCAGTGCTCGTGATATACGTCCTCGAACGCCGCGCTGGCCCAGATCCGCTCCGCATCGGGCACCATCAGCAGAAGCTTGCCGCCGCGGCCCCAGCGCACGGCGGCCCGGACGGCCTTCAGGAATTCGAGCGGGGCGGGGATGTGCTCGAGCGTCATCTTGCACACCACCAGGTCCGCGGCCACCGGCCCCTCCGGCGGCGGAAACAGCCGCGTCTCGACGCGGAAATCCGCCCCGGCCGGGATCGCCAGGCGGCCCGCCCGGTAGGCCGGGTCGAAGCCGTGCAGAGCGGCGGCGCCCCGCTGCGCGAGCAGCGCGAGGAACTCGCCCTTGCCGCAGCCGATCTCGAGCACGCGCCTTCCGGCCACGCCCGCCCAGCCTTCGAGCGCAGTCGCGAGCCGCTCGTGGAAGGCTCGGAACGTCGCCGAGTAGCCCTGGGTCTCCTCGTAGCGCTCGCCGTAGCGCATGGCCGCGGGATCGAACGCCATGTTCGAGACGAAGCCGCACCGGCCGCACAGCCCCAGCTCGATGCGGCCGGTGGCGAGCGCCTGCGCCGCCTGCGCGGTGTCGAAGAGCAGGCAGCTGTGCACGGGCACGCCCGCCTCCCGGTGCACCGGCCGCAGCTCGCCCGCGCCGCAGGCGGGGCAGGGCGTGCTCAACGCCCGCGTCCTCATGCCATCGCCGCCGCGGGCCGCAGGTCGGCCCCGACGCGGCCCTGCGCGCGCAGCGCTTTCAGGTGGGCGATCCTCTGGTAGCGCTCGCCCTCGAACTCCTCGGGCCGCGGCGGCGCCCCGCGCAGCGCCTCGAGCAGCTCGCGCAAGCCCGCCTCGACCGTCCAGCGGGCGCCAAAGCCCGGCATATCGGCGCGCAGCCGGTCGCAATTGACGCGGTAGCTGCGCCGGTCCGCGAGCCCTGCGGCCTTGTACTCGATGCGTGAGCCCGGCACCGTAGCGCAGACCCGCTCGGCGATCTCGCGCACCAGAAAATTCTCCTCGGTGCGGCCGACGTTGTAGGCGCGCCCCCGGATGGCCGCCTCGGGCGCCTCGAGCGCCGCGGCGAACGAGGCGGCGAAGTCGTCCACGTGCAGCAGCGGCCGCCAGGCCAGGCCGTCGCTCTTCAGCAGCACGCGGCCCGTCGCGAGGGCCCAGGCCACCAGATTGTTGGCGACGAGATCGAAGCGGATGCGCGGCGAAAAGCCGTAGGCGGTCGCGGCGCGCATGAACACCGGGCAGAAGTCTCGCCCGGCGAGCGCCGCGATCGCCTCCTCGGCGGCGGCCTTCGAGACGGCGTAGGGCGTCAGCGGGCGAAGCGGCGAGCGCTCGTCCACCCATGCCTCGCCCGCCGCGCCGTAGACGCTGCACGAGGACGCGAACACGAAGCGGCGCACGCCCGCGCGCTTGGCGGCCTGCGCCGCTGCCACCGCGCCACGATGGTTGACGGCGTCGGTGAGGCGCGGGTCGAGCGCGCCGAGGGCGTCGTTCGAGAGCGCCGCGAGATGCACCGCAGCGTCGGCGCCCGCGAAATGCGCGGGAGCCAGGTCGCGCACGTCGAGCGCGAGCGTCGGCACCGCCTCGGGCTCGGCGCCGAAAGAGCAGCCCCGGAAGAGGTCGGAGTCGATGCCCGACACCTCGTGCCCGAGGCGGCGCAGCAGCGGGCAGAGCAGCGCGCCGACGTAGCCGCGGTTCCCGGTGACGACGACCTTCACGACCTTAGGCCCAGGTCTTCCACGGTGCCGCGCCCTCGCACCAGAGCTTCTCGAGCAGCACGCGGTCGCGCGGCGTGTCCATGCACTGCCAGAAGCCGGCGTGCCGGAACGCCATGAGCTGGCCCTCGCGCGCGAGCCGGCTGAGCGGCTCGTGCTCGAAGGCCGTCTGGTCGCCGTCGATATAGTCGAGCACGCCCGGCTCGAGCACGAAGAAGGCGCCGCTGATCCAGCCCTCGCGTGCCTGGGGCTTCTCCGAGAACTCGGTGACCCGGTCGCCATCGAGCTCGATATGGCCGAAACGCGCCGGCGGGTGCACGGCGGTGAGCGTGGCAAGGCGTCCGTGCGACTTGTGGAAGGCATGCAGCGCCTCGAGGTCGACGTTGCTGACGCCGTCGCCCCAGGTGAGGAAGAAGGCGCCGCCGGCAAGGTGCGGGGCGAGGCGCTTGATGCGCCCGCCGGTGAGCGTGGCCTCGCCCGTGTCGACGAGCCGCACCGTCCAGCCGGGCTCCGTGAACCCGTAGTTTCTGATGACCTCGCCGAGGTGGCCCAGCGCGATCGCAAAGTCGCGCACGCCGTAGCGGTCGTAGTGCCGCATGATGTGCCAGAGGATCGGTCGGCCGCCGATCTCGACCATCGGCTTGGGCTTGAGCTGGGTCTGCTCGCCGAGCCGACTTCCGGTGCCGCCCGCGAGGATCGCGCACTTCATGCCGGCTGGAACGCGGCTCACGCGCGCGCCTTCAGGCGCTCGCGCTCGCGCGCGTACAGCTCGCGCACCGGCGCGCCGCTGTAGTGGCGCCCCCGGCGCACCCAGTCCTTGACGATCGCTTCGCAGGCCGCCTTCTGGTCCGGCGCAAGCGGCGCGCGCGCGACCGAGGCGAGGTATTCCCGGACGTTGCGGTGCAGGGGATAGCTCGGCCGTCCCGCGAGCGCGGGATCGAACCAGGCGATGCGCGCCTGCTCGTCCGGGTATTGCGCGAGCGAGGTCGCGCCGTGGCTGCGGCGGAGGAACAGCGTCTCGGGCACGCAGGCGAGCCTGCCGCGCAGCCCGACCTCGGCGAGCAGGTTGCGGTCCGACCCCACGTAGGGCGCGAGCAGCGCCGTTCCAGCGAGCGCCTCCCTGCGGAACACGCCGAACACCACGATGCAGCGGTGCGGCACTGTCACCAGCCTGCGGAACCGCTGCACCGGGTCCGGGTCGTCGAAGCCGCCATCCTCCGCGTAGGGCGCGCCGCGCCTGCCATCGGCGTAGATACGACCCGAGAGGCTGTGGCAGAGCGCCACCGAGGGGTCGGACTCGAGGACCCCGATGCAGGCTTCCAGGTAGCGCGGCGCGCACAGGTCGTCGTGCGCCGCCCACTTGAAGTAGCGGCCGCGCGCCGCCGGGAAGAGGTGGTTGAAATTCCTCGCAGCGCCGAGGTTGCGCGCGAACCGGTGCAGCCGGAGGCGCGGGTCGCGCGCCGCGTAGCGCGCGAGGATCGCTGGCGTGTCGTCGGTCGAGCCGTTGTCGGAGGCGAGCAGCTCGAAGTCGGCGTAGGTCTGCGCCAGCAGCGAGTCGAGCGCCGCGGCGAGAAACCGCCCGCCGTTGAAGACCGGCAGGACGATGCTCAGCGCGGGCGCTGGCGGGTTTTCGGGCATACTCGCGTTCGACCAATGGCACCCCGGACACGAATCGAACGTGCGACCTTCCCCTTAGGAGGGGGATGCTCTATCCACTGAGCTACCGGGGCGCTGCCGCAGGATTCTAACCGCTTGAGAACGCTGCTACTGCCGCTGCTGCTGTGGGCGGGCGCCGCCGCTGCGCAATCCTGGTCCTGGGACGACGGCACCGTGCCCTACGTCGTCACGCCGATGGAGGTCGTCGAGCGCATGCTGCGCATGGCCGACGTGAAGCGCGGCGACTACCTGATCGACCTGGGCTCGGGGGACGGGCGCATCGTGATCGAGGCCGCGAAACGCGGCGCAAGCGGCCTTGGAGTCGACATCGACCCGCGCCTCGTGGAGGCGGCCACCGAGAACGCCGCCCGCGCCGGGGTTGTTGGCCGCGCGCGCTTCGAGAAGCGCGACCTGTTCGAGACCGACCTCTCGGGCGCAAGCGTGGTGACGATGTACCTGCTGCCGGAGATCAACGCAAAGCTCCTGCCGCGGCTGCTCAGGCTCAGGCCCGGCACGCGCATCGTCTCGCACGACGGCGGCATCGGCGACTGGCCCGCCGACGAGCGCCTGGAGATACGCGCGCCGGAGAAGGCGGTGGGCATCGACGGGCTCTCGCGCATCGAGCTCTGGGTAGTGCCGGGCAATGCCGCGGGCGAGTGGACGAGCGAGATACCGCAGCACGCAGGCCGCTGGCGCTTCCGCATCGCGCAGCGCTACCAGGGGCTCGAGGTCGACACGCTTGCACAAGGGCGCGACCTGCTGGTGCGCGCGAGCCGCCTGCGCGGGGACGAGGTCAAGATCGTGGTCACCGGCATCATCGGGACCAGAGCCTGGCACCACCTGTTCGCCGGTACGCTTCAGGGGGACCGGATCGCGGGCGAGCTGCAGATCTCCGACGGCAACGAGCAAAGGACCTATCCATGGATCGCGACGCGAACGCGGTGAGCCCAGGGCCGAGGCAGCTGCTCTCGGTGCCCGACGGGATCTTCCTCACCATGGGCATGGTGATCGGGGTGGGCATCTTCAAGCTGCCTTCGCTGGTAGCCGGCAACACCGCGGGCGCGACCGAGTTCCTGCTGGCGTGGCTGCTGGGCGGCGCGGCGTCGCTGTGCGGGGCTCTGGTCTACGCCGAGCTCGCCTCGCGCCACCCCGAGACGGGCGGCGAGTACACCTTTCTGGCGCGCGGCCTGGGGCGCGGCGCGGCGTTTCTCTTTGCCTGGTCGCGCATGACCGTGATCCAGACCGGAGCGATCGCGGCGGTGGCCTTCGCCTTCGGCGACTACGCCTCCGAGATCCTGCGCCTGGGCGAGAAGAGCTCCGCCGTCTACGCCGCGCTCGGCGTCGCCGCGCTCACCGCGCTCAACGTCTCCGGCACGGTGCCTTCAAAGACCCTGCAGAAGGTGGCGCAGGTGACGGTGATCGCGGCGATGGTGCTGCTCGCGGTCGCGGCGATCGTCACGGGGGGCAGTCCGAAACCCGCGCCGGCCGGCGCCCCGGCGGGGTCCTTCGGTCTGGCGATGATCTTCGTGCTGTTCACCTTCGGCGGCTGGAACGAGGCCGCCTACCTGGCGGGCGAGGTGCGCGAGGCGCGGCGCAACATGATGCGCATCCTCGTCGCCGGCATCCTCGCAGTGACCGCGCTCTACCTGCTGGCGAACATCGGCTACGTCGCGGCGCTCGGCCTGGGCGGCATGCGCGAGTCCAAGGCGGTGGCGGCGGACCTGATGCGGCTCCTGCCGGTGGCGAGGGGCGCCGAGCTGATCGCGCTCGTGGTATGTCTTTCGGCGCTCACCACCATGAACGCGGCGATCTTCACGGGCGCGCGCACCACCTGGGCGTTCGGGCGCGACTTCGCTGCCTTCACCCGGCTCGGGCGCTGGCGCGAGTCGGGCAGTACGCCCGCCAACGCGCTGCTGCTGCAAGGGGCGATCGCGCTGCTGCTGGTGTGGGCCGCCTCGTTCACGCGCGACGGCTTTCAGGCCATGGTCGAGTACACGGCGCCGGTGTTCTGGACCTTCTTTCTGCTCGCGGGCCTGACCCTGTTCGTGTTCCGCAAGCGTACCGCGGAGGCGCCCGCGTTCCGGGTGCCCGGGTACCCGGCCATCCCGATCGTCTTCTGCCTGATGTGCCTTTACATGATCTACTCTACGATCGACTACGCGCTCGCGGACTACGGCCCGAAGTTCGGCAACATGGTGCTCCTCGGGGTCGTGGTGATGCTCGCCGGCATCCCGCTGTTCTTCCTGGCGAGGCGCAGGTGAGAAGCTTCAGCCCGGGGGCGGTGCTGGCCGCGGGCTGCCTGATCCTGTGCGTCGGGTTCGGCGCGCGCGCCGGCTTCGGCCTGTTCCTGCAGCCGATGAGCCTGGAGAACGGCTGGGGGCGCGAGGTGTTCTCGCTCGCGATGGCGATCCAGAACCTGGTGTGGGGTGCGCTCGGGCCGTTCGCCGGCGGCATCGCCGACCGCCACGGCGCGGGGCGCGTGGTCGCCGGCTGCGGCCTGCTCTACGTCGCCGGGCTGGTGACGATGGCGTTCACCGAGACCGCGCTCGCGCTGCACCTGGGCTCGGGATTTCTCATCGGGCTGGCGCTCTCGGGCTCGACCTTCGCCACGGTCCTCGCCGTCGTCGGCCGCGTGACCCCGCCCGAGCGGCGCAGCGCCGCGCTCGGCATCGCCACGGCGGCCGGCTCGTTCGGCCAGTTCGTGTTCCTGCCGGTCTCGCAGCTCCTCATCTCGAGCTTCGACTGGCACGTGGCGTTGCTCGGGCTGGCCGGCCTTGCGGCGCTCATCGTGCCGCTCGCCGTGTTCATGCGCGGCAGGGGCGTGCCGCATCCGGGGGCCCAGCAGTCGCTCGGCGCGGCGCTGCACGAGGCGCTGCGCGAGCGCGGCTTTCACCTGCTCTTCTGGGGCTATTTCGTGTGCGGCTTCCACATCGCCATGCTGACGGTGCACCTGCCCTCGTTCGTGGTGGACAACGGGCTGAAGCCCGAGCACGGCATGGCGGCGCTGGCGCTGATCGGCCTCTTCAACATGATCGGCGCGTTCAGCGCCGGGGTGCTGGGCGGGCGCTTCAGCAAGAAGTACCTGCTCGCGGCGATCTACACCGTGCGCGCGCTCGCGATCACCCTGCTGGTGGCCCTCCCGCTCTCGCAGCCCACGCTCTACGCGTTCGCCGTGATCATCGGGTTCCTGTGGCTCTCCACCGTGCCGCTCACCAACGGCCTGGTGGCGCAGATCTTCGGCCTGCGCTACATGGCGACGCTCACCGGGATCGTGTTCTTCGGCCACCAGATCGGCAGCTTCATCGGCGTGTGGCTCGCCGGCTGGCTCTACGACCGGACCGGAAGCTACACCGGCGCCCTCGCGATCTCGATCGGGCTGGGGGTGTTCGCCGCGCTCGTCAACCTGCCGGTGAACGAGAAGCCGCTCGCCGAGCGCCGGGCGGCGGCCGCGGCGGCCTGATGGACCGCGGGCGGCTCTGGTGGACCGCCGCGGGCGTGGCGGTGCTCGCCTTGGTCTCGGCGGCCGTATTCTCCGCCTACCTGGGGCCGGAGATGCTGGTCGCGTTCGGCGAGGCGTGGGCGTTCTGCGTCGCCCTGGTGCGCTGAGTCACCGCGCGAGCGAGGTCTGAATCCAGACCTCGCTGCGCAGCGTGCGGTGCACGGGACATCGGTTGGCGATCTCCAGCAGGCGCGCACGCTGCGCGTCCTCCAGGGCGCCTTGCAGCGTGATCACCCGCTCGATGCGGTCCAGGTGTCCCTCCCGCGTCTCGCACTCGGCGCAGTCGGTGGCGTGCACCTTCCCGTGCTTCAGGTCCACGGTCACGCGTTCGAGCGGCCACTTCTTCCGCTCGGCGTACATGCGCACGGTCATGGAGGTGCAGGCGCCCAGCCCGGCGAGCAGCAGCTCGTAGGGACCCGGGCCGCTGTCCTCGCCGCCCGCCGACTCGGGCTCGTCCGCGCGCAACCGGTGCCGGCCCGCCGCGACGAGCTGCGCGAACCTGCCTTCGCCGGCCTCGGCGACGCGCACCCCCGGGACCGTTTCGCCCTGCGCCGCCCCGGGATCGATGTAGCGGGAGGCCCAGGCTGCGAGCACGGCAGCGGCGTACCGGGCGTCCTCCTGCTTCGTCAGCAGGTGGTCGGCCCTGTCGAGCGAGACGAAGCTCTTCGGGTGCTTCGCGGCGAGGAAGATCTTCGAGGCGTTGTCGATGTCGACGATCGTGTCCGCCGGCGAATGGAATACGAGCAGCGGTTTGCGCAGGCTGGCGATTGTCTCGGCGGGCTGAAGCGCGCCGAGATCGCGGAAGAACCGTGCGCTGATCCGGACCGGTCGCCCGCCGATATTCACTTCGCCTTCGCCTTTCTTCATGATCTCGTCGCCGCTTGCGGCGACGAGACGCAAGACGTGCGCCGGATCGAACGGGGCGCCGATCGTGGCGACCGCGCGCGCTTCGGGGACTTGAGCGGCGCAGGCCAGCACCGCCGCCCCGCCCAGGCTGTGCCCGGCGAGGATCTGCGGCGCGGCCCGCTCGCGGCGCAGCCAGTCGGCCGCCGCGAGCAGGTCGTCGAGGTTGGCGCTGAACTCGAGGCTCGAAAAATCGAAGCGCAGCGTGGCGATGCCGTGGCCGGCGAGCGCCTGGCTCACGTAGGCGGCGGCCTTCGAGTCCTTCGAGCAGGTGAAGCAGTGCGCGAAGACGGCGTAGGCGCGCGGCGGGCCGACGGGCGTGTCAAGGCGCGCGGCGAGCTCGGCGCCCTGTGCGCCGGGGAAGCGGATGGTCTCGATGGGCATGGTCTAGACTCGCGCGAATGGGGCCACACGACATTGTCGCGCCCTCGGCCTGGGTCGCGCGCTGGGCGCCGCTCGTCACGCACGGCACGGTGCTCGACCTCGCCTGCGGGCGCGGTCGCCATGCCCGGCTGTTCCTCGCGCGGGGCCTGAGGGTCGTCGCGCTGGACCGGGAGCCGCGGGACATCCCCGGGGCGCGCTTCGTCCTCGCCGACCTGGAGCAGGGCAGCCCGTGGCCGCTCGCAGGCGAGCGCTTCGAGGGCGTGGTGGTGACGAATTATCTCTACCGGCCGCTGCTCGCGCGGCTCGCCGAGTCGCTCGCTCCCGGCGGCATCCTCATCTACGAGACCTTCATGCTGGGGAACGAACGCTTCGGGCGGCCGTCCAAGCCCGAGTTCCTGCTACACCCGGGCGAGCTGCTCGAGGCGTTCGCGGGGCTGCGCGTGCTCGGCTTCGAGGAAGGCGAGGTGGCGCAGCCCAGGCGGGCGGTGACGCAAAGACTTTGCGCGGCCGCGCCGCCCAGGGGATAGAATTGCGGGTTATCCGCTCGACGGGAAAGCCCATTCCATGATCACCGGCAGCCTGGTCGCGATCGTCACCCCGATGCTGGAGGACGGCCGCCTCGACATCGCGCGCTTCAAGCGCCTCATCGACTGGCACATCGCAGAGGGCACCGACGGCATCGTGGTGGTGGGTACCACGGGCGAGTCGCCGACGGTGGACTTCGACGAGCACAAGGAGCTGATCCGCGTCGCGGTGGCGCACGCCAAGGGCCGCATCCCGGTGATCGCCGGCACCGGTGGCAACTCGACCGCGGAGGCGATCGAGCTTACCGCGTCGGCGAAGCAGGCCGGCGCCACCTGCTGCCTCTCGGTGGTGCCCTACTACAACAAGCCCACGCAGGAGGGCCTGTACCGGCACTTCCGCAAGATCGCGGAGACCGTGGATCTCCCGATGCTGCTCTACAACGTGCCGGTGCGCACCGTCACCGACCTGCACAACGATACCGTGCTGCGCCTCGCGCAGCTGCCCGGGATCATCGGCATCAAGGACGCCACCGCCAGCATCGAGCGCGGCTCGGACCTCATCCGGCGCGCGCCGCGCAACTTCGCGATCTACTCGGGCGAGGACGCGACCGCGCTCGCCCTCGTCCTGCTCGGCGGCCACGGCGTGATCTCGGTGACCGCGAACGTCGCGCCGCGCCTGATGCACGAGATGTGCGCGGCGGCGCTCGTGGGCGACGTGAAGAAGGCCCGCGAGTTGAACCTCAGGCTGCTGCCCCTGCACCAACGGCTGTTCGTGGAGACCAACCCCGCCCCGGTGAAGTGGGCCATGGCGCAGATGGGGCTCATCGAGGGGGGCCTGCGCCTGCCGCTCGCGCCGCTCTCGGAGCGCTGCCACGACACGGTGCGCGAGGCGCTCGCCGAGGCGGGCATCGGCCTGCCCCTGCGCGTGGTCGAGAAGCGCGCATGAAGCGCCTGGCGGTGCTCGCCGCCGCCACGGCGCTGCTCGGCGGCTGCCAGACCGCGAGCGAGATTCTCGAGGGCAAGAAGGTCGACTACAAGTCGGCCGGCCAGTTGCCGCCCCTCGAGATCCCGCCCGACCTCACCAGCCCGAGCCGCGACAACCGCTACGTGGTGCCGCAGACCGGCAAGGGCTCGGCCACGCTCTCGGAATACCAGTCGGGGCGCGCCGAGCAGGCGAAGGCCGGCAACACCTCGGTGCTGCCCGCGATCGAGAAGATGCGCATCGAGCGCGCCGGCACGCAGCGCTGGCTGGTGATCGCCGAGCCGCCGGAGAAGGTGTGGACGCTGGTGCGCGACTTCTGGCTGGAGAACGGCTTCCTCATCGCGCTCGACAACCCCGAGGCGGGCGTGATGGAGACCGACTGGGCGGAGAACCGCGCCAAGATCCCGCAGGACTGGCTGCGCTCGACCCTCGGCAAGCTGATCGAGCAGGTCTACTCGACACCCGAGCGCGACAAGTTCCGTACCCGCTTCGAGCGCACCGACCAGGGCCACACCGAGGTCTACATCAGCCACCGCGGCATGTACGAGGTCTACACCAGCGCCTCCGCCGCTTCGACGACATGGCAGCCGCGCGAGCCTGACCCCAATCTCGAGGCCGAGTTCCTGCGCCGCCTGATGGTGCGCCTGGGCGCGCAGGAGGAGAAGGCGAAGCTGCAGATCGCGGTCGCCGCCCAGCCGCACCGGGCCGCGCTCAGCAAGGGCATCGGCGGCTTCGAGAACCTCGAGGTGTTCGAGCCGTTCGACCGCGCCTGGCGCCGCGTCGGCCTCGCGCTCGACCGGGTGGGATTCACGGTGGAGGACCGGGACCGCCAGAAAGGGCAGTATTTCGTGCGCTACGCCGATCCCGAGGCCGACATGGCGCGCAAGGACGCCGAGAAGCCCGGCCTGCTCTCCAAGCTCGCCTTCTGGAAGCCGTCGCAGCCCAAGGTGAAGGCCGAGCAGTACCGCGTGCACATCCGCCAGTTTGCCGGCAAGTGCGTGGTGCAGGTGCTCACCAAGGACGGCCAGGCCGACGGCTCCCAGTCCGCGAAGCGCATCATCTCGCTGCTCCACGAGCAGCTGAGGTGACGCTGCGCTTCGCGGCGCTCGCCAGCGGCTCCAAGGGCAACTGCCTCGTCGCCGAGGCCGGCGGCACCCGCGTGCTGCTCGACTGCGGCCTGGCGCCGCGCGAGGCCGCGCGACGCCTCGCGCACGCCGGGCTCGCGCCGCGCGACCTGCGCGCGATCCTGCTCACCCACGAGCACGGCGATCACGCCGGGCACGCCCTCGGCTTCGCGCGCCGGCACGCGCTGCCGGTATGGCTCACCGAGGGCACGCTGCATGGCCTGCTCGCGGAGCGCCACTCGGCCGAGGGCGTGGCGCTGCGCGTCTTCGACCCGCGCTCGCCGTTCGCGCTGGGCGACCTCCAGATCTGGCCCTTCGCCGTGCCGCACGATGCGCGCGAGCCGGTCCAGTACGTGCTCTCCGACGGGGCTGCCAGGCTCGGCGTGCTGACCGACCTTGGCACCGGCGCGCCGCAGGTCGAGGCCGCGCTCTCGGAACTCGACGCGCTGGTGCTCGAGTGCAATCACGATGAGGCGATGCTGCGCTCCGGGACCTACCCCGCGTGGCTCAAGGCGCGGATCGCGGGGCCGTTCGGGCACCTGTCCAACGCCGCCGCCGCGCGCCTGCTGGGGTCGCTCGAGCGCTCGCGGCTGCAGCACGTGATCGCGGCGCACCTGTCGCAGCAGAACAACCGTCCGGAGCTGGCGCGCGCCGCCCTCGCGGGCGCGCTCGGCTGCGCTCCGGCCTGGATCGGCGTCGCGACGCAGGACTCGGGCTGCGGCTGGCGCGCGCTCGGCTGAAAAAACGGCGGACCCCTCGCGGGGTGCCGCCGCTTCTCCCGAAGGTACCCGGCCTACTTCTTCGGCTCTTCTTTTTTCGGCTCTTCCATCTTGGGCGCCTCGGCCTTCGGCTCGTCCTTCTTCGGCTCCTCGGCCTTCGGGGCCTCCGCCTTGGGTTCTTCTTTCTTCGGCTCCTCCTTCTTCATCTCCTTCGCCGGGGGCGGGGGCGGCGGGGTCGGTTTGGCCGGCTCTTCCTTGCCGCACGCGGCGAGGGCCACCGCCAGGGCGGCGGCGATCAGCAGCGACTTCGTCATCTTTCTCTTGTCCTGTCAATAAGTTAAGTAGGGGTTGCGGCCATGGTCCGGCCGCGGCCGCAATTATACGCAGACTAAGGAGAACAACGTAAGGGTTTTACAGGCCCACCGTGGTGCTGGACACCGCCGGGTAGGACGAGCCCCAGATCTCGAGGAAGCGCGAGCGCATCGCCAGCCCCTCGGTCTCGTCGCGCACGCCGATCGCGCCGCGGAAAAATTCCGCTACCGCGCGGCGCACGTAGTGGCTCGCATCGAGCACCAGGAACGCATCCTGGATGCTGCGGATCTCCTCGTGCGTGCGATGGATCTGGATGGCGTGCGCGTAGCGCGCGAGCAGGTTCATCATGCGCGGGCAGCTGCGCGTCAGGTGACCGGGATCGTGCAGCGCGATATAGAGGCGCCGCGTGCGGCTCGCCTGCAGGAAGCGCTCCAGCTGCTCGATGCGCGCGGGCGAATTCAGGCGCAGGCCCTGCAGGTCCGGGTCGAAGACGCGCAGCTCGCGCCCGGGAACCGCGAGCAGCTGGTCGACCGCGTGCTGGAACTCCGCCTCGCCGTCGAAGCGCCGGTACTCCGGCTGCAGTGTCTCATCGCTCATGCGTTGCCGTGGCCCGTTCCAGGCGCAGCGCGCCGTCGCGCCACCAAGCGTAGACTAGTGCCGCGAGCCCGGCGCGGGCAAGGCTCTGCCCCGGCGCCCGGCGCCGGTCGGCCAGCCGCCGCAGCGCGGCGCGCTGCGCCGCCCGCAACTCGATCGCCTCGCCGTTGACGAACACGCGCCGTCCCCGGTACAGCATGCGGGTACGCGCATCGAGCACCGCTTCGCGGCGCGCGAGCGGGGGCGCGCGCCCGGCGGCGCGGCGCGCGAACACGACCTGGGGCTTGGGCGTCGTGAGGTAGCGCCCGAGGAACCGCTCCACGTCCGCGCGGCCCCAGCGGATGCGCGCGAGCGTCCGCGCGGCGAAGCGGGCGAGCCCATCGCCGATCGCGCCGCGGCGGGCGCTCGGTGCCAGCCCCGGGTCGCGGTAGGCCGCCGCGGGCAGGCCGCGCTCGTGCAGATAGTCGAGGAAAGCCGCGCCCAGCTCCTCGCCGCGCGGCGCGCGGAAACCCACCGAGCAGGTGAAGGCGGGCTCCAGCGCCACGCCGTCGTGGCCCCAGCCCGGCGGCAGGTAGAGCAGGTCGCCGGGCTCGAGCAGCAGCTCCTCCTCGGGCGAAAAGCCGGCGATCAGCCTGAGCGGCGCGCCCGGCACGAGCCGCCAGGGGCGCGCGCGCGCGAGGCGCCAGACGCGCCGCCCGGGGCCCTGGACGAGGAACACGTCGTACGAGTCGAAGTGCGGCCCGACGCCGCCGCCGGGCGCGGCGTAGCTCACCATGAGGTCGTCCAGGCGCGCCTCGGGAACGAATGCGAAGCGCCGCAGCAGGCGCTCGGCCGCCGCGCAGTGATGATTGACCCCGCTCACCAGCAGCGTCCAGTCGCGGCCCGCCGCGCGCGCCGGGCGCCCGCGCCCGAACGGACCCTCGCTCACCTTCCAGCGCGCGCCGCGCCGCTCCACCAGGCGCGACTCGACGTCGGCGCGCGCCGCGAGGTCGAACAGCGCGCGCTCGCCGAGCACGCCGCGAAAGCCGGGCAGCGCGCCGCGCACCAGGAGTGGTCTCTTCTGCCAGTGCCGGCGAAAAAACTCTTTCGCCGACAAGCCACCTAGCAGCGTTTGTTCCATTGATTGATTATATCGGCGCGACGTTGTGGCAACGCTGCGACAATGCGCGCGCGCCGGGGCTTGTCAAACGCGAGCGCCGGCATAGAATCCCGCGCAGCGACCAAGATGCTGCAACCGGGACAACGCGCGCCAGTTTTCCAGCTGCCCGACGCCGACATGCAGACGGTGGACCTCGCGTCGCTCATCGGCAAGAAGAACATCGTGCTCTACTTCTATCCGCGCGACGGCACGCCGGGCTGCACGCTGGAGGCGACGCAGTTCTCGGACCACGGCGACGAGTTCGACCGCTGCAACTGCGTCATCCTCGGCGTCTCGCGCGACGACTGCCTGACGCACGCCGCGTTCCGCGACAAGCACGGGCTGTCGATCGGGCTGCTCTCGGACCCCGAGGGCGAGGTGTGCCGACAGTACGGCGTGCTGCAGGAGAAGGAGACCGACGGCGTGCGGCGCGAGTGCCTGGTGCGCTCCACCTTCGTCATCGACCGCAAGGGCGTCATCCGGCACGCCGCCTACGGCGTCAATCCCAGGCGCCACGCCGCCGAGATCTACGACGTCGTGCGCAGGTTGAAGTCCTGAGCGCAGGGCCCTGATTTTTCGCCTATCATTGGCGCTCGGAGGGAGCAGCCAATGGTGATGGGAGTCCTCTCGTACGGCATCGGCACGCTGATCGGCTTCGTGCTGATCGCGGGACTCGCCTTCCTGTTCATCCGCGACATCACGCAGAAGAAGCACAGCGTGCTTCGCAACTACCCGATCGTCGGGCGGCTGCGTTACTTCTTCGAGCAGCTCGGCGAGTATTTCCGCCAGTACTTCTTCGCCGGCGACCGCGACGAGCTGCCCTTCAACCGCGCCACGCGCGCCTGGATCTACCGCCTGGCGAAGAACGAGGGCGGCGTGATCGGCTTCGGCTCGACCTACGACCTGCACCGCCCGGGCGCGCTGGTGTTCGTCAACCACCCGTTTCCGGTGCTCGAGGAGGAGCGCCAGCCCACGCCGACGCTCGTGCTCGGCGAGGGCTACGCGAGACAGCCGTTCGAGGCGCGCTCGATCGTCAACGTGAGCGGCATGAGCTTTGGCGCCATCTCGTCCCCGGCGGTGCGGTCGCTCTCGCGCGGCGCCGCGGTGGCCGGCTGCTGGATGGACACCGGGGAGGGCGGCCTCTCGCCCTACCATCTCGAGGGCGGCTGCGACATCATCATGCAGATCGGCACCGCGAAGTACGGCGTGCGCGACGCGCAGGGCAACCTCAGCCCGGAGCGGCTCGGCGAGCTTGCGCGCGTGGTGAAGGCCTTCGAGATCAAGCTCTCGCAGGGCGCAAAGCCCGGCAAGGGCGGCGTGCTGCCGGGGCGCAAGGTGACCGCGGAGATCGCGCAGATCCGCGGCATCCCGGAGGGGCGCGACTCGATCAGCCCCAACCGCCACCGCGACATCTCCAACATGGGCGAGCTGCTGGACAGGATCGCCTGGATCCGCGACCACACCGGGCGCCCGGTGGGCGTCAAGACCGCGATCGGCGGCTGGCGCTTCATGAACGACATGGCCGAGCTGGTGCACCGGCGGGGCCTCGAGTTCGCGCCCGACTTCCTGGTCATCGACGGCGGCGAGGGCGGCTCGGGCGCCGCGCCGCAGGCGCTCGCCGACCACATGTCGCTGTCGATCGACGAGGCGCTGCCACGCGTGGTGGACGCCCTGATCGAGACCGGCCTCAAGCCGCGCGTGCGCGTCGTCGCCTCGGGGAAGCTGGTCACCTCGGCGCGGGCCGCCTGGGCGCTCGCGGTCGGCGCCGATTTCGTCAACACCGCGCGTGGCTTCATGTTTTCGCTGGGCTGCATCCAGGCGCTGCGCTGCCACCAGAACAGCTGCCCGACGGGCGTCACCACGCACAACAAGCGCCTGCAGCGCGCGCTGGTGGTCGAGGAGAAGTACCTGCGCGTGGCGAACTACTGCCTGAACATGAACCGCGAGATCGACATGATCGCGCACTCCTGCGGCGTGCGGCACGCGCGCGAGCTCAGGCGCGAGCACGTGCGCCTGGTGCAGGCCAACTACCAGTCGATCGCGCTCAACATGCTCTATCCTTACCCCGAGCCCAGGGCGCGGGTGAAGGCCGCTTGAGAGCAGCCGTGCTGGTCGTGTTCCTCGCCGCGCCCGCGGCGCATGGCGTCACGGCCGCGGCGCAGGAGTTCATCGCCCTGCTGCGCGAGCACCAGCCGGTCTACTGCGAGAAGCTCAGGCTGCGCCGCGCCATGGCGCTCGCGAAGGCCGAGGGGCGCGAGGCCGATTACCGCGCGGGCGAGCAGCGCTTTGCCGAGCTCGACCGCGACCCGGCGACGGCGAAGCGCGAGCAGCGGCTCGCCGAGCTCGAGCGCCGCATCGCCGACGGCAGGGGCGGCACGCGCGACCCGCAGGACCTCGACGCCATCAGCTTCGAGCGCCGCAAGGCCTTCTACAGCTGCGACTAGGGGGCAGGGGAGGGGGCGCGGCCGAGCAGCTGGGCGAGCTCGGGCCGCTGCCGCAGCCACTCGGCGAGCGCCTCGCGGGCGTGTCCGTAGCCCGCCTCGGCGATCTCGTCGAGCGCGCGGAACTGGTTCATGCGGAAGCGCTTCACCGGCGGCTGGAGGTAGAGGTCGACCGTCTTCTTCACGTTCTCGGTCTGCTGGATGCTCGCCAGCAGCGTGGTGCGCATGATCACGTCGAAGATGTTGGGGTGCCAGCGCGCGCGCGCGAAGGGGAAGAGCCACCCCAGCAGCGCGCGCCAGGGCGAGGGCGGATGCTCCTCGCGCACCTCGAGGTCGCGCTCCGGGCTCACGTCCACCGCGATCACCCAACCGCCGCCCAGGCGCCGCATGACGTCGCCCGGCAGGTTGTTGAGGACTGCGCCGTCGACGAGCAGGTGCTTGCCCTCGACCACCGGCTCGAACACGCCGGGGAGCGCGATGCTCGCCCGCACCGCCTTCCAGATCGGCCCCTCGCGATGCACCTTCGGCTTGGCGCGGGTGAGGTTGCTCGAGACGCAGAAGTAGCTGATCCAGAGGTCCTCGATGCGCACGTCGCCGAAGCGGCTGATGAGGCCCTGCTCGATGCTGCGCCCGCGCAGCAGCGAATACACCGGCAGGGTGTAGTCGCTCAGCGGCACGGGCCGGCGCGCGACGAACGCGGCGCGGTTGTGCTCGAGCATCTCCTTGTCGTCCCAGCCGAGCGCCGGCTGCGCGCCGATGAGCGCGCCCATCGACGTGCCGCCGACGAGGTCGATCGGGATGCCGGCTTCGCGCAGCGCCCGGATCACGCCGACGTGCGCGAGGCCGCGCGCGCCCCCCCCGCCGAGCACCGCGCCCACCGCGTTGCCGGTGAGGAAGCGCCCGAGGCGCTCGAAGTCCGCGTCCCGGTCCCAGCGCAGGTGGTGGTGCCCATCGAGGCTGCGGCAGGCGAGCCAGGCCAGCGTCCCCGAGGGCAGCCCGGTGGTCTGGGGATGCAGCAGCACCAGCTGCCGGCGTGCCGCGATCAGGCCCGGCTCTCCGCCGAGCAGCTCGCGCTCGAGCGTGGAGCGCTGGGGATCGGCAGCAGGGTCGGCGAGCAGCAGGATGCGGTCGGCGCGCTCGACGCAGCGCCGCGTCCATGGCGTGTCGGCGGCGTCGCACTCGTACACGGCGTAGCGGAAGCCGGACTCGCGGTCGTCCAGGCCCGCATCGAGCGCGAGCGCGAGCGGGCTCGAGGACGGCGTCTGTGCGAGGCCCGGCACCCCGAGGAAGGCGTCGAGGCGCCCGGCGCTCACGTAGAGCGTCTCGCCGTGGCTGCGCAGCGCCTTCACCAGGCGCTCGGCGAAGCCCGCGGCGTCGACCCGCGGGCTCACGGGCAGCACCACCAGGTTGGAGCGCTCGAAGGACTCGCGCACGTAGCCCGAGGCGCGCTGCAGGCGCTTGATGAGGAGCCGCGTGATGTAGAGCATCGCCTGCGGGCGCTCGTGGCTGAGACGCTCGAACACCGGCCGCGTGAAGCGCACCAGGTGGCTCGCGCGCCGCGCCTGGATCGTCGCCGTGCGCGGCGCGTCGGTGAAGAAGCCCATTTCGCCGATCGTGTCCCAGCGGCCGAGCTCGACCACCACCTGCGGGCCCGGGCTGCCCTCGCGCACGCCGACCAGGCGGCCGCTCACCACCACGTACATGCAGTCGGCCGGGTCGCCTTGCCGGAACAGCGTCTCGCCGCCGCGCAGCTCCACCCACTCGAGCTCGCGCTCGATGCGCTGCAGGGAGGTCTCCTCGAGGCTGCCGAAGACTCCGGTGAGCAGGCGGCCGAGCTGCTCCTTGCGCAGGCGCGCGCGCACGCGCTCGCCCAACGCCAGCACGATCTCGGGCGCCTCGCGCGAGAGCATCTCCAGGTCGGACTTGTCCAGGCGCGCGAGCTCGACCTCGGTCGCGGCGAGCACCGGCTCGGCGCGGCGGCCCCCGACCAGGACCTCCATCTCGCCGACCAGCTCGCCGGGGCCGATCTCGCCGGCCCCGTGCAGCCGGCCGCGGACCACGAGGTACATGGCGTCACCGCCCTCGCCCTGCTCGAAGACGATGCCGCCGGCCGAAAGACGCAGCGGCACCATGCGACTGCACAGCAGGTCGAGCGCCGCTTCGCCCAGTCGCGAAAACGGCGGCGACGATCGAACTGCTTCCCTCAGTCCGGGGTTGGCTTGCGCGAGCCCCGGTGCCGGCCGATCCATGCTACCCCCGCCCCAAGGATACTCGCGCCCGGGCGTCATTGCCGCGTCGCCATGGCAGGCGCAGAATGCAGGCGCCCCCGGCGCATCCGCCGGGGCGGGCAGACAGCCCATCGCGTTCAATCTCACTTCCGGGGGAAAGCCATGGCCAACAAGTACGTGGTGCTGGTGAACTTCACCGACCAGGGAATCCGCACCGTCACCGAATCGGTGAAGCGGGCGCAGGCGAGCATCTCGACGTTCGACAAGTACGGCGCCAAGAAGATCGCGCAGTACTGGACGATGGGCGCGCACGACATCGTCATCGTGCTGGAAGCGCCGAACGACGAGGCCGCGATGAAAGGCCTGCTGGCGATCGGCAAGCTCGGCAACGTGCGTACCACCACGCTGCGCGCGTTCAGCGCCGATGAGATGGCGGGGGTGACCGCCGGTCTGTGATCTCCCGGCGGGGGTGCGCCGCGCGGCTCAGCGCCGCGCGGCGTATTCCCGGTCGCGCAGCACCCGGCGCAGCAGCTTCCCGGAGGCGTTCTTCGGCAGCTCGGCGACGAACTCGATCGCGCGCGGGTACTTGTAGGGAGCGGTGAGGCGCTTGACGTGCTCCTGCAGCTCGCGCGCGAGCGCCTCCGAGCCGGTGAAGCCGGCGCGCAGCACCACGAACGCCTTCACGATCTCGCCGCGCTCGGCGTCGGGCTTGGCCACGGCCGCGCTCTCCTGGACCGCGGGGTGCTCGATGAGGGCGCTCTCCACCTCCATCGGGCCGATGCGGTAGCCCGCCGAGCTGATGATGTCGTCCGCCCGCCCCTCGTAGAAGAGGTAGCCGTCCTCGTCGATGCGCACCACGTCGCCGGTCAGCCAGTAGCGCGCGCCCCCGTGCTCCGCGTAGCCGGCCGCGGTGCGTTCGGGCTCGTTCCAGTAGCCGAGCATCAGTTGCGGGTTGGGCGCGCGGATGCCGAGCTGGCCGCCCTCCAGCACTGCGACCTCGATTCCCGGCATCGGCTTGCCCATCGAGCCGGGCTTCACCGGGAGCGCGGGGTAGTTGAGCACCGTCATCAGCGTCTCGGTCTGGCCATAGCCGTCGAGCAGGGGCACGCCGGTCGCGGCCCTCCAGCGGCGCACGATCTCCGGGTTGACCGTCTCGCCGGCGGACACCGCGAGCCGCAGCGCACCGAGGTCGTGCGCAGCGAGGTCTTCGTTCACGAGCCGGCGCAGCTCCGTCGCCGCGGCGCAGAACACCGTGACGCGGTGCCGCGCCAGCAGCCGCAGGCGCTCGCGCGGCTCGAACGGCCCGTCGTAGAACAGCACTGCGGCGCCGCAGCTCCAGGGGCCGAAGAGGATCGCCGTCCCGGCCTTGCTCCAGCCGGTGTCGGCGGTGCACCACATGAGGTCGGCGGGACCCAGGTCGTGCCAGAAGCGCGACGAGTAGCGCCAGGCGAAGAGCGCGCGCGCGGCGTGCGTCACGCCCTTCGGGCTGCCGCTCGAGCCCGAGGTGTAGTAGATCGCCGCCGGCTCCTCCATGCCGAGCGGCACGGCGGGGAACTCCGACGGGCCGCGGCCGAGCTCGGTCTCGAAGTCGAGCCAGCCTTCGGCGCCGCCGACCGCGACGCGGATCGGCAGCGGCCCGAACTTGGCCGTGCTCGAGCGCGTGGTGATCGCCGCGCGCGCGCCGGAGTGCCCGGCGCGGAACGCCACGTCCCTCTGCGTCAGCATCTCGATGCAGGGAATCGGGATCGCGCCCAGGCGCAGGCAGGCGAGCATCGCGATCTGCCACTCGGGGATGCGCGGCAGCATGACGATGACGCGGTCGCCCTTCGCCAGGCCGCGCGCTGCGAGCGCCCCGGCGAGGCGCGAGGAGAGCTCGCGCATCTGCCCGAACGTGTAGCGGCGCTCCTCGCCCGCCGCGTTGCGCCACAGGAGCGCGAGCTTGTCCGGATCGCAGGCGTCCGCCACGTCGCCGGCGAAGTTGAACGCGGCGGGCAGCTCCCAGCGGAAGCCCGCATACGCCTCGGCGTAGTCGCGCATCCTGCCGGATGCGCCTAGCCTCGCAGCCACCCGTTCCAGATCCTGCGCGCCGGCTCGACGGTCTCGCTCGCGGTCAGGCCCACGGCTATTCCCGATCGGGAGTAATCGTCCGCGGCGCAGCCGTGCAGGTGCACGCCGAGCACGAGCGCCGCCTCGCCGGAGAGCCGCTGCGCGAGCAGCGCCCCGAGGATCCCCGCCAGCACGTCGCCCATGCCGGCCGAAGCCATGCCGGGATTGCCCGAGGTGTTGATGAACCAGTGCCCGTCACGTGCCACGATCACGCTGCCGGCCCCTTTCAGCACGACGTGCGCGTTCAGCTGCCGGCGCAGGCTGCGCGCGGCGGCCAGGCGGTCGACCTGGACGTCGCTCGTCTTCGCCCCGAGCAGGCGCGCCGCTTCCGCGGGGTGGGGGGTGGCGAGCGTCTCGGCGCGCCGGCGCGCGCAGGCCGCGCGCAGGTCCTCGCTCGCCGCCAGCAGGTTGAGCGCATCGGCATCGAGCACGCACGGGATGTCGCTCGCGAGCACCGCCCCGAGCAGCGCCCCGGCGCGCTCGCCGTCGCCGAGTCCCGGCCCGATCACGACCGCGTCCAGGTCCAGGCCGAGCGCGTCGTCGGGGTGGCGCAGCATCAGCTCGGGCGCGGCCGGGTCTGCGGCGAGCTCCTCGAGCAGCCCCACGTAGACGCGGCCCGCGCCGAGCTTGAGCGCTGCCCGCCCCGCGAGCAGCGCCGCGCCCGTCATGCCGCCCGCGCCGCCGAGCACCGCGAGCGAGCCCGCCATTCCCTTGTGGAAGTTGCGCGGCCGGCGCTTGAGCACGTTGCCGAAAAGCGCGGGCGCGGCGACCCAGCCGGTGGCAGGGACCAGCCTGCCGGGCTCGAGCCCCAGCGCCGCGACGCTCACCTCGCCGCAGTGGTCCGGCCCGTCGAGGGTGAGGAGGCCGGGCTTGAGCGCGATGAACGTGATGGTGTGCGTCGCGCGCACCGCGTGGCCGAGCACGCGCCCGGTGTCCGAGGCGACGCCGCTCGGGATATCGAGCGCGAGCACGGGGCAGGACTGGGCGTTGGCGTAGTCGACGAGGCGCGCGTGGGCGCCTTCGATCGGCCGCCTGAGGCCGATGCCGAACAGGCCATCGACGACCAGGCCCCAGCGCACGTCCTGCGGGATGTCGTCGAATCTCTCTGCGAGGCAGACGCGGAAGAAGCGCTCCTTGAGCAGCCGCGCCACGGCCTTCGCATCGCCGCCGTTGTTGCCGGGTCCGGCGAGCACCAGCACGTCCTTGGCGCTCTGCCCGGCGAGCTGCGCGGCAAGGTCGGCGGCGGCCGCGCCGGCGCGCTCCATGAGGGGAGGCGATGCCTCGCCCGCCGCATCCTCGATGGCGCGGATGTCCTGCGTCAGGTAGATGGGATCGGGCATGGTCGCTAGCGCAGCAGCTCGTATTTTCCGCCGCGCTCGAGCGCCCGGCCATAGGCCGGCCGGGCGTGGATGCGCTCGAGAAACGCGATCAGCCTCGGCCGCGACGCATCGAGCCCGCCGCGCGCGGCGGCGGCCTCCAGCGGAAAGCTCATCTGGATGTCCGCCGCGCTGAACTCCGGGCCGGCGAACCAGTCTCGCTTGGCGAGCTCCGCCTCCATGAAGTCGAGGTTGCGCTGCAGGTTGGGCAGCACGACAGCGTCCTTCGCGCGGCGTGCCAGCGCCCGCGCGATCGGACGCGCGAAGAAAGGCATCGGTGCCTTCTCCATGCGGTCGAGCACGAGCTTCATCAGCAGCGGCGGCATCGCCGTGCCCTCGGCGAAGTGCAGCCAGTAGCGGTAGCGCAGCCGCTCGGGCGAGCCGGCCGGCGGCACGAGCCGCCCGTTGCCGTAGCGCTCCACGAGGTACTCGACGATGGCGCCGGACTCCGCCAGCGTCAGGTCGCCATCGGTGATGACCGGCGATTTGCCCAGCGCATGCACCGCGCGCAACTCGGGCGGCGCGAGCATGGTCTGGCGATTGCGCTCGTAGCGCTTTACCTCGTAAGGGAGGCCCAGCTCCTCGAGCAGCCACAGCACGCGCTGCGAGCGCGAGTTGTTGAGGTGGTGCACGAGGATCATCGCGCGCCTACTTCTTCGTCGCTCCGAGCAGCAGGTCAGGCAGCCAGGTCGCGATCTGCGGGAAGGCGATCACCACCACCAGCGCGAGCACCATCATGAAGAAGAACGGCAGCGAGGCGAGCGCGACGTAGTTGGAGTCGCGCCCGCTCATGGTCTGCAGCACGAACAGGTTGAAGCCGAGCGGCGGGGTGAGCTCGGCGATCTCCACCAGGATGACGATGAAGATGCCGAACCAGACGAGGTCGAAGCCCGCCGCCTCGATCATCGGCAGCACGATCGACGTGGTGAGCACGATCATGGAGATGCCGTCCAGCGCCGTGCCGAGCACCAGGTAGATGAGGGCGAGCACGGCGATCAGCGCGTAGGGGCTCGCGCCGAGCCCGGCCACCCACTCGGCGAGCGCGCGCGGGATGCCGGTGAAGGCCATCGCCGAGCTCAAGAAAGCTGCGCCCGCGAGGATGAACAGGATCATGCAGGAGAGCCGGGTCGCGCCCATCAGGCTCGCCCAGAAGTTCTCGCGCCTGAGCGAGCGGCTCCACCACGCGATGCCGAGCGCGCCCAGCACGCCGAAGGCCGCGGCTTCGGTGGCGGTGGCGTAGCCGGTGAACATGACCCCCATGACGAAGCCGATGAGCACGAGGCAGGGGATGAGGTTGCGCGCGCGGCGCACGCGCTCCGTGAAGCTCATGCGCTCGACCTCTTGCGGCGTCCTGTCCGGGTTGAGCAGCGCCCAGGCGACGATGTAGCCGGAGAAGAGCAGCACCAGCATCGCTCCGGGCAGCACGCCGGCGACGAACATCTTGAGGATCGACACTTCCGCCGCCACCGCGTAGACGATCATGATGATCGAGGGCGGGATCAGCAGCCCCAGGGTGCCGGCGCCGCACAGCGACCCCAGGCACACCTTTTCGTCGTAGCCGCGCCGGCGCAGCTCCGGCAGCGCCACCTTGGCGATGGTGGCGCAGGTCGCCGAGGAGGACCCCGACACCGCGGCGAAGATGCCGCAGCCGAAGATGTTGACGTGCATCAGGCGCCCGGGAAGCCAGGCGAGCCAGGGCGCGAGCCCCTCGAACATCTCGTCGGAGAGCCGGGTGCGGAAGAGGATCTCCCCCATCCAGACGAAGAGCGGCAGCGCGGCGAGCGTCCAGGAGGCGTTCGAGCCCCAGAACGCCTGGAACAGGTTGACCTCCGGCGGGCTGGAGGTGAAGAACTGCAGCCCGAACCATGCCGCGATGCCCATCGCGATCGCGATCCAGACCCCGCCCGCAAGCAGCACCAGCAGCAGCACGAAGACGATCCCCGCGACGGCGAGCGTGCTCACAGCGTCTCGGTGAAGTCCTTGTTGGCGCGGCGCTCGGCTTCCGCGATCTCGTAGGCGGGCCTGCCACCGCGCGCGAGCACTACCAGCTCGTCGAGCACCGCGACGAACAGCACCAGGGCGCCGAGCACGAAGCTCATCTGCGGGATCCAGATCGGGATCCGGATCAGCCCCTGCGCCACCTCCTCGAACTTCCAGCTCTGCCAGACGAAGCGCGTCACCGCGTACACCATGTAGCCCGCGAACGTCGCGGTGAGGGCGAGGCAGGCGAGGTCGATGCGGCGGCGCGCCGCGGGCGCGAAGCGCTCGATCAGCAGTCCCACGCGCACCAGCTCGCCGCGCCGGAAGGTGTGGCCGAGCGCGAAGAAGGCCGCAGCCGCGCACAGCCACCCCACGATGTCGTCGGCGCCGCGCAGCAGCAGCCCCACCTCGCGCATCCCGGCCTGCGCCAGCATCACGACGGCGATCGACGCGAGGCAGACCGCCGCCGCCGCGCCGCTCGCGGCGTACAGGCGGTCGAGGAACCGCCGCAAGCTACTTGCCGCGGTAGGCCCTGATGATCGCGTGCCCGTCGTCGCCGGCCGCCTTCTGCCATTCGGCGGCCATCTGCTCGCCCACCTTCTCGAAAGCGGACTTCATCGCGGCGTCGGGATCGCGCACGCTCATGCCGTTCTTCGCCAGCGTCTCGTTGCCCTCCCGCTCGCGCGCCCGCGACATCTCCCAGCCGCGCTTCTCGGCGGCGGCGGCGGCCTTGACGAGCGCGCTCTGCTGGTCCTTGGGCAGCCCGGCGAAGCCGCGCTGGTTCACCACCACCGCGTTCTTCGGGTGCATGGCGCTCGTCTTGTAGTAGTTCTTGACGAACTCCCAGGCCTTGGTGGAGGTTCCCGTGGCGGAGGACGTGATCATGGCCTGGATCGCGCCGGTGGCGAACATCTGCGGCACCTCGGGCACCTGCACCACGGTGGGGCTCGCGCCGAGCAGCTCGGCGAGCCGCGCGGTCATCGGGCTGTAGGTGCGGAACTTGCTGCCCTTGAGATCGCCGATCGACTTCAGCGGCTCCTTGGTGTAGATGCCCTGGCCGGGCCAGGCGACCGAGTAGAGCAGCTTCATGCCGCGTCCCTGGAGCTTGCGCTCGAGCGCCGGCTTCTGCGCCACATAGAGCTTCCAGGCATTGTCGTAGCCCGCGGCGAGGAAGGGCACGTTGTCGGCGTTGAACACTGGCTCCTCGTTGCCGAACTGGCCGAGCAGGAATTCGGCGATGTTCACCTGCCCGGTGGACACCGCGCGCATGATGTCCGGGTGCTTGATGAGCGCGCCGTTGGAGTGCACCGCGATGTCGAGCTTGCCGCCGGTCGCCTTCTTCACGTCCTCCACGAAGCTGCGCACGTTGCGGGTGTGAAACTCGCCGTCGGAGTACGGCGTGGGCATGTCCCACTTGGTCTGCGCCTGCGCGGCGGGCGCGCCGAGCGCGGCGAGCGCGCCGGCCAGGGCGGCGGCGAGCAGGGTTCTACGCGTGTTCATGATCTCTCCCGGGTTATGGGTGAAGCAGGGCGGCGACATATTCGGCCAACGCGAGCGACGCTGTCAATCCGGGCGATTCGATGCCGAACAGGTTCGCCAGCCCCGGCACGCCGTGCTCGGCCGGTCCCTGGATCTGGAAGTCCTGCGCCGGCTCGCCCGGACCCGCGGTCTTCGGCCTGATGCCGCAGTAGTCGGGGGCGAGCGCCCCCTCGGGCAGCCCCGGCCAGTAGCGGCGGATCGAGGCGTAGAAGCGCTCGCCACGAGTCGGGTCGACACCGTAGGACACCTCCTCGACCCACTCCACGTCCGGGCCGAAGCGCGCGCGGCCCGCGAGGTCGAGCGTGAGGTGCACGCCCAGGCCGCCCGGCTCGGGGACCGGGTAGACCAGGCGCGAGAACGGCGCGCGCCGCGCAAGCGAGTAGTAGTTGCCCTTGGCGTAGAGTTGGCGCGGCGCTAGTTCCTCCGGATAGCCCTCGATGCGCCGCGCCACCGCGGGCGCGTGCAGCCCGGCGCTGTTGACCAGGAGCCGCGCGCGGATCGCCGCACCCGCGGCACGCAGCTCGAACCCCCGTCCGGTCGCGGCGGCGCGCTCGAGCGGGCTCCTGAGCGCCAGCATCGCGCCGGCGGCCTCGGCCTCGCCCAGCAGCGCCAGCATCAGCGCGTGGCTGTCGACGATCCCCGTGGAGGGCGAGTGCAGCGCGGCGACGCAGCGCAGCTCGGGCTCCATAGCGATGGCCTGCGCCGAGGTCAGCGGCACGAGGTCGACGGCGCCGTTGGCGAGCGCCTTGCGCCGGATCGCCTCTAGCTCATCGAGCTGCGACGCCGCGGTCGCCACGATCAGCTTGCCGCAGCGCCGGTGCGGCACGTCACGGCTCCTGCAGTATTCGTAGAGGCGCATCTTTCCTTCCAGGCAGGAGCGCGCCTTCAGCGACCCGGCGGCGTAGTAGATCCCGGCGTGGATCACCTCGGAGTTGCGCGAGCTGGTGTGCGTGCCGATCGCATCCTCGGCCTCGAGGATCACCACCTCTCGCCCGGCGAGCGCGAGCGCGCGCGCCACCGCGAGCCCGACCACGCCCGCGCCCAGCACCACGCACTCGACCTCATCCATGCACCGCTCCTCGCGGCAGGCGCGCATAGAGCAGCCGCTCCGCGGCGAAGGCGCCTGCCCCGGCGAGCGCGACCGCCGCCGCCATCGGGCGAGCGCTGCCGTCGAAGGCGGCGCCGAGCGCGGCGCTCGCGAGCGCCCCGAGCGCGAAGGGCAGCACGCCCAGCAGCGAGGAGGCGGCGCCCGCCATGGCCGGGAAGGGGGTGAGCGCCGCCGCGGTGGCGTTGGGCACGATGAAGGCGAGGGCGATGACATAGGCGAGCATCGGCGCCACGATCGCGCTCCAATGGGTGACCCCGGCGAAGGCGAGCGCGGCGAGCGTGCCGCCGGCGGCCAGCGCGAGCGCCGCGCCCGCGCGCAGAAGGCCCGCCATGCCGAGGCGGTGCACCAGGCGGCTGCAGGCGAAGCCGCCGGCGAGGTGGCCGACCATGATCGCCGCGAAGGCGAAGCTGAACCCGGCGGGTGACAGGCCGAGCGCCTGCACCATGACGAGCGAGGAATTCGAGACGAAGGCGACGATGCCCACCAGCGCACAGAGCAGCGTGGCGAGGGGCGCGACGAAGCGCCGGTCGCCGAGCAGCCGCGCGAAGCTCGCCGCGACACGCCCCGGCGCGATCGGCGCACGCTCGGGCGGCGCGGTCTCGCTCAGGGCGAGCGCGACCGCAGCGAGCAGCGCCGCCGCAATCGCTGCGTAGAGCCAGAACACCGCCTGCCAGCCCCAGGCGAGCGCCTGCGCGCCGGCGAGCGGCGCGAAGATCGGCACCAGGCCGAACACCACGGTCATGCGCCCGAGCAGCTGCGCGGCATGCTCGCGCGCATAGAGGTCGCGCACGACCGAGCGCGCGATCACCGAGCCGCTCGACATCGCGATGCCCTGCGCGCAGCGCAGCGCGGCCACCGCCGCGAGCGACTGCGCGGTCGCCGCGGCCAGGCTGGCGGCGAGAAACAGCGCCAGGCCCGCGAGCAGCGCCGGCTTGCGCCCGTAGCGGTCCGACACCGGACCCCACAGCAGCTGCCCGCCCGCCAGGCCGAGGAGATAGGTGGTGACGCAGAACTGCGCGGCGCCGGGAGACGCATCGAAGGCGCGCGCGATCGCCGGCACCGCCGGCAGGAACAGGTCCATGCCGAGCGCGGCGAGGCCGATCACGAGGCCGAGCAGCAGCGTCAGCCCGGCGGAGGCCGGGGCGGGAGCAGCGGTCACTTTAGAATGCCGATTGTAAATGGCGCACGCGCAGCCTTCGCACCGCTGGCAGTTCTGGATCGACCGCGGCGGCACCTTCACCGACGTCGTCGCGCGCCGGTCCGACGGCGCGCTCGAGACGCTCAAGCTCCTCTCCGAGAACCCGGGGCGCTACCCGGACGCGGCGCTCGCGGGGATTCGCGCGCTGCTCGGCATCGGACCCGGGGAGCCCATCCCCGCGGCGTGCATCGACGCCGTGAAGATGGGCACCACGGTGGCGACCAACGCGCTGCTCGAGAGGAAGGGCGAGCCTACGGCGCTGCTCGTCACGCAAGGCTTCAGGGACGCGCTCCGCATCGCCTACCAGAACCGCCCGCGCCTGTTCGATCTGAACATCGTCCTCCCGGAGATGCTGTATGCGAGGGTGGTCGAGGTTCAGGAGCGGATCGGCGCGCGCGGCGAGCTCGTGCGTCCGCTCGACGAGGCGCTCGCACGCGCCGATCTCGTGGAAATCCGGAACACGGGCATCAAGTCGGTCGCGATCGTCTTCATGCACGGTTACCGCTATCCGGCGCACGAGGCGAGGGTGGCCGAGATCGCGAAGGAGGCGGGCTTCGCCCAGATCTCCGTGTCGCACCAGGTGAGCCCGCTCATGAAGCTGGTGGGGCGCGGCGACACCACGGTGGTGGACGCCTACCTCTCGCCGATCCTGCGGCGCTACGTGGAGGGCGTCGCCGCCGAGCTGCGCGGCACGCGCCTCATGTTCATGCAGTCGAACGGGGGCCTCGCGGATGCGCGCCGCTTCCAGGGCAAGGACTCGATCCTCTCGGGGCCGGCGGGAGGCATCGTGGGCGCCGTGCGCACCTCGCTCGCCGCGGGTTTCGGCCGCGTGATCTGCTTCGACATGGGCGGCACCTCCACCGACGTGTCGCACTACGCGGGGGAGTTCGAGCGCGCCTTCGAGACGCGCGTGGCGGGCGTGCGCCTGCGTGCGCCGATGATGAGCATCCACACCGTCGCCGCGGGCGGCGGCTCGATCCTGCACTTCGACGGCGCGCGCTACCGCGT
>Ga0114945_10000213_pt1 | contig 35951 bp, 32 predicted proteins | sample OV2TP3_FD_87194 | JGI IMG/M metagenome (GOLD analysis project Ga0114945, IMG submission 87194) | Hot spring microbial communities from Beatty, Nevada to study Microbial Dark Matter (Phase II) - OV2 TP3 | ecosystem: Environmental > Aquatic > Thermal springs > Hot (42-90C) | place: USA: Beatty... | reverse complement strand
TGCGAGATGGGCTTCGACTGGAAGATCTGCCGCGGCCTGGGCGTGATGGCGCGCGCCGTGGGGCTCGTCGGCCACATTCTCGAGGAATCGCGCCGGCCCATCGCGGGCGAGATCTGGCGCCGCGGCGAGGAAGAAGCCTCGCGCCACCTGAGAAGGAAGCGGAAATGAGCTCCCACGCCGCCGACCACCCGGAGATCCGGGACGCGGTGCGCGCGCTGTGCGCGACCTTCGGTTCGGCGTACTGGCAGCGCATCGACGAAGCGCGCGCCTATCCGGAGGAATTCGTCGATGCACTGACCCGGGCGGGCTGGATGGCCGCGCTGATTCCCGAGCAATACGGCGGCTCGGGACTCTCGCTCGCCGAGGCCACGGTGATCATGGAGGAAGTGACCCGTTCGGGCGGCAATGCGGGTTGCTGCCACGGTCAGATGTACAACATGAACACGCTCCTGCGGCACGGCTCGGAGGCGCAGAAAAGGAAATACCTGCCGCAGATCGCCGCGGGCGACCTGCGTCTGCAGGCGATGGGCGTCACCGAGCCGAGCGCGGGCACCGATACCGGCAGCATCAAGACGCTCGCGGTGCGAAAAGGCGATCGCTACGTGGTGAACGGGCAGAAGGTGTGGACCTCGCGGCTGCAGCACTCGGAACTGATGATCCTGCTTGCGCGCACCACGCCGCTCGCGGATGCCAGGAAGAAAACGGACGGGATGTCGGTCTTCCTGGTCGACAAGCGCGAAGCGCTCGGCCGCGGACTCACCATGCGCCCGATCCGCAACATGGTGAACCACGAAACCAACGAGGTGTTCTTCGACAATCTCGAGATACCGGTCGAAAACCGGATCGGCGAGGAGGGACACGGCTTCCGCTACATCCTCGACGGGCTGAACGCGGAGCGGATCCTGATTGCCGCCGAGTGCATCGGCGACGGCCACTGGTTTGTCGAGCGCGCCGCGAAGTACGCCAAGGACCGGGTGGTGTTCGGCCGCCCGATCGGACAGAACCAGGGGGTGCAATTCCCGATTGCAGAGGCCTACATGGAGGTGGAGGCGGCAGACCTGATGCGCTGGAAAGCGGCCGCGCTCTACGACGCGAACAAGCCCTGCGGCGCCGAGGCCAACATGGCCAAGCACCTCGCCGCCAAGGCTGCATGGGAGGCGGCCAATGCCTGTCTGCAGACGCACGGCGGATTCGGCTTCGCCGCGGAGTACGACGTCGAGCGCAAGTTCAGGGAGTCGCGGCTGTACCTCGTGGCTCCGATCTCGACCAACCTCATTCTTTCCTACATTGCCGAGCACGTGCTCGGGCTGCCGCGCTCGTTCTAGCGCGCGAAGTCTGCATACACGTTGCGGCAGCGCGTCTCCGGGATGCGATAGACCGCCGCCACACCGGCGAGCGCGACGGCCCCCAGTACGATGACTGCCTGCCGGTAGTCGCCGCCGCTGCGGTCAAGCACCCAGCCCACCAGCGGCTGCAGGAGCGCGGTCCCGAGGAACCCGGCGGTATTGACGAGACTCGTCGCCGTGCCCGCGAGCGCCGGCGGGTTGAGCTCCTTGGAGCACGCCCAGGTGAGCGATATCCCGCCCATGCCGAGCCCCAGCAAAAAGAACACTGCAAGCGAAAGCGCGGACGGCAGCGACCAGCCCGCGACCCACGGCAGCCAGCAGGCGGCGTACACCGTGAGCATCGAGCGCATGAGCGGCACTCGCCTGCCCATGCGGTCGGAGGCCGTGCCGGCAACGAGTGCCCCAAGTGCGAATCCGAGAATCATCAGCGTGGCGTGCGTCGTGGCCAGGTCGCGCGACATCCCAAGGCCCTGGCTCAAGTACGGGATCGCCCAGAGCCCCGAGAACGAGAGAAACGAGGCCACGACGCCGCACTGCGCCGCAAAGCACACCCAGGTCCAGCGGTTTCGCGCCACCTTGGAGATGCCCTCTCGCCAGTGCGGGCGATCCGCCGTCGCCGCGGCCGTGTCGGGGGCCGATCCGCCCTCCGGCACGTGCGCGCCGCGCAGGCCAGCCGCGCGCGGGTCGTCGCGCACCCAGCGCCAGATCGCCGCGGCAAGGCCCAGCGACACGGCGCCCGCGGCGACGAAGACATGGCGCCAGGAAACCTGTTGCGTCAGCCACGCGAGCGGCCAGGCGGCGAGCATGCCGCCGAGATTGCCGATGAACATCAGCAATCCGGTGTAGGTTCCGAATTCGCGTTCGCGAAACCAGGACGCAATGACCTTCAGGACCGAGATGAAGGCAACCGCGACGCCGAATCCGACCAGCGCCCGCCCGAGGAGCAGAGTCGCCACCCCGGGCGCGACGCCGAAGAGAATCGAGCCTGCGCCGGCGACGACCGAGCCGATGGTGAAAAGCTTGCGCGGGCCGATCGTGTCGGCGAGCACACCGGAAGGAAGCTGCATTGCGGCATACGGGTAGAAGTACAGCGCCGCGACGAATCCGAGCGCGGTACCGCTTGCGCCATAGGCGTCGCGCAGGTCGGCGGCAATCGCGCCGGGCGCCAGGCGGTGAAAGAACGCCAGTACGAAGGCCGCAGCGCCGAGCGCGAAGGCGGTTCGGCGCAGCCGCGCATGGCGCCGCTCGTCCTCGCCGAGTAGAGCTTCTTCGATCGACGGACGTGCCCGCCGACGACGCGGGCCCTTGAAGAAGGGGTTTTCTGCCATGGCGCCCGGACTCGATGAGTTTTCTATTGCGCCGCAGCGGACTTGCCGAATATCTCAGACGGTCCCTAAGATGGCAAGTCGAACGGAGATGCATATCACCATACGCGAGGGCTTCGCCGCAGCGATCGGCAACACTCCGCTCATCCGGCTGCGCAGGGCATCCGAGCTCACCGGCTGCAATGTGCTTGGAAAGGCGGAATTCCTCAATCCGGGGGGCTCGGTAAAGGATCGCGCTGCGCTCTACATCATTCGCGATGCGGAAACGCGAGGCGTGCTCAGGCCCGGTGGCGTCATCGTGGAAGGCACGGCCGGAAACACCGGGATCGGTCTGGCGCTCGTAGGCAATGCGCGGGGCTACCGGACGGTGATCGTCATCCCGGACACCCAGAGCCAGGAAAAAAAGGACATGCTGCGGCTCTGCGGCGCGCAGCTGAAGGAGGTCCCGGCAGTTCCGTACGCGGACCCCGGAAACTACGTGCATGTATCCGAGCGCCTGGCAAAGGAGCTTGCGCCACGCGAACCGGACGGCGTGCTCTGGGCCAACCAGTGGGACAACACTGCCAATCGCGACGGCCACTACTGCAGCACCGGCCCTGAAATCTGGGAGCAGACCGGTGGACGCGTCGATGGCTTCGTGTGCGCGATCGGTACCGGCGGCACGCTCGCCGGCGTGAGCATGTTTCTCAAGGAAAGGCGCCGCGACATCCGTATCGCGGCCGCAGATCCGATGGGCGCCGCGATGTACAGCTGGTTCAAGCACCGCGAGCTGAAGGCGGAGGGCACTTCTGTCACCGAGGGAATCGGCCTCGGCCGCGTGACGCGGAACATCGACGGCGCACCGGTCGACGACGCCTACCGCATACCCGATGCCGAAGCGCTGCCGATCGTGTTCGACCTGCTGCGAAGCGAGGGACTCTGCGTCGGCGGTTCGAGCGGAATCAACGTTGCGGGCGCAGTCCGGATGGCGCGCGATCTCGGACCGGGCCACACGGTGGTGACCATCCTCGCCGACTCCGGCACCCGCTACCAGTCGAAGCTGTTCAATCCGGCGTTTCTCAGGGAAAAGGGCTTGCCGGTCCCGGACTGGCTGTAAGGGTCAGACTTTCCAGTTCGGCTTGCGCTTCTCGATGAAGGCATCCATGCCTTCGCGGCCCTCGTCGCTGGCGGCATTGCAGGAGATGACCTCGCTCGCGAGCGCGTACGCCGGTTCGAGCCCCATTTCCAGCTGCCGGTAGAACGCCCGCTTCCCCGAGGCCACCGCCCCTGGCGGCTTGGCAGCGATCACCGCCGCGAGGGTCGCCACCTCGGCCTCGAGCTGCGGCGGCGGAACCACGCGGTTCACCAGGCCGTAGGCTCTCGCCGTCTGAGCGTCGATGAAATCGCCCGTGAGCAGCATTTCCATGGCCTGCTTGCGGCCGACGTTGCGCGCGAGCGCCACGCTCGGCGTCGAGCAGAACAGCCCGAAGTTGACGCCGCTCACTGCGAACCTGGCGGTTTCGGCGGCGACCGCGAGGTCGCACTGCGCAACCAGCTGGCAGCCCGCGGCGGTTGCCGTGGCGTGCACCTGGGCGATCACCGGCTGCGGCAATGCAACGATGGAAGTCATCACGCTGCTGCACTTGCGGAACAGCCCTTCGATCCTCTCCTGCGTGCCGAGCGCGCGGATCTCCTTCAGATCATGCCCGGCGCAGAACCCCCGGCCGCGCGCGGCGATCACGACCACGCGTACGCTCGCATCCTTTGCGATCGCGTCGAGCGCCGCCTGAAGCTGCTCGAGCAACTCGCCGGAAAGCGCGTTGAAATGATCGGGACGGTTCAGTGTGAGCGTCGCCACGCCCTCGCGGTCCGCGCGCAGCAGGATCGAGCTCTCGGCTTGCAGCACTGCACTCATGGAGCCTCCTTCAGGTGTCGATCGCGCTCGCGGACTTCGCCTTCTCCCGCAGCACGAATTTCTGGATCTTGCCGGTCGAGGTCTTCGGCAGTTCTCCGAATACCACGGCGCGCGGCGCCTTGAAACGCGCCATGCGGGCGCGGCAGAACTCGATGATCTCGCGTTCGGTCGCCGCGGCGCCGGGCTTCAGCTCCACGAACGCGCACGGCGTTTCGCCCCATTTCTCGTCGGGCATCGCCACCACCGCCGCCGCCATCACCGCGGGATGGCGGTACAGCGCATCCTCGATCTCGATCGACGAGATGTTCTCGCCGCCCGAAATGATGATGTCCTTGGAGCGGTCCTTGATCTTGACGTAGCCGTCCCGCTGCATCACCGCCAGGTCTCCGGAATGGAACCAGCCGCCCCGGAACGCCTCGCGCGTCGCCTTCGGATTCTTGAGGTAGCCCTTCATGGTGATATTGCCGCGAAACATGATCTCGCCCATGGTTTCGCCGTCCGCAGGTACCGGTTGCAGGGTCTGCGCGTTCATCACCGCGAGGCCTTCTTCGACGGTATAGCGCACCCCCTGGCGGCCGTTTTTCTGCACCTGCTCGGCAAGCGGCAGTTCGCGCCACTCCGGCTGCTTGGCACAGACCGTGGCCGGACCGTAGGTTTCGGTAAGGCCATAGACATGCGTGATCGAGAACCCCATCCGTTCCATTCCTTCGATGATCGCGGCCGGAGGCGCCGCGCCCGCGACCAGGCAGCTCACCGTCCAGTCGATCCCCTGGCGCCACTCGGCAGGTGCGTTGATCAGGGTCTGGTGGACGATCGGCGCACCGCAGTAGTGGGTTACCTGGTGCCGCCGGATCAGCTCAAAGATAAGGGCCGCATCGACCTTGCGCAGGCAGACGCTGGTACCCGCGTTCGCCGCCATGGTCCAGGGAAAACACCATCCGTTGCAGTGGAACATCGGCAACGTCCACAGGTACACCGAGTGGTGCGGCATCCCCCACACCAGGATGTTGCCGACGCCATTCAGGTAGGCGCCGCGGTGGTGGTAGACGACGCCTTTCGGATTGCCCGTCGTGCCCGAGGTGTAGTTGAGCGAAATCGCCTGCCACTCGTCCGCCGGCCAGGGCCAGTCCCACTCCGGATCGCCTTCGGCGAGCAGTTCCTCGTAGGTCTCCGCCCCCAGCCGGGTCCCCGGTCCGGAATACTCCGGGTCCTCCACGTCGATCACCGGGATCTGCCGCGCCGCCTTGTTCAGCGCGGCCTCGATGGTCGCCGAATATTCGCGATCGACGATCAGGATCTTCGCCTCGCAGTGCTGGAGCATGAAGGCAAGCGCCTGCGCGTCCAGACGCGTGTTGAGCGTGTTCAGCACCGCCCCGCACATCGCCACGCCGAAATGGCACTCGTACATTTCAGGCGTATTCGCCAGCATGGCGGACACCGTGTCGCCCAATCCGATGCCGCGCCTTGCCAGCGCAGACCCGAGCCGCCGGCAGCGGGCGTACGTTTCCCTCCACGTGAATCGCCGCGCGCCGTGCACGACCGACGCGCGGTCCGGATACACGGTGGCCGAGCGTTCCAGGAACGAGAGCGGCGTCAATGGCGCATAGTTGGCGGGGTTCTTGTCGAGATCCTGTTCGTAGGGATTGATCATCGTGCTCATGGTGCGCAAAGTATATCGCCGCCCGGCTTCACTGGCCGCCGGATCGCGAGCGACGCCAGATGCTTCCGCCTTTCGCTTCCCGATCGATGCCGTCGAGCACCTTTTCATGCGCGGCCATTTCGTCGGCCGAAGCGCGCAGCACCACAAGGCCGGAAAGATCGACGCGGGCCGAGGCGAGTGCCGCGGCGACCGGGCTTTCGAGGTCCATCGCCAGGCTTTCCTGGCCGCGGGTCATCGCAAGATAGACTTCCGCCAGCAGGCGCGCATCGAGCAGTGCGCCGTGCAGGGTGCGGCGCGAGTTGTCCACCAGATAGCGTTCGCACAGAGCGTCGAGCGAGTTCTTCTTTCCCGGATGGAGCTCGCGCGCGATCGCGAGCGTATCGACGACCCGTGCCGCGTGGTCGAGCACCTTCCCCATGCCGGCCAGCGCGAACTCCTGATCGAGGAACTCGACGTCGAAGGGGGCGTTGTGAATCACCAGATCCGCGCCCCGGATGTACTCGGCGAAGTCGCGCGCGATTTCGGCGAAGCGCGGCTTGTCCGCCAGGTCCTCGCGGGTCAGGCCGTGGATCCGCGAAGCGCCCTCTTCGATTTCGCGGTCCGGATTGACGTAGCGGTGAAACGTGCGTTCGGTAATGCGCCGGCTCAGGATCTCGACGCAGCCGATTTCGATCACGCGATCGCCAAGTCGGGCGTTGAGACCGGTGGTCTCGGTATCCAGGACGATCTGTCGCAACGAACCGGATGTCACGAAACGCCTCGGCGCTGCGGTCGGACTGCCGGTCGCCGATCCTCCGCCGCAAGGCGGCCGTCACGCGTTGGTTTGCAGCTCATCGATCCCCCGGTTGGCGAGCGCGTCGACGCGCTCGTTTTCCGGATGCCCGGAGTGACCGCGCACCCAGTACCACTCGATCTCGTGCCCGCGGGCCAGTTCGTCCAGGCGCTGCCACAGGTCCGCGTTCTTGACCGGGCGACGGTCGGCGGTACGCCAGCCCCGTCGTTTCCAGTCGTGAATCCACTGCGAGATTCCCTTCTGCACGTATTGCGAGTCGGTATAGATGCGAACCGCACAGCGCCGCCGCAGCAATTCGAGACCACGGATCACCGCGGTAAGCTCCATGCGGTTGTTGGTCGTCTCCGGCTCGCCGCCGAAGAGTTCCCTTTCCGCGCCGACGGTCCGCAGCAGCACGCCCCAACCGCCCGGTCCGGGATTGCCGCGACAGGCGCCGTCGGCGTAGAGTTCCACCGGCGCTTCACGCATCGATCGAACGGCTTTGGCCGTTGGCCCGCGTGGCGTGGCCGTTGCGCTGCGGGATCGCCGCCAGCGAGCGGCGACGGACGCGTTCCTTGCGCCATGCCGGGGCGATCACCCGCATGCCATGAACGCGCTTGACGGCGCGCACCACGTAGACTCCGCCGAGAATCGGCCACCAGCGCGCGCCCGCCTTCTCGGCAAACGCAAACCGGTTGAGCCAGTCCCGGTTCCGGAACGGCGGCGCGTAACAGCCGAATCGGCCTCCGTTCAGCTCGAATCCGAGAAGCTGCAGCCAGTCCTTGAGGCGCAGCAAGCCGATGAACCGCGAATCCCATGGCGCGCCGACCAGGCGGCGAACCCGTTCCCGCATCAGGCGATGCCGCAGTCCCCAGAGCGAAAGCGTGTTAAAGCCGGACAGGACGAGCTGCCCTTCCGGCATCAGTACCCGCTCCGCCTCGCGCAGCACATGACGCGGGTCTGCGGTGAATTCCAGGCCGTGGGGCAGCGCGAGCAGGTCCACGCTCTGGCCGGCGAGCGGCAACTGGAGTGGGTCCGCGGTGATCTGCGCGCCCGGCTCGAGCGCGAGCGTGAAGCGGAACGGAATGCGGTTGGCGCGCAGAAAATCCACCTCGGGAAGCCCCGCCTGCACGGCGCGAAAGCCGAACACGTCTTCGGTGGCGCCGTCGAACTGGCTGCGCTCCCACTCAAGCACGTAGCGGCCCTGTTCGGTGGAAAACCACTCCGCGAGCGAACCGCGCATGCCGTTATACTTGTGCGCGGTCACCGGCAAAAAGGACTGCCGATCCATGTTCGAGGTCGTTCCGCTAGCGGCGTTCAAGGACAACTACGTTCGGACCCTCCGGAAATCGCGCCCTGCCGTGATCGTCGACGCCGGCGACGATACGGTGGCGCTTCCGGAGCTCGGCGCATCGTTTTCCGTGCTCGAAATACCGGGCCACACGCGAGCGCATGCGCCTATTATGGCGCAGGGACTTCGGTCTGTGGCGATGCGCTGTTCGCGTGCGGCTCCGGCAAGCAGCGCCATCCGGACGCGCGACACCATTGCAAATGCGCAGCGTGCGGTGGCTCGCCGCTGGATCTGGTCGGCTTGCGCGCTCGTCTCGGCTTGCGCCTCGCAGCCGCCGACACCCGCCCCGCCGACCGAACCGGTTGCGGCAGCATCGCCCGTATTCGAAGAGCCGCGCCAACGCGTGGTTCTTGCGCCGTCCGCCCCCGATCGGGTGCGCTCGGCTCCGCTCGATGCGACGCGGCTGGCGGAATTCGACGGCGAGCGCCAGGTCGTGCACGAGCCCCTGCGCGGCGTCGCCACGATCGACCTCACCGCGCCCCCCGACGATCTGTGGCAGCGCATCCGGAACGGCTTCGCGATGCCGAATCTCGACTCGCCGCTGGTCGAGGAAAAGGTCGCCTGGTACGCGGCACGCCCCGACTACCTGAAGCGCATGTTCGAGCGCAGCCGGCGCTATCTGCATCACATCGTCGAGGAAATCGAGCGGCGCGGCATGCCGACCGAGCTGGCCCTGCTGCCCATGGTGGAAAGTTCGTTCAACCCGCTCGCGTACTCGCGCGCCCATGCCTCTGGCCTGTGGCAATTCATACCCGGAACCGGCAAGCGCTACGAGCTGACGCAGAACTGGTGGTTCGATGCGCGGCGCGATATCGTCGCCTCCACCGCGGCGGCGCTGGATTACCTGCGCGACGTCTACGAGATGCAGGGCGATTGGCATCTCGCGCTCGCCTCCTACAACTGGGGCGAAAACGCCGTCGCGCGCGCCATCGAAAAGAATCGTGCCGCCGGCCAGGCAACCGATTACGCGAGCCTCGGCATGCCCGCCGAGACGCGGCATTACGTGCCCAAGCTCCAGGCGCTGAAAAACATCATCACCAACCCGCAACCGTTCGGCGTGGAACTCGATCCGATCCCGAATCAGCCGTACTTCACGACCATCACCAAGACCCGTGACATCGACGTCCGGCTGGCCGCCCGGCTGGCGGAAATGCCGGTCGAGGAATTCGTCGCCCTCAATCCGGGCTTCAACCGGCCGTTCGTCCCCGTCACCGTGAATTCCCGTCTCGTGCTTCCGGCCGACCGCGTCGAGACGTTTCGCGCCAACCTGCTCAAGCACGCCGAGAAATCTCTCGTCTCGTGGCAGGCCTATCAACCGACGCGCAACGAAACGCTCGCCTCCGTCGCGAAGAAGTTCGGCATCACGGTCGCGCAGCTCAAGGAGGTGAACGGCATTGCGCCACGCGCCCGCGCCACGCCGGCGCTGCTGGTCGTTCCGCGGAACGGCGCCGCCGACCTCGGCCGCCTGCCGATCATGTACGCACCGCCGCTCCCGGTCGCCAGGCCGCGAACGGTCACGCACACGGTCAAGCGAGGCGAGACCCTGAGCAGCATTGCCGCCCGATACCGCGTCAGCATGGAGGACTTGCGACGATGGAATCCGATCGGCCGGCTGGCTGCCGGACAGAAGCTCACGATCCGGAACCCCGCGGCCACAGGCAAGGCACGGCAAGCGCCCAAGCCCAAAGCGCGACGGACCAGCAAATAACCAGACCATAGTTTGGTTTATCATCTACTTAGAATGATTATCTCATCCTGGATCTAAGTTCATTGCAGTAACGCCTTACCAGGAAATCGGTAGTACGCATAGAATCGGCGCATGGTCCGGACCGCGTTGCGCGTGCTCCTTTCTGCCGCGTTGCTGGCGTGCGCCTTGCCGGGCCGCGCCGCCGATCCGGTATTGATGCTGCTCCTGAGCGCTGCCCGCGAAGTTGCCTTTGCGGCTGCCCGCAAGCACTTGGCAAGGCCTGCCAGCCCCGCTCCGGAAAATATTGCCTACGCGGGAACGGCGGTCGAACCCGCGCACCTGAAGCGCATCATCGACGAAGGCTTCACGTACCTGTCCGACGCACAACGCCAGGAAATCTTCGAATCACTCCACGCCACGCTGCTGGATCCCAAGAATGCCGCCGTGCGCGGGCCGATGATCGAGTACTTCGCACAAAAGGCGATCGCGCTACGACAGGCCCGCGAGCGGCTCGCCCGGCTGTCGCAATCGGAAAAGGAACTCCTGGCGGCCGACTTCCGCAAGGAGATCGCGGATCTTCCCGAGGACGAGGCGACCCGGCTTGCCGATCTTCTGCACCGGCAACTGCTCCCCGTTCCGAGCGACCTGAACGAAATGCTGCTGGCGGCGCTTCGCGGGCGCTAGCCGCACCGCGTCCCTCCGCGCGAGAGCGCCGGTCGCGCACCGTCGTCGACCTGCGTCCGCGCCGCCGCAAGCGCGTGCGCGCGGCAAGTATAATCGACGCCCCGGTCACGCAAGGCTAACAAGATGGGATTTCTCGCCGGCAAGAAGATCCTCGTCACCGGCCTCCTCAGCAACCGCTCGATCGCGTACGGCATTGCGCGCGCGGCGCGGCGCGAAGGTGCGGAACTCGCCTGCACGTACGCCGGCGAGCGTTTCCGTGACCGCGTCGTCGATTTGGCCCGTGCCCTGGGCTGCGACATCGTGCTCCCCTGCGACGTCACGAGCGACGATCAGATCGCCGCGCTCTTCACCGGACTGCGCGCGCGCTGGGACGGGCTGGACGGACTGGTGCATGCGATCGCCTACGCACCGCGCGAGGCGATCACCGGCGAGCTGCTGGACGGGCTTTCACGCGATGCCTTTCGCCAGGCGCACGAGGTGTCGGCCTACAGCTTCCCCGCGCTCGCCCGAGCCGTACTGCCGATGATGGAGGGCCGTTCGGGCTCGCTCCTGACGCTCACCTACCTCGGGGCGATGCGCCATGTGCCGCACTACAACACGATGGGGCTCGCCAAGGCAAGCCTGGAGGCGAGCGTGCGCTATCTCGCGGCGAATCTCGGACCGAAAGGGATACGCGTGAACGCGATCTCCGCCGGACCGATCAAGACGCTCGCGGCGAGCGGCATCGCGGGATTCGGCAAGATCCTGAGGCATGTCGAGGCCTTTGCGCCGCTGCGGCGAAACGTGACCATCGACGACGTCGGCAACGCCGCGGCGTTCCTGCTTTCGGACCTCGCGGCGGGAATCACGGCGGAAATCCTGCACGTCGACGGCGGGTTCAATACCGCCTCGGTGACGATCGCCGGCGACGCGCCGGGATAGGCTTACTTCCGTTCCAGGTTGGCCCGATTGATCTCGATGTCCGACCGCGACCGCAGGCTCGCGAGCCAGGCATCGAACTGTTCGCTGCCGGCCAGGCGAATTGCGTTGGCGAGATCCGCCGTCTTTTGCGACTCGTCCCGCACCTCGGGTGGCAGCGCCCGCAGCACCCGGTAGATCGCATAGCCTTCCTCGCCGAGCGCGGTGCCAAAGTGCGCGGGCAGCCTCTGCGGGTCGGCAGCGAAAACCCTGCGCAGCGTGTCGGCCGGAATCTGTCCGCGGTCGCGCGGCGTCACTGTGCGGGGCGAAGTCCACTTCAGGCCGGCATCTTCGCTTTTCGCGAGCCGTTCCAGTTTCGACGTACCCTCCTTTTCCGCGAGCTTCAACGCCTCGCGCGCCCGCAGCGCGGACTCGATTTCCCCCCGCACCTCTTCGAATTTCGGCTGCGCGGCGGGCTGGTGCTCGGCGACACGCGCCGCGACCAGGACATTCGGAGCCACCTCGATGGCGTCGGTATTGCGCCTGCTCTGGATCACATCCTGCGAGAACAGCGCCGCGAGGACCTTGGGGTGGCCGACCAGACCCAGGCCCTCTGCGCCGCTGCGCGTGATCCAGTCGGTCGTTGCGATCTTGATCTTGAAGCGCTCGGCGGCCGGCTTGAGGCTGTCGGACTGCTCGTACACCATGTTGCTGAAAGCTTCCGCAACTGCCGCGAATTTCCGGTCCCCCTTCTGCTTGGCCAATTCGGCCGCGATCTCGTTGCGCACCTCTTCCAGCGGACGCCCTTTCCCCGACTGGATTCCGGTCAACCGGATCAGGTGATAGCCGAACTCGCTCTCCACCGGTCCGGCGATCTCTCCCTCCTTCATGCGGAACACCGTGTCCTCGAACGGCTTCACCATCATGCCGCGGCCGAAAAAGCCGAGGTCGCCGCCCTTTTCCGCCGAACCCGGGTCTTCGGAATGCTTTTTCGCCAGCTCGGCAAAGCGCGGCGGGTCCTTCCTTGCTTGGGCAAGAATCTCCTCGGCCTTTTTCTTCGCGTCGGCACCGGCTTTGAGCAGGATATGGCTCGCCCGCCGCTGCTCGGCGACGGCGAACTGGCTCGTGCGGGCCTCGTACGCGCCCCTGATCTCCGCGTCGGTCACGGCCTCGCCGCGAGCGAATTCCTCTGCCGAAAGCACCAGGTATTCCGCACGCACGCGCTCGGGCCTGCGAAACTGTGCCGCGGCCGACTCGTAGTAGGCGCGCAGCTGCGCATCGTCGAAGCGGAGCTGCGCATGGAACTGCTTCGCCGGAATGAACGCCTCGACGAACTCGCGTCGCTCGCTTTGCAGCCTCGTCAGCCGCTCGGCAACGGTGCGCGACGCAATCGCCGTCTCGCTGATCGCCTGCGTCAGCTGGCCGACCGCCACGTCGTGGCGCAGGCGTGCGGCGAACGCGTCCCCCGTCATGCCCTGGGCGCGGATCAGGGCGTCCGCCGTGGCCTCGTCGAACCTGCCGTCGCGCTGGAACGCGGGCATGCCCCGGATCAGTTGCTGCAGCATCTCGTTGCTCGCCGTCAAACCGCCCTTGAGAGCCGCCGCCGACACCAGGCGCTGGGCGATCAGCGATTCAAGCAGTCCCTCGCGCATTTCCGGAGTGTCGAAGGCCTTGGGATCGAAGCCGCGGCCCAGCGCGCTTCGCAGCTGATCCTGCTGGCGACGAATGGCCTCCTCGAATTCCTGCTGCGTGATCGGGACTCCACCCACGCGGGCGACCTCGTTTCCGCCTCGCATCGAGCGCGTGTACGATTCCAGCCCGAAGAAGGCGAACGGAATGATCGTCAGCACCAGGATGATCTGGATGATGCGCTTGTTCTTTGTGACGATATCGAACATGGGACGAAAGGCGCGAACAGCCCCGCGGGGCCCTGGTCTGAAAGATGGCGGAGCGGACGGGACTCGAACCCGCGACCCCCGGCGTGACAGGCCGGTATTCTAACCAACTGAACTACCGCTCCTTCGAACTTTTCCCAGCGCGCACTGCGGCACGGCAGGCTTGCCGCCGATCGACAGAGCGCCCTTCTTTTCCGGTGGTGGGTGCTGAGAGGGTCGAACTCCCGACATCTGCCTTGTAAGGGCAGCGCTCTACCACTGAGCTAAGCACCCTCGGACAACGCAACCCATCGATCGGAGCGCCAAAAAAGGGGCGTCAGTTTAAAGCATCTTTCAGCGCCTTGCCAGGACGAAACTTCGGTGCGCGTGCGGCGCGGATCGCGATCTCGGCGCCGGTGCGCGGGTTGCGCCCCGCGCGCGCGGAACGCCGCACGACGTAGAACGATCCGAATCCGACCAGCGTCACCGGTTCCCCCTTCCGGAGGCTCGTCTTCACCGCCGCCACCATCGCGTCGACAGCGCGCTCGGCGGCCGATTTCGAAATCTCGGCGGCCTGCGCAATCTGCTCGATCATGTCCGCCTTGTTCATCCGACCCCCCGACCAATCCTCCCACGTTGGCGCCGTCGCGCGGCAGTGCGCGGACGCGCGGCCCTGCACGGTGGAACCTCAGTGCTTCAGCGTCGCCGGGTCACCCTTGCCTTCCGCAACCGGAATGGGCTCCGCTTCCACCGGGTCGGGCAGCGGATCCGGCCTGCGCTCGAGCGCGATGTCCAGAACCTTGTCGATCCACTTGACCGGAAGGATTTCGAGACGGTTCTTGATGTTGTCCGGGATCTCCGCCAGGTCCTTCGCGTTCTCGTCCGGAATGAGCACGGTCTTGATGCTTCCCCGGTGCGCCGCAAGGAGTTTCTCCTTCAGGCCGCCGATGGGCAGCACTTCGCCGCGCAAGGTGATCTCGCCGGTCATCGCGACGTCGGCACGGACCGGAATGCCCGTGAGCACCGAGACCATCGCCGTTGCAATCCCGATTCCGGCGCTCGGCCCGTCCTTGGGTGTCGCGCCCTCCGGCAAGTGGATGTGCATGTCGTTCTTCTGGTAGAAATCTTCCTTCACGCCGAGCTTGCGCGAGCGTGCCCGCACTACCGAAAGCGCGGCCTGGATCGATTCCTGCATCACTTCGCCGAGCTTGCCCGTCGTGATGGTCTTGCCTTTGCCCGGCATGGTCACGGTTTCGATCGTGAGCAGCTCGCCGCCGACTTCGGTCCACGCGAGCCCGGTGACCTGGCCGATCTGGTTCTGTTTCTCGGCCACCCCAAACGTGAATTTCCGAACGCCGAGGAACTTGTCCAGATTGCGCGGCATCACCTTGATGCTCTTCACCTTCCCGCCGTTCTGCTGCTTGTCCGTGAGCAGCTGCTTGACCGCCTTGCGGCAGATCTTGGAAATCTCGCGCTCCAATCCGCGAACGCCGGCTTCACGCGTGTAATACCGCACGATGTCGCGGATTGCCGCTTCGCTCACGCCCAGCTCGCCTTCCTTCAGCCCGCTGTTCTTCATCTGCTTCGGCAGCAGGTAGCGCGTGGCGATGTTCATCTTCTCGTCCTCGGTATAGCCGGAAAGACGGATCACCTCCATCCGGTCCGCAAGCGCCGGAGGGATGTTCAGGGTATTCGCGGTGGCGACGAACATGACCTCCGAAAGGTCATATTCGACTTCCACGTAGTGGTCGGTGAACGTGTGATTCTGCTCGGGGTCGAGCACTTCCAGCAGCGCCGACGAGGGATCGCCGCGCCAATCCATCCCCATCTTGTCGACCTCGTCGAGCAGAAAGAGCGGGTTTTTCACGCCCACCTTGGCCATGTTCTGCAGGATCTTGCCGGGCATGGAGCCGATGTAGGTGCGGCGGTGACCACGGATTTCCGCTTCGTCGCGCACCCCGCCCAGCGACATGCGGACGAACTTGCGGTTGGTCGCTCGCGCGATCGACTGCCCGAGCGATGTCTTGCCGACTCCGGGCGCGCCGACCAGGCAAAGGATCGGCGCCTTCATCTTGTCGACGCGCGTCTGCACCGCGAGGTACTCGAGGATGCGCTCCTTGACCTTTTCGAGGCCGTAATGGTCGACGTCGAGGATTTCCTGTGCCGCGCCGATGTCCTTGGAGATCTTCGACTTCTTGCGCCACGGCAGATTCACCAGCGTGTCGATGTAGTTGCGCACGACCGTAGCCTCGGCCGACATCGGGCTCATCAGCTTGAGCTTCTTGAGTTCGGCTTCGGCCTTCTTGCGCGCTTCCTTGGGCATGTGCGCGCGACGTACGCGCTTTTCCATTTCCTCGAGGTCTGCGCCCTCCTCGCCCTCGCCGAGTTCCTTCTGGATCGCCTTGACCTGCTCGTTCAGGTAATACTCGCGCTGGCTTTTCTCCATCTGGCGCTTGACGCGACCGCGGATCCGCTTCTCGACCTGGAGAATGTCGATCTCGGTTTCGAGTTGCGACAGCAGGTGCTCAAGGCGCGCCTTGACGTCGAACATTTCGAGAACCTGCTGCTTCTGTTCCAGCTTGAGCGGCAGGTGCGCCGCGACCGTATCGGCGAGCCGCCCGGCCTCCTCGATGCCCGAAAGCGAGGTCAGGATCTCGGGCGGGATCTTCTTGTTCAGCTTCACGTACTGGTCGAACGCCGAGAGGAGCGCCCGGCGCATGGCTTCCACTTCGGAGGGCTGCGCGGGCTCCACCGCGACGGCACTTGCCTGAGCCACCCAATGCGTGCGCAGGTCGGTAACCTCGTCGATCCGCGCCCGCGCACCGCCTTCGACCAGTACCTTCACCGTGCCGTCGGGGAGCTTGAGCATCTGCAGGATGCTCGAAACGCAGCCGATCTCGTACATGTCCTGCGGCCCCGGGTCGTCCTTGGCAGCCGATTTCTGCGCCACCAGCAGGATCGATTTGCCGGCTTCCATCGCGGATTCCATCGCCTTGATCGATTTCGGCCTGCCGACGAAAAGCGGGATCACCATGTGCGGGAACACCACCACGTCCCGCAGCGGCAGGAGCGGGTACTGGGAAGGAGAGGAAAGGGCTTGCGGATCAGACATGTGGTGGCCTCAAAAAGGCTTGGAACAGCGCGCCTAACTGCGGGTTCCCTTGAAAAAATCAATGCCTTGCGGCTAGCCTACACGCAAGGTTGGATCGCCGCAATGCGCCCGCCGGGGGTCTTTGCCCGGATACCACACCTGCCGATGCGTTACCGAACGAGCGGACGGCCGCGCGCCGCCGCACTGCGCTTCAGGCCGAGCCGCCCGCCACCTTCTGCGGCTCGGAGTAGATGAGAAGGGGCTTGCCGTCCGCCGAGATCATCGGCTCGTCCACCACCACCTTGCTCACGTTTTCGAGCGTCGGAAGTTCGTACATCGTATCGAGCAGCACGTGCTCGAGAATGGAGCGCAGCCCCCGCGCTCCCGTCTTGCGCGCAAGCGCGCGCTTCGCCACCGCGCCGAGGGCGCTCTGTCGCACTTCGAGTTCGACCCCTTCCATGTAAAACAGCCGCTGGTACTGCTTGATCAAAGCGTTCTTCGGCTCGGTGAGGATCTCGATCAGGGCCTTTTCGTCCAGCTCCTCGAGCGCCGCAACCACGGGCATGCGGCCCACGAATTCCGGAATCAGGCCGTATTTGATCAGGTCCTCGGGCTCGACGCTCTTCAGCAGATCGAAGGTCGCCTTCGAGTTGTTCGGGCTGCGCACCTCGGCGCCGAACCCGATACCCGTCTTTTCCGTGCGGTTGCGCACGATCTTCTCCAGACCGTCGAAGGCGCCTCCGCAGACGAACAGGATATTGGTGGTGTCCACCTGGACGAAGTCCTGGTTCGGGTGCTTGCGGCCCCCCTGCGGCGGAACGGACGCGATCGTGCCTTCGATCAGCTTGAGCAGCGCCTGCTGCACGCCTTCGCCGGACACGTCCCGGGTGATCGACGGATTGTCCGACTTGCGCGAAATCTTGTCGATTTCGTCGATGTAGACGATCCCGCGCTTCGCCTTGTCGACGTCGTAGTCGCAGTTCTGCAGCAGTTTCTGGATGATGTTTTCGACGTCCTCGCCCACGTAGCCGGCCTCCGTCAACGTGGTGGCGTCGGCGATCACGAACGGCACGTTGAGCAGCCGCGCGAGTGTCTGCGCCAGCAGCGTCTTGCCCGATCCGGTCGGCCCGACCAGCAGGATGTTGCTCTTCGCCAGCTCGACCTCGTCATTCTTCGACAGGTGCTTGAGCCGCTTGTAGTGGTTGTAGACGGCGACCGAGAGAATCTTCTTTGCCTGGTCCTGGCCGATGACGTACTGGTCGAGAATCTGGCGGATCTCGCGCGGCGTCGGCAGGTCGCTTCTGGCACCCTTGCCGCCCTTGTCGGAGGCGGTTTCCTCGCGAATGATGTCGTTGCACAGCTCGATGCACTCGTCGCAGATGAACACCGACGGTCCGGCGATCAGCTTGCGCACCTCGTGCTGGCTCTTGCCGCAGAACGAGCAGTACAGCAGCTTTTCGCCCGAGCCGGATTTGTCGGACATCTAGGTCGACTCCCGCGAGACGAGCACCTTGTCCACAAGGCCGTACTTTACCGCGTCCTCGGCACCCATGAAAAAATCGCGGTCGGTGTCGCGCTGGATGACGTCCATCGTCTGGCCGGTGTGGCGGGCAAGAATCTCGTTGAGCCGCTGGCGCAGGTACAGGATCTCCTTGGCGTGGATCTCCACGTCCGACGCCTGCCCGGAAAACCCGCCCATCGGCTGATGGATCATCACGCGCGAGTTGGGCAGCGCGAACCGCTTGCCCTGGTCTCCCGCGGCAAGCAGGAGCGCCCCCATGCTCGCCGCCTGCCCGATGCACAGCGTCGACACGTCCGGTTTGATGAACTGGACGGTGTCGTAGATCGCAAGCCCCGCGGAGACCGACCCGCCCGGCGAGTTGATATAGAAGTAGATGTCCTTGTCAGGATTCTCCGATTCGAGGAACAGGAGCTGCGCGACGATCAGATTGGCGGTGACCTCGTTTACAGGCCCGACCAGGAAGACGACCCGTTCCTTGAGCAGCCGGGAATAGATGTCGTAGGCGCGCTCGCCACGCCCCGACTGCTCGATCACCATCGGGATGAGTCCAAGCCCGCGGGCGGGCTCGAACGGGTCCGACGAATCCGGCCGCGCGCTCTGCCACAGGAGATTTTTCATGCAGCCCCCATCAGATCGTCGAAAGCGACGGCAGTATCCACCACTTTGGCCTTGGACAGCACCCAAGCGACGATGTTGCTTTCCAGCGCGAGGCTTTCCATTTCGGACAAGCGCTGTGGCTGCATGTAGAACCATTTTACCACCTCGGCCGGACTCTCGTAGGATTGCGCCTCCGCCTCGATCAGCGCGCGCACGTCGGCCGGCTTTGGCTGCAGGTTTTCCGCGCGCGCCAGCTCCGCGAAGACGAGCCCGAGCGCCACGCGCCGCTTCGCGCTCGATTCCAGCGCCTGCGGATCGAGCGGCACCTTCTCCAGTTTCAGGCCGCGCGCCTGCAGTTCGGCCGCCGCCGCCTCCACCATGCGCTGGGTTTCCATTTCGACCAGCGATCGGGGCAATTCGAGCGGCGTTGCATCGAGCAGCGCCTGCAGCGCCTGATTCTTGACCCGGGACTCGATCCGCTTCTTCACCTCGCGCTCGACGTTCGCACGGACCTCGTCGCGCATCGTCGTCAAGTCGCCGTCGGTCACGCCGAGGCGCCTCGCGAATTCGGCATCGAGCGGCGGCAGAAGCGGTTCCTCGACCTGCTTGACCGACAACGAGAACGTCGCGGTCTTTCCGGCGACCTCCTTGCGCGGGTAATCATCGGAGAATTTCACTTCGAACTCCCGCGTCGCGCCCGGCGCGCCGCCGCGCACGTTGGCTTCGAACGGCGGCAGCATCTTGCTCTCGCCGATCACGAATGAAACGCCGCTGCCGCGGCCGCCATCGAAGGTTTCGCCGCCGATGCGGCCCTCGAAATCCACGGTTACGCGGTCGCCGTCGGCTGCGGCGCGCGTCACCGCCGACCAGGTGAGGCGCTGTCGGCGCAGAATCGCGATCGTCTTGTCGATCGCCGCCTCATCCAGCGTCACACCCGGTCTCTCGATCGTGGCCCCCGACAGATCCCCGACTTTGATCTCGGGATAAACGTCGAACACGGCGCTGAATTCCAGCGACGCCGGCTGCTCCGGGTTTTCCTTCCGCTCGATCCGCGGGTACCCGGCAACTTTCAGATTCGCCTCCTTGATCGCCGCGCTGAACGCCTGTTGCACCGCATCGCCCAGCACTTCGGACCGCACCTGGCCTCCGTATTGCTGGGCGACCAGCCGCATCGGCACCCGGCCCGGCCGGAAGCCGGGCATCTTCACGTTGCGCGCAAGCCGTTTCAGGCGCTCATCGACCTGGCGGTCGATCTGCTCCACCGCGACTGAAATCGACAGGCGCCGTTCCAGCGTACCGAGATTCTCTACCTGTGCCGCCATTCACTCGACCTTCCTCGTTGTGCCGCGATCCGTCGTTGGTGCGAAGGGTGGGAGTCGAACCCACAAGCCTCGCGGCGCTGGAACCTAAATCCAGTGCGTCTGCCAATTCCGCCACCTTCGCGCGAAAAAGCGGGCGAAAAACAACGTATTATATCCCGCAGGTGTCGGTCGGCCATTACGAAAACTTTCCTGTCGCATCGTTTCTGCTGCCGAAGCCGCTGCGCGCGCCGGTCGCGGTGATTTATCGTTTCGCCCGCAGCGCGGATGACCTCGCCGATGAAGGAAACGAACCTGCGGCAGTCCGCCTGCAGAAGCTCGACGATTACCGCACGCAGCTGCGGCAGATCGCCGCCGGGATTCGTCCCCAGGATCCGCTGTTCGCCGCCATGGCGCGGATCATTGCCGCCCATGCACTGCCGCTGCAGCCGTTGCATGATCTGCTGGATGCGTTTTCCCAGGACGTGGTGAAGCACCGCTACGCGACGCATGCCGAAGTGCTCGATTACTGCCGGCGCTCGGCGAATCCGATCGGACGGCTGCTGCTGCATCTGTTCGGCACCGCAAGCGAAGCGGCACAGACGTGCTCCGATGCGATCTGCTCGGCGCTTCAGCTCATCAACTTCTGGCAGGATGTCGCAATCGACTGGCGGAAGGGTCGCCTCTATCTGCCGCAGGACGAAATGCTCGCCTTCGGCGTGACCGAGACGCATCTCGAGCGCCGGATATGCGACGCCGAGTGGTGCGCGCTCATGCGATTCCAGTGCGCGCGTGCGCGGGACATGATGCTGCGGGGAACGCCGCTTGCCGGCATGCTTACCGGCCGGACGGCGCTCGAGATCCGAGTGACGATCCAAGGCGGGCTGCGTGTCCTCGAGCTTCTGGAGCGGGCCGGTTACGACGTCTTCCGCAGGCGCCCGGTCCTGCGCTGGCAGGACTGGCCCCTGCTTCTGTGGCGAGCGTGATGAGCCCCGACGAATACTGCCAGCGGCGCGCCGCGGCGAGCGGATCGAGCTTCTATTACTCGTTCCTCTTTCTGCCGCGCGAACGCCGGCAGGCGATTACCGCCCTGTACGCGTTCTGCCGCGAGGTCGACGACGTGGTGGACGAATGCTCGGACGCGCAGCTCGCTCGATCCAAGCTCGAATGGTGGCGTGCCGAAGTGAACAATCTCTACGCGGGCCGGCCCCAGCATCCTGTTACGCGTGCACTCGCTCCCGCTGCGGCCCGGTTCGCAATCACTGCCGATCGTTTGAACGAAATCGTCGACGGCATGGAGATGGATCTCACCCGGACGCGCTACCTGGATTTCGCGGGCCTCGAGCACTACTGCTATCTTGTCGCCGGCGTCGTCGGCATGCTCGCGGCCGGAATCTTCGGCTACCGCAACGCCCGCACCCTCGAGTACGCGAGAACCCTGGGCACGGCGTTTCAGCTGACGAACATCATTCGCGATATCGGGGAGGACGCGCGCAAGAACCGCATCTACCTGCCGATGGAGGACCTGCGGCGCTACGGTGTGACGGCGGCCGACATCCTGGAGGGCCGGGCGACCGCCGGTTTCCGAGACCTCGTCCGGTTCCAGATCCGAAGAGCGGAGTCGTTCTATGACCGCGCCCTTGCGCTTCTCGCCGACGAGGACCGCCGCGAGCAGCGTCCCGGGCTCATCATGGCAGCCATTTACCGCACGCTGCTCGCCGAAATAGAGCGCGACGGCATCCAGGTGCTCAAGCAGCGCACTTCGCTCACGCCGGTGCGCAAGCTCTGGATCGCCTGGAAAACGTGGATCTTCGCGTAGCCGTCGTCGGCGCGGGTTACGCCGGCATGGCGGCGGCGGTTACGCTCGCCGAGCGCGGCGTGCCGGTGACGGTTTTCGAATCGGGTGCGCTTCCGGGCGGGCGGGCGCGGCGCGTGCAGGCGCAAGGCGAGACGCTCGACAACGGCCAGCACATTCTCCTCGGGGCCTATGCCGAACTGCAGCGCCTCATGAGGCTCGTCGGCGTCCCGAGCGATGCGGTGCTGCGTCTGCCGCTCGAGTTGCGCTTTGCGGACGGATTCGCGCTGCGCGCGCTCTGGCTCCCGGCGCCGTTGGGATTGCCAGGCGGTCTGCTGGCTGCGTCCGGCCTGCCCCCACGGGAGCGTCTCGGCGCGATTCGCTTCCTCGTTTCCCTTTGGCGCGGGAAATTCCGCGTCGAGCCCGATTGCACCGTCGCCAGCCTTCTTGCGCGCTACCGCCAGGAGGGCCGCATCAGCCAATACGTGTGGCGTCCGCTCTGCGTCTCCGCACTCAACACGCCGATCGAGCAGGCGTCCGCGCAGGCCTTCGCGACCGTGCTGCGCGACGCGTTCGCCGGCGAGCCCGGCGCCAGCGACCTCCTGCTTCCCCGCGTGGATCTTTCTCGGCTGTTTCCCGAACCGGCCTGCGATTTCGTGCGGGCGCATGGCGGCGAAGTCCGGATGGGCGCTGCCGTGCGAAGCATTTCGCCCGGCCTGCGCGTGGATGGCGAGACCTATTCTCGGGTCGTCATCGCGGTGGGTCCTCATCAGCTCCGAGCGTTTGCCGCGCTGCTCGGTCCGCTACCCGAGTACTCGTATCAGCCGATCTACACCTGCTATCTGCAGTACCCGCAGTCGACCAAGCTGCCTTACCCGATGCTCGGGCTCGCGCATGGAGTGGTACAGTGGGCCTTCGATCGCGGCGCGGTCATGAGTCGCGCGTGCCCCGAACCGGGCCGAATCGCGTGCGTGATCAGCGCCCAGGGCGTGCACCAGCAGCTGTCACAGGACACGCTTGCGGCGACCTGCCACAGCGAACTTGCGGCCGCGTTGGGCGGGCTGCCGGAGCCGCACTGGTGGCGCGTCATCGGCGAAAAGCGCGCGACCATCTCCTGCACCCCCGGCCTGCGTCGCCCGGGTCCGGACACGCCGACGCCCGGAGTGGTTCTCGCTGGCGACTATACCGACGCGCAGTATCCCCCCACGCTCGAGGCGGCCGTGCGCAGCGGTGTGCGCGCGGCGCATGCCGTTCTCGGCGCGTGATGGCGATAAGGAGTTGGGCGCGCCGCAAGCCTGCGGATCATAAGTTCTGCAGTACCTTCACTGCCTCCCCGATGCGTTCCACGGCCGTGATTTCGAGCCCCGCGAACTTCTGCTTCGGACGGTTCGCGGCGGGAACGATCGCTCGCACGAATCCCAGCTTGAGCGCCTCACGCAGGCGATCCTGGCCGCGCGGCGCGGGGCGAACCTCGCCCGCCAGGCCGACTTCCCCGAACACGACCAGTTTTCCCGGAACGGGTTTCCCGGTGAGCGAAGAAACGACCGCGAGCGAAACCGCGAGGTCGGCCGCGGGCTCGGCGATGCGGACGCCGCCCACCGCGTTGACAAAGACGTCCTGGTCCAGCGTCGCAATCCCCGCGTGCCGATGCAGAACGGCGAGCAGCATCGCAAGGCGGTTCTGCTCCAGGCCCACCGAGAGGCGGCGAGGACTCGGCGAATGGGCGCCATCCACCAGAGCCTGGATTTCGACGAGCAGTGGTCGCGTGCCTTCCAGCGTCGCCAGTACGCACGATCCGGCGACGTCCGACGCATGACGCGAGAGGAACAGCGCCGAAGGATTGCTCACCGCGCGCAATCCCTTGTCGGTCATCGCAAACACGCCGAGCTCGTTCACCGCGCCGAAGCGATTCTTTGCCGCCCGGATCAGGCGAAAGGCCGAGTGCGGATCGCCTTCGAAGTACAGTACGGTATCGACGATGTGCTCCAGTACGCGGGGCCCGGCAATCGCGCCTTCCTTCGTCACATGCCCGATGATGAACAGCGCCGTTGCCCGCCTCTTCGCGTGACGCGCGAGCTGCGCCGCGCACTCCCGCACTTGCGCCACCGATCCCGGCGCCGACTGCAGCAGATCCGACCAGAGCGTCTGGATCGAATCGACGACGGCAATGTCCGGTTTTTGCGCGTCGAGCACGGAGGCGATCGTCTCCAGTTGAATCTCGCCCAGCAGCTGCACCGCCCCGGCATCGAGCGCGAGGCGCCGGGCGCGCAACGCAACCTGCTCGGCGGATTCCTCGCCGCTGACATACAGCACGCGCTTGGTGGCCGAAAGCGCAGCGAGCGCCTGCAGCAGCAACGTGGATTTCCCGATTCCAGGATCGCCCGCGATCAGCACGACCTGCCCCGCGACGAGGCCGCCTCCGAGGACCCGGTCGAGTTCACCGATCCCGCAGGGAATGCGGTCCTGTTCCTGCGCCGGGATCTCGGATAGGCGTAGCGGAGCGCCGGAGCCGCCGGCGACGGCCCGCCGGCCAGACCCGCGTTCGGTGACCGTTTCCACGAGCGTACCGGCGGCGCCGCACGACGGGCACGATCCAAACCACTGCAGCGCGCTCGCGCCGCAGTCGGCGCAGACGTACGCCGATTTCGCTTTCACCGCTACGGCACTTCGACGACCGGCACGCGCGCCGTGAGCCCGGCCAGGAGTTCATAGCTGATCGTGCCTGCCGCCGTCGCGACTTCGTCCGCCGAGAGCCCTTTGCCCCACAGCGTCACGGGAGAACCGATGTAGGCTTCGGCAATGTCGCTGATATCCACGCACAGCATGTCCATCGAGACGCGGCCCACGATCTTCGCACGCTGACCGGCGACCACCACCGGCGTCCCGGTGGGCGCGTGCCTCGGGTACCCGTCTCCATACCCGCAGGCGACCACGCCAATCGTGGTCTCCGCCGACGCTTCGTACGCAAACCCATAGCCGATACGCTCGCCGGGCTGCAGGTGCTGCACGGCGATGACCTCGGAACGGAGCGTCATCGCGGGTTGAAGGCCGAGATCCTCGGCGCTCCGGTCGGCGAACGGCGAGCACCCGTAGAGCATGATCCCCGGGCGCACCCATCCGGTTCGGGTCTCCGGAAACCGGACCAGCGCCGCGGAGTTGGCGAGCGAACGCGGCCCTTCGAACGATTGCGTAACGCGGTCGAACCACTCGAGCTGTCCGGCAACGCCGGTCGCGCCGTCGGCGTCCGCAAAGTGCGTCATGAGGGTCACCGAACGAATCCGCGGATGATTCGTCAGCGCGTTCCAACCGACATGCACATTGTCCATGACGAAGCCGAGCCGGTTCATTCCGCTGTTCACCTTCAGGTACGCCTCGATTTCGCCCTCCAGAGTCGCCTTCTGCAGAATCTCCACCTGCGGCACGCTGTGAATCACCGGCGTCAGGCGGTGACGCGCAAGCAGCGGCACGTCGTCCGCAGTGAAGAAACCCTCGAGCATCAGGATGGGCTTGTCGAACCCGGCGTTGCGCAGCTTCAGGGCCTCGAGAAAATCGAGCACCGCGTACCCGTCGGCCGCCTCGAACGCCTTCGCCGCGCGAAGCAGGCCATGACCGTAGGCATTCGCCTTGATCACCGCCCAGACCTTGGCCTCGCCCGCGTGGCGGCGCGCAACCTCGAGGTTGTGCGTCAGCGCCGAGGTGTGAATTTCGCTCTTGATCGGACGAGGCACCGGAAGCCCTTTGGGTTCAGCGTCGCGGCACGCCGCACGCTCGGCTCACGACGCAGTGCGCGGCGACCGGACGGATCATGCGGGCTGCGTCGCGACCAGACGCTCTTTCGCGAACTGCACGAACGTGTTGACCAGACGCGAGCGGAATCTTTCCTTCGGGTAGACCACCGAGAGGTTGCGTATCAGGCGCGGCGCAAGCGGCACCCGCACGAGCTGGCCGAGGCGCGTCTCCTTCTGTACGGTGGCAAGCGACATGATCGTGAATCCGAGTCCGGTCGCGACCAGGCCCTTGAGAGCCTCCGGGCTGCCGAGCTCCATGACGACGTTGAGCGACTTGGGGGCGATGCCCGCCCGTTTCAGGTAGTCGTCAATCACCTCGCGCGTCCCCGAGCCCGCTTCACGGCTGATGAACGGATACTGGATGAGCTGCTTGGGCACCGCCGATTTCAGGCGCGCAAGCGGGTGGGACGGCGCGCATACCGCCTGCAGCTCGTCCTCGCAGCACACGTCGGTGACGACCGTCTGCAGGTGCGAAGGCGCCTCGATGAAGCCGATGTCGATCGTGTGTTCCGCCACCCGGTTCTCGACGGTTTCGGAATTCCCGACCAGCAGACGCGGCTGAACACGCGGGTATTTCGACTTGAAGTCGCCCAGCACCTGCGGCAACAGCGATTCGGCGATCGTCGTGCTGGCACCGACGAGCAGCGGCCCGCCGACTTCGCCGGTCATCTCCTTCAGACGCGTGTCCAGTTCGGCCGAGAGCGCGAGGATGCGTTCCGCGTAGTCGAGCACGACCTGCCCGGCCGGTGTAAGCGTGATCTTGGCATGTCCGCGCTCGAAGAGCCGGGTATTGAAGCGCTCCTCGAGCTGCTTGATCTGAAATGTCACCGCCGGCTGCGTCATGAACAGAGCCTCGGCAGCCTTTGTAAACGACAGATGTTTCGCCACCGCGTGGAATACCTGGAGCCGGCGATCCGCCATGGACGTATAAGTGAGGAATTAGAATATGCTTATTGAAGCATAAAGACGGCAAACGCGGTAGCTAATGGACTTGGGAGACCGAGTCCCCGGTCCATCCTGTGCGCGTCGGCTTCCGGGCCGGTCAGATCGGCGTGATATAAACCCCGCCCAACCATGAGTACCGGTTTCTACATCATCATGGCGGCGCAGTTTTTTTCGTCGCTGGCCGACAATGCGCTGCTGGTGGCCGCCATCGCGTTGCTGATGCAGGCCGACTCCCCCTCGTGGCTGACGCCCTACCTCAAGTTCTTCTTTGTCATTTCGTACGTCGTGCTTGCACCCTATGTCGGCGCGTTTGCGGACCGCCTTCCCAAGGGCATCGTGATGTTCATCTCGAACGCCATCAAGATCGCAGGCTGCGCTCTGATGCTGCTCGACTGGAACCCGCTCGCGGCCTACGCGCTCGTCGGGCTCGGCGCGGCCGCCTATTCGCCGGCAAAATACGGCATTCTCACCGAGTACCTGCCGCACTCCAAGCTGGTGGTGGCAAACGGCTGGATCGAGGGGCTCACCGTCCTCTCGATCATCCTCGGAACCATGCTGGGCGGCGTGCTCATCCACGAGCAGGTGTCGGGGGTACTTCTACAGATCGACCTCCCGGTTCTGGATACAGGCATCGATTCGCCTCCCGAGGCGGCCCTCATCGTCATCGCCCTGGTCTATGCGGTGGCGGCGCTCTTCAATCTCTACATCCCGGCGACGGGCGTGGCGATGAAGCCGTTGCCCGCCCATCCGATCGACACGCTGCGGGATTTCGCCGGCTGCGTGGCGGTCCTGTGGAAGGACAGGCTGGGCCAGATTTCGCTCGCCGTCACGACGCTGTTCTGGGGCGCAGGAGCGACCTTGCAATTCATCATGATCGAATGGTCGCGCGCGGCGCTCGATTACGGCCTTTCGCAGGCCGCGATCCTGCAGGGTGTATGCGCCCTGGGAATCGCCGCCGGTGCGGTACTCGCCTCGGCACGCGTGCGCCTGGACCGTGCCGTCAGCGTAATCCCGCTCGGCATCCTCATGGGGCTGATCGTCATCCTCATGAATCTGGTTCAAAGCGTCTGGGCGGCCGTGCCGCTGATCGTCCTCATCGGTGGACTGGCGGGTTACTTTGTCGTGCCGATGAACGCGCTGCTGCAACACCGGGGCCACCATCTGGTCGGGGCTGGCCGCTCGATCGCAGTGCAAAATTTCAACGAAAACACCTCGATCCTGGTGATGATCGCCGGTTACTCGCTGCTGCTCGGCCTCGGACTGCCGATCTACTGGATCATCGTCCTGTTCGGACTGTTCGTGTCCGCAACGATGATGCTGGTCCAGTGGTGGTTCCATCACAGCCGCCGCGTGCGTGCAGACGAAGTAGAGCGGCTGCTGGCGTTCGCCCGCGCCGAAGATCATCACCACAAGTAGCCTCGCCGGCGCGCCGCTGGCGGCGAGCCGCGGGGCCGGCGCTCGAACTCAGTGCAGGGATTTCATGGTCGTCGCGGCGAAACGCAGATCGACCCAGGCTTTTGCCTTGTCCGGCAGGTTGCGGAGCAGGTACGCGGGATGGTACGTCACGACAAGGGGCACGCCGGCGTAGCGATGCACCGATCCGCGCAGGCTCGCGATCGTGGCATCGGTGTTGAGCAAGGCCTGCGCGGCGAACCGGCCCATGGCGACGATCAGCTTGGGCCGCACGAGTTCGATCTGGCGCAGCAGGTACGGTGAGCACGCGGCGACCTCGGCGGGCTCCGGATTCCGGTTGCCGGGAGGCCGGCATTTGAGGACATTTGCGATGAACACGTCCTTGCCGCGCGCCAGGTGCAGTGCCGCCAGCATGTTGTCGAGCAGCCGGCCCGCCTGCCCGACGAACGGCTCGCCCAAGCGGTCCTCTTCCGCGCCTGGCGCTTCGCCTACGAGCATCCACGCCGCGCCCTGGTCGCCGACCCCGAATACCGTCTGCGTGCAGGTCGCGCGCAGGTTGCAGTCCGTGCAGCCCGCGACTTTTGCGCGCAGCGCGTCCCAATCCATCTGCAGGATCCGCTCCTCGCGCGAATCCGACGCTCTTCGCGCTCCGGGCGTTGCGACGGCTCGAGCCGCGGGTGCCGCATTGCGGAGACGCCAGACCGGCGCAAGCCCCATCTCGGCAAGAATGCTGCTGCGCCGGCGGCTCACAGCGCGAGCGTCAGCACGATCGCGTCCTCGCGCCCCCCGCCGGCCGGATAGTAGCCCTGGCGCGTCGCAACACGACGAAAGCCGAACCGTCGGTAAAGCGCTTGCGCCGCATGGTTGCTGGGCCGCACTTCAAGGAACACGTGGCGAGCGCCCAGCGTACGCGCGATTTGCACGGCCTCCAAAAGCAGCGTGCTGCCGTGCCCGTGCCGTTGGTGCGCTTGCGCCACGGAAAGATTCAGCAGGTGCGCCTCTCCGGCCGCAACCAGCAGCACGAAATAGCCGAGCAGCGCGCGCCCTTCGCGGCAGATCCAGCATTGATAGCCGGCGCGCAGCGAATCGGCGAAATTGCCGCGCGTCCACGGATGCGCGTAAATCGCGTTCTCCACTGCGAGCACCTCCGCCAGGTCGGCGTCGCGCATCGGCTTGAGCCGCGGTGATTCCCTTAGGACGGCACTCATCGCGCGAGGCGCTCCTCGACTGTCAGTGCCACTTTGTCTCGCAGGTAAACCGGCGCGGCGAGCGCGGCATCGACGCCCTCTCCACGCGACAGTCTTGGCGCCGCAAGACGCGCCACCGCGGCAGCGGTCGGATGAACGTTCGGCAGCACGCGCGCGCCGACGTGCTCAAGCGCATCTCCGTAGGCAGAAAAACCGCCTCCGCAGCCGACCCATCCCGCTCCCGGCGGCACGGGCGCCGCTGCCGGTGCGATGCAACGCGCACCGACCGACGGATGCCATTCACCGGCGGCCCGCTCGAGGCACGCATAATACACTTCCTGCATGCGCGCATCGAGGCAAACCACGACCCGCAGCGCGCCGGATTCCTCGGCCATTGCCTCAAGCGTAGAAATGCCGATCACCGGAAGGCCTCCTGCCATCGCCAGTCCCTGCGCGATGCCGCATGCGATGCGTAACCCGGTGAACGAGCCGGGACCGGCACCGAACGCGACGGCGTCGACAGCGGACATGCCGGCACCGACGGTCGCCAGCAGGCGCCTCAGCATCGGGAGCGCCAGTTCGGCGTGATGACGGTCCGCGCGGCGCTCAAGCGCCGCGCCTTCCTCGCCGCTCCACAACGCGACCGAGCACCAGTCCGTCGAGGTGTCGATGGCGACGATCCTCATGGTCGCATTCTAGCGATAGAATGTTCGCCTGCCCGAGGAAGGAGATCCCTTGAAGGACTATCGCATCGCGGTCATCCCTGGCGACGGCATCGGCCGCGAAGTGATTCCGGAGGGCGTGCGCGTTCTCGAGGCGGCCGGCGCCAGGGGCGGGCTTCGCTTCGAGTGGCAGGAATTTCCCTGGAGCTGCGACTGGTACCGGCAGCACGGCAAGATGTGCCCCGATGACGCGCCGCAGATCCTGAGACGGTTTGACGCCGTCTATTTCGGCGCCGTTGGCGACCCCGCCGCGGTGCCGGATCATATCTCCGCCTGGGGACTGCTGATCAACTTCCGCCGCTGGTTCGATCTGTACGTCAATCTCCGTCCCGTTCGTCTGTTCAAGGGCCTTCCCTGCCCGCTCGCGGCCCGGGAGCCCGGCGAGATCGACTACGTGGTCGTGCGCGAAAACACCGAAGGCGAGTACGGCAACATCGGCGGCCGAGTCTTCGAGGGCACCGAGCGCGAAATGGTGACGCAGCAAGCCGTGTTCACGCGTAAGGGCGTGGACCGGATTCTGCGCTACGCGTTCGAGCTGGCAAGAACGCGTCGCGGCCACGTCACCTCCTGCACCAAGTCGAACGGCATCTCGATCACCATGCCTTACTGGGACGAGCGCTTCGCGGCGATGAAGAACCAGTATCCCGATGTGACCGCCGACCAGTTTCACGTCGACGGATTGACCATACAGATGGTGCTCAATCCCGATCGATTCGACGTCATCGTCGCTTCGAACCTCTTTGGCGACATTCTGTCGGACCTCGGTCCGGCGACCGCCGGCACGATCGGAATCGCCGCCTCCGGAAACATCAACCCGGAGCGCACCGCGCCGTCGATTTTCGAGCCGGTTCACGGATCGGCACCCGACATCGCGGGACGGAAGATTGCGAACCCGATTGCGGCCATCTGGTCCGGCGCTCTGATGCTCGAACACCTCGGGCACCCGGAGGCCGCGCACGAAATCGTGCGCGCGATCGAGCAGGTCGTCGAACAAGGCCCGCACACCCCGGACATGAAGGGCAAGGCTTCGACCGCGGAAGTCGGCGCGGCGGTCGCCGATGCGGTTCGCGGCCAGAGCAGGAAGGCGGCTTGAAAACCCATCGTATTGCGTCGATACCCGGAGATGGAATCGGCGTCGAGGTCATCGCGGAAGGCGAGAAAGTCCTCCTCGAGCTGGCGCGCCGGGAGGGCAGCTTCGCGATTGAATTCTCCGGTTTCGATTGGGGTTCGGAGCGGTATCTCGCCCGCGGTGCCTACATGCCGGACGGTGCGCTGGATCAACTGCGGGGTTTTGACGCAATTTTCTTTGGCGCGGTCGGATCGCCCAAGGTTCCCGATCACGTCTCGCTGTGGGGTTTGCGCCTGCCGATCTGCCAGGGCCTCGACCAGTACGCCAACGTGCGGCCCTCGCGCCTGCTGCCCGGAATCGCGAGTCCGCTTGCGCGCGGTAGCGAAATCGACTGGGTGATCGTGCGCGAGAATACCGAAGGGGAGTACTCGGGATCGGGCGGACGCGTCCACAAGGGGCTGCCCGGCGAAGTCGCCACGGAAACCTCGGTGTTCACCCGCCACGGCGTGGAGCGCGTGCATCGATTCGCCTTTGAGCTGGCGAGGAGCCGACCTCTCAAAAGGCTGACGCTCGTCACCAAGTCGAACGCGCAGCGCCATGGCATGGTGTTGTGGGACGAAATCTTTTCCGAGACGGCAAAGGACTTTCCCGACGTTCGCACCGACCGCGAGCTGGTGGACGCGATGACGACGCGAATGGTCCTGAAACCCGGCACGCTGGACACGATCGTCGCAACGAACCTGCATGCCGACATCCTTTCCGATCTGGCGGCGGCGCTGTCCGGTTCGCTCGGAATCGCGCCGACCGCGAATCTCAATCCGGAACGCAGGTTTCCTTCCATGTTCGAGCCGATACACGGATCGGCGTTCGACATCACCGGAAAGGGCGTCGCCAATCCGATTGCCACTTTCTGGACCGCCTCGATGATGCTCAACCATCTCGGCGAGCGCTCGGCGGCCTCGCGCCTGATGCGCGCGATCGAGGCGACCACCACGAGGAAAATCTTCACTCCCGATCTCGGCGGCACGGCGCGCACCGCCGACGTCACGGACGCGGTGATCGACGCCCTGTAGCACGTTTCGGCGACGCGCCAGCGCGAGATCCGCGCCGAACCCCCCATGACAGCCGCAGTTTCATTACCCTTCTGGGTGCTGCTTGTGATCGTGGCGCTCGCAGCATGGGCCGCATGGGATCACGTCGTCGCCCCGGGCGTGCGCTGGCTGATTTCGAATCGCGCCAACGATGTGATCAACGATGTTTCCCGGCGCCTGCGCATCGGCATCAGGCCGTTCCAGCGCACGCGCCGGCAGGTGCTGATCCACCGCCTGCTGGGGGATCCGAAGGTCCTGCAGGCGGTCGAACGCTATTCGAGCGCGAACGGCGCGGCCCCGGCGACCGCAATGCGGATGGTCGAGCGGTACGCGCGCGAGATCGTTCCTGCGTTCAATGCCTACCTCTACTTCCGGGTCGGCTACTGGATCGGGCGAAAGGTGGCGCAACTGCTCTACCGCGTCCGCCTCGGTTACGTCGATTCGGAAGGACTGGCGCGGATCGATCCGGATGCAACCGTGGTGTTCGTGATGAATCACCGCTCCAACATGGACTACGTCCTTGCCGGGTATCTTGCCGCCGAGCAGGCGGCGTTGTCGTACGCGGTCGGGGAGTGGGCGCGGATCTGGCCCCTTTCGGCGCTGATTCGCGCGATGGGCGCCTATTTCGTGCGCCGCGACTCGAGGGACGAACTTTACCGCCGCGTGCTCGAGCGCTATATCGCGATGGCAACCCAGGGCGGGGTGCCGCAGGCGGTGTTTCCCGAGGGCGGGCTGACGCGCGACGGACGGATGCGCGAACCCAGGCTGGGCGTCCTCGATTACATGATGCGCGGCTTCTGGCTGGACGGAGAGCGCGACTTGGTGTTCGTGCCGCTCGGCATCAACTACGACCGGGTGCTCGAGGACCGGAGCCTGCTGCTCGCGATTGACCCCGGGGCACGGCGTCCGGGTCGGATCCGGGCGCTCGCGACCACGCTCGGGTTCGTGGCGCACAACCTGCGGCTGATGATGAAAAGCGAGTGGCACCGGTTCGGCTACGCGTGCGTCAATATCGGATCGCCGATCTCGGCCCGGGAATACTGCGCGATTCATCAGGTCGACTTCCACAGGCTCTCCGGGACGGCGCGCAAGGACGCCATTGCGGCCCTGGGCCGCCATCTGATGGATGCGGTGGGGCGGATCGTGCCGGTCGTTCCGGTACCGCTCATCGCGACCGTGTTCGTACAGGCAGCCGGCAAGCCCCTTTCCGCGCTCGAGCTGAAAGCGCAGGTCGAGGCGCTTCTCGCGAGGCTCGAATCGGCGGGGGCACGCGTCTACGTTCCCCGGCGCGACCTTGACTACGCGCTTACGGTCGGACTTCGCATGCTGCAGCTTCGCCACCTCGTGGACGAGGAGGACGGCCTCTTCGCGGCGAGGCCGCAGGAATTACAGGTTCTCCGTTATTATGCGAATTCGATTGCGCATCTGCTGGAATGAAGCGATTGCGCGGGTCGGGCAGAGCCGGAAGAGCGAGCCTCGCCTCGCGCGGTTCCTTCAGCGCCGCCGATCGAATTCGCGGTTGGCGTCGCGAATGTCGCGCCTGAGGCGTTCCCTTTCTTCCGGCAGCATCGGACGGCGCGCCGCGCGCGCCGGGTCGAAACCGGGCGGCGCCGCACCGTCCCGATAGACGTCGCGCCGCGCGGAATTCAGTTCCTGGCGAAACCGTTCGCGCTCCTCGGGACTCATGCCGCCGGGAGACTGCATCGGCCGCTGCGTCGGCGGAACGCCCCTCATCGCGGGCCCTCCCCCTGCTTTCCCGGGTCCGCGCTGCGCGAGCGCCGACGCGGCGACGAAGCAGGTCATCGCGACAAGAACCACGCACCGAACCGAAACCTTCATTGCGGTAGGATGGTACGAAGTTTGGCGCCGGGCGCGATGCCGGGTGCCGCAGAATTTGTAACAATCTGTTTCCGGACGCCCGGAGAATTACACCCTGTTTCCGCGGCCCGCAGACGGACGGGTAACCTGTGCCGCCATGGCGGAGTTGAAGAAGAGGATTCTCGTCGTAGATGACGACCAGCGGCTGCGCGAGCTGCTGGTCCGCTACCTTGGAGAGCAGGGTTTCGAAGTGCGCGCGGTCCCTGAGGCGGCGGCGATGGACAAGCAGCTCACGCGCGAACGCTACGACTTGGTTGTCCTCGATCTGATGCTGCCGGGCGAAGACGGCCTGGCGATCTGCCGGCGGCTGCGCTCCCAGAGTGGGGCGCCCGCGATCATCATGCTCACGGCGAAGGGGGACGACGTCGACCGAATCGTCGGCCTTGAAATGGGCGCAGACGATTACGTGCCGAAGCCGTTCAATCCGCGTGAACTGGTTGCGCGCATCAACGCCGTACTGCGCCGCCGTCAGCCTGCCGGCCCGCCCGGCGCACCGGCTGCGCAGACCGACGTGCACCGGTTCGGGCCGTTCGAACTCAACCTTGCGACGCGCAGTCTTGCTCGTGACAAGAAGGACATTCCGCTCACGACCGGAGAATTTTCCGTGCTCAAGGTTCTGGTCCAGCATCCGCGCCAGCCGCTTTCGCGCGACAAGCTCATGGAACTCGCGCGCGGCCGCGAATACGAGGTGTTCGACCGCTCGATCGACGTGCAGATCTCGCGGCTGAGGAAGATCGTGGAGCAGGATCCGTCCAAACCGCGGCTCATCCAGACGGTCTGGGGATTCGGTTACGTATTCGTTCCGGACGGCAACCTGAAATGACCCTGTTCGCGCGGTCCTTTCTCCTGATCGCGCTGCTGATCGTCGTCTCGCTGGCCGTCTGGTTCGCCATCCTGCGCGCCTACCAGCGCGAACCGCTGGCCGCGGAACTGTCGAAACAGGTCGTCTCCACGGTCAACCTGACGCGCGCCGCCCTTGTCAATGCGGATCCCGAACGCCGCCTGCGCCTGCTGCGCGAGCTCTCCGACATGGAGGGCATTCGCGTTTACGCGTCCGCCCCGGGCGAAGAACTCGAGCCGATGCCGCGCGAGGCGCTGCTGGACCGCGTGGCGCAGCTCGTGCGTCTGACGCTCGGCGCGAAAACGCGCATCGCCTGGGCACGCGACGGGGTCGATGGATTCTGGGTGAGTTTCTTCATCGACGAGGACGAATTCTGGATCCTGCAGCCGCGCGAGCGCGTGCGGCCCGATGTAACGTGGGAATGGATCGGCTGGGGGACCCTCACGGTGATCCTTTCCCTGCTCGCCGCGTGGCTCATCGCCTCGCGCATCGCGCGACCCCTGTCCGAACTCGCGGCCGCGGCCCGGCTGGTGGGCCAGGGAATGACGCCCGAGCCGCTGGCGGAAAGCGGACCGAAAGAACTGCGGACCGTTGCCGCCGCGTTCAATCGAATGACCAGCGATCTCGCCGGCCTGGAACGCCAGCGGGCAATGGTGCTGGCCGGAATTTCGCACGACCTGCGCACGCCGCTATCGCGCCTGCGCCTCGCGCTCGAGATGAGCGGCGGTGAAGCGTCGATTCTCGGCGGCATGAGCGCCGACATCGACGAAATCGACCAGGTGATCGGACAGTTTCTCGATTTCGCGCGCGGCGAGACGGAGGAAATCAAACGCGCGGACCTGGATGCCCTTGCGCGCGAGGTCGCCGAGCACTATGAGCGACTCGGCAAGCACGTGCGGGTCGCCGCACCGCAGGCGGGCGGCGAGCTGCCGTTCGCGCGCATCGCGGTCCGCCGCGCGGTCATGAATCTCGTCGACAACGCGCTCCGCTACGCCGGCGAACCGGTGGAAATCGCGACCCGGCGCGAAGGAAGCGACGCACTCCTCGAGGTGTTGGACCGGGGACCGGGAATTCCCCCTGGCGAAGCCGATCGCCTGAAGCGGCCGTTCACGCGGCTCTCGGCGTCGCGCGCCGGCGTTGGCGGCGCGGGTGTCGGCCTCGCCATCGTCGAGCGCGTCGCGCGCGCGCACGGCGGCCGCCTCGAGCTGGACTCGCGAAACGGAG
>Ga0114945_10000211_pt1 | contig 36018 bp, 32 predicted proteins | sample OV2TP3_FD_87194 | JGI IMG/M metagenome (GOLD analysis project Ga0114945, IMG submission 87194) | Hot spring microbial communities from Beatty, Nevada to study Microbial Dark Matter (Phase II) - OV2 TP3 | ecosystem: Environmental > Aquatic > Thermal springs > Hot (42-90C) | place: USA: Beatty... | reverse complement strand
TATTCGGGTGGCGCTCGACGACTTCGAGCCGTTCTTCGTGATCATCCCCCGCCCCGAAGGCCCTCCGCTCATCGTCTTCCTGCGGCTATGATTCGCATCCTGAACGAGATCGGCCGTGCTCGGAAAGGGGCACCGGAGCTTCCCCCAACGACCGATGGCGTACGGACGTCGAACTTCCCGATGAACCCGACAGCGGCTTCGCGGTGCTCAGCCGCTGCAGGTTATCGTGGGCGTTGGGCAACAGGCACGGTGTCACTCGGGAGGCAGGTTACTGCGAGGGCATCTGCGGGTCCAGGACGTCGCGCAGGCCGTCGCCGAGGAGGTTGAACCCAAGCACGCTCACCGCGATCGCGAGACCCGGCAGCACGGCGATCCACGGGTCGATCAGCATGTACTGCCGGGAGGCGCTCAGCATCAGCCCCCACGACGCGGTCGGCGGCTGGGTCCCGAGCCCGAGGAAGGAGAGCGCCGCCTCCGTGAGGATGGCCGTCGAGAGCGACACCGTCGCCTGGACCAGGATCGGGGCGGCGACGTTCGGGAGCACGTGGCGCAGGACGATCACGAGGCCGGGCGCCCCGATCGCCCGGGCCGCCTCGATGTACGGCCGCTGGACGACGGCCAGCGTCGGGCCGCGCGCCACGCGCGCGAAGGTCGGGGAGTACACGATCCCGATCGCCAGCATGACGTTCGTCAGGCTGGGGCCCAGCACGGCCGTGATGGCGATCGCCAGGACGAGGGGGGGCATCGAGAGCAGCATGTCCATCGCGCGCATCGCGGTGTCGTCCACCCAGCCGCCGCGGAAGCCCGCCACCACGCCCGTCGTCCCGCCCACCCCGAGCGCGAAGAGCACGGCCAGCACGCCCACGTACAGCGAGACGCGCGCGCCGTAGATCAGCCGGCTCAGCTCGTCCCGCCCGAACTCGTCGGTCCCGGCGAGATACTCGCGGCCGGGTGGGAGGAGCGGCTTCGCGATCTGGGCGACGGGGTCGTGCGGCGCCAGGACGGGCGCCGCGAGCGCCACCAGGATCACGGCCGCCACCGTGGCGGCGCCGATCAGCGCGACGGGGGTCCGCCCCAGCGCCCGGATCACTCGAGCGCGGCGCGCGGGCCGGCCCGCCACGACGCCCGGGAGCGCCACGACCTCCGGAGCCGTGCGGGCCTCACTCATAGCGGATCCGCGGGTCCAGGTAAGTGTACAGGAGGTCCACGGCCAGGTTGATCAGGACGAACGTGACCGCGAAGAGCATCACGGTCGCCTGCACGACCGGGTAGTCGCGCTGGTAGACCCCGTTGAGGAGCGTCCATCCCAGCCCGGGAAGCCCGAAGATCTGCTCGGTGATCACGACCCCCCCGAGGAGGTATCCCATCTGGAGCCCGAGGACGGTGACGATGGGGATCAGCGCGTTGCGGAGGGCGTGACGCAGGAGGACCGCGCGCGCCGAGAGCCCCTTCGCCCGGGCGACCTTGATGAAGTCCTGGCCGAGGACCTCCAGCATGGACGAGCGCGTCATCCGGACGACGACGACCGAGAGCCCCAGCGCCAGCGACAGCACCGGCAGGAACATCTGCTGGAGGTTCACCCACGGGTCCGACCACGGGCTCACGAAGATCAGCGCGGGCAGCCAGCCGAAGAGGTGGGAGGCGGCGATGATGAGCAGGACCGCGATCCAGAAGCTCGGCAGCGAGAGGCCCAGGAGGCCCACGATCTGGACCAGCGTCTTGACCCGGATGCTCCGCGAGACGCTGGCCAGGACGCCGAGCGGGATGCCGATCAGGGTGACCGCGAGGACCGTGAGGACCGCCAGCTCGATCGTGATCGGCAGGCGGGAGGCGAGCAGCTCGGCGACCGGCTGGCCGGAGCGAAACGACCAGCCGAGGTCGCCCCGGAGCATGCCCCGCATCCAGAGCAGGTACTGGACCGGCACGGAGCGGTCGAGCCCGAACTCCCGCAGCACCGCGGCCCGCTGCTCCCGGCTGAGCTGGCCTTCCGTGCCGGCGAGGATGTCCACGATGTTGCCGGGCAGGAGGCGCACCAGGAGGAAGATCAGGACCGAAACGCCGAGCAGCGCGACGACGGTCCAGAGGGCGCGCCGAGCCAGGTAGCGCATCCGCGCGGGACGGGGCCCGTCGCCCCGAGCCGCGCCGACGCGCGCGACCCGGGGCGAGGTCGGCTAGCCTTTCAGGCCAGGTAGGTCTTTTTGAGGAAGAGGCGACGCCCCGTGAAGGACTGGGAGTACCCCCGCACCTTGCCCGTCACCGCCTCGATGTTGAACTTCGCGTACCACCACCAGTTGGGAGACTCCTCCACCAGGATGCGCTGGGCCTCCTGGTAGAGCCGCCGCCGCTCCGCGTGGTTCGCGCTCTGGCGGGCTTCGACGAGCAGGGGGTCCACCCTCGGGTACGGCCGGTCGCAGCCGCCCTTGTTGAGGTCCCCCTTCGAGTGGAAGTACGGGTAGAGGTAGCCGTCCGGGTCGGGGCGGAAGGTGTTGGCGGAGGCGTAGACGTCCGAACCCTCCCGGCCGCAGCTCCGGTTCGACTTGGCGTTCTCGGCCACGAACGCGCCCCACTCCATCTGGGTGACGGTGACGTCGATGCTGAGCTTCTTGAGCGACTCCTGGATCACGAGCGTCGTGGCGACGAACTCGGGGTACTGGGGCGAGCACTTGATCTCGAGCTTGAACCCGCTCGCGTGGCCCGCATCGGCCAGGAGCTTCCGCGCCCCCTCGACGTCAGCCTTGACGTATGGCAGCCCCTTGGGGTCCAGGTACCAGTCGCCGTAGCCCGTCGGCACCGGCCCCGAGGGCACCGCGGCGCCGAACGCCGCCTTCTGGATCACCTCGTTCGTGTCCACGGCCATCCGCATCGCCCGGCGGACGCGCGCGTCGGCGAGCGGCCCCTTCAGCACGTTGATGTAGTGGAGGACGACCCAGGCGAACGGGCTCTTCTGGACGCCGATCCCCGGGGCGCCCTCGAGCTGGGCCGCGCCCTGGGCGGAGAGGAACGCGTACTGGATCTGGCCCGCCCGCAGGGCGGCCAGCCGGGCGTTCTCCTCGTGCAGGACCTTGAAGACCATTCCGTCGAGGTACGGCAGGGGCTTGTCCCAGTAGTCCGGGTTGCGCGCGTAGACGACCCGGTCTTGCGGCACGTACTCGACCAGCTTGAAGGGGCCGGTCCCGATCCCCTTGATCTTGAGGTTCTCGCGCTCGGCCAAGCCCTTGGGGATGATCCCGGCCGCCCGCATCCCGGCGAACGAGCCGAGGAGCGGATAGGGCGCGTCGAGGTTCATCTGGACCGTCAGGGGATCGAGGACCTTGATCTCCTTGATCGCGTCGAGCCAGCTCTTCCACGGGGACGCGGTCTTCGGGTCCAGCACGCGCTCGATCGAGTACTTCACGTCCTCGGCCGTCATGGTCTGCCCGTTGTGGAACTTCACGTTGGGCCGGAGCTTGAAGGTGTAGGTCTTCCCGTTGTTCGTGATCTCCCAGCTCTGGGCGAGGGCCGGCACGACGTTGGTCTTCTCGTCGTACATCGTCAGGCTCTCGTAGAGGTGGTCGAACGCCTGCATCGCGGAGAAGTTCGAGTTCGTGTGGGGGTCGAGGCTGATGGGGTCGATCTCCGCCGCAGCGACGAGCGTCCCGCCGTGCCTGGGCGCCCCCGCGGCCTGTGCCCGCGCCGACCGGGCCGACGCGCCGAGGGCCAGCCCGCCCCCGAGTGCCAGCCCCCCTGCCAGCAGGTCCCGCCGACTCAGCCCCCGCCCCCGATCCCATCCGGTCCGTGCCATGTGCGGCCCTCCTTCCGGGTGCCGGGCACCCCGATCGTCACACCACCTCGCGGATCGGCAGCCACTCTAGCACAGCGCCGATCCCTCTGGCGACGCGGCGTCCGATGGTCTATCCTCGGCGCCGAATCCGGGGCGCGCGGCGAGCGGCCGGACCCGCCGGCCACCGAGGGAGAAGCGAGCATGAAGTTCGGCGTGTTCCTGATGCCGCAGCACCCGCGGGCGGACGACCCGGTCCGCCGCTTCCGGCAGTGCGTCGAGCAGGCGATCGTCGCGCGCGAGGCCGGCTTCGACGCCGTCGCCGCCGGCCAGCACTACCTCTCGCCGCCCTACCAGTCGCTCCAGCAGCTGGCGCTGCTCGCTCGGCTCGCGGCCGACACCGGGTCGATGCAGCTCTGCCTCGGGATCGTGCTCCTGGCGCTGTTGAACCCGGTGCAGGTGGCCGAGGACGTGGCGACGCTGGACGTGATCTCCGGTGGCCGGGTGATCTTCGGCATCGGGCTCGGCTACCGCGAGATCGAGTACGAGGCGTTCGGCGTCGCGCCCCGGGACGGCGTGCCGCGGATGCTCGAGGCGCTCGATCTGGTGCGGCGGCTCTGGACCGAGGAGCAGGTGACCTTCGAGGGCCGGTTCTTCCGCCTGCACGGCGCCACCTGCACGATCCGCCCCGTCCAGAAGCCCCACCCGCCGATCTGGATCGCCGCCAACGCCGACCGGGCCGTCGCGCGCACGGGCCGCATGGGCTACCCGTGGTTCGTCAACCCGCACGCCGCGCTGCCCACGATCGAGCGGCAATGGCAGCTCTACCGGGAGGCGCTGGCGCGGGCGGGCCACGGGCTGCCCGCGGCGCGCCCGATCGCGCTCGAGCTGCACGTCGCCCCGACGCGCGAGGAGGCGATCGAGACGGCGCGACCATTCCTGGCCGCCAAGTACACGGCGTACGCCGATTGGGGCCAGGACCGGGTGCTGCCCGGCGACGAGAGCTTCCGCGTCGCCTTCGAGGCGCTGGCGCGCAACCGCTTCGTCCTCGGCCGCCCTGAGGACGCCATCGAGCAGCTCGAGGAACGGGTCGAGCGGCTCCAGTCGAACGTCTTCGTGTTCCGGGTCGGCTGGCCCGGGATGGAGAACTGGAAGGTGCTGCGAGTGCTCGAGCTGGTCGGCGAGCGGGTGCTGCCGTACTTCCACGCCAAGTACGGCCGCGATTGAGCACGCTGCGCCAGATCGGGTCCTGGCAGTCGGCCAGAGGTCGCGCGCGGCTGCGCCAGCGCGGATTCGAGAGCCGGCAGGCTGTGAATGGCCAGTGGACCGCGACTCGCCTCCATGATCCGACGATGGAGGCCCAGCAGCTCCGCCGGCGTCAGGTAGCGCACTACGCGAGCCGGCGATAGAGCTCCGCGTTCTTCTTCAGCACGTAGTCGGCGGTCCGCTCGAACGCCTCATCCGGACGCCCGAGGAGCTCATCGATGCTGAGGCGAACCAGGTCTTCGGGCTGCACTCCGAGACGGCTCGCAAGCTCCTGGAGCCGTCGCACGCGATCCTCGGGCAAGCTGATCGTGATGGGCGTCATCCTCTACCCCTCGTGACCTCTGGCACGCAGGTATTGTATCGCATCGCAGTCGCGCGGCGCCAACGTCCGAACCCGGCCGCCGCGCCGGGCGTAGACCAGGCTGGCGACGCGGCCCTGGATGGTCTATTCTCGCGGGAGCGCTCCGATGGCCGAGCCGTCAGCCTTCACGATCCTCCGCGACCTGGCCCAGCCCATGCGGGACGGGACCGTCCTCCGGGCGGACGTCTACCTGCCGAAGGACGGGGGGCCGTTCCCCGCCCTGCTCGAGCGGACGCCGTACGGCAAGGACAACTCGCCCGAGTGTCAGGTGGGCGCCCCGCCCTTCTTCGCCTCGCACGGCTACGCCGTGGTCGTCCAGGACGTCCGCGGGCGCTTCGCGTCGGAGGGCCGCTTCGTCCCCTTCCACGACGACGGCTGGGGCCCGAACCGGGATGGCTACGACACGATCGAGTGGATCGCCGCCCAGCCGTGGTGCGACGGCCACGTCGGCACCATCGGCGGCTCCTACGCGGGCGCCACGCAGTACCGCCTCGCGCCGACGCGGCCGCCTCATCTGCGCGCCATGTACGTGCGCGAGTCCTCCGCGGACTACTGGGCGGAGTGGGTGTACCACGGGGGCGCGCTCGAGCTCGCCTTCATGCTCGAGTGGACGGTCAAGTGGACCTACAACAACCTCGCCCGCCTGGCGCCGGACCCCGCGGAGCGTGCGCGGCGGAAGGGCATCCTCGAGCGGGCGCTCGCCGAGCTCGAGAGCTGGCAGCGCGCCCTGCCGCTCCACCCCAACCCCCTGGTCGAGGGCCTGGACGACTGGTACAACGAGTTCCTCGCCCACCCCGCCGACGGCCCGTTCTGGTGGCGCTGGAACATCGCCCACCAGCACGCCGAGATCGACACGCCGATCGTCCATCTCGGCGGCTGGTTCGACATCTTCCTCGCGGGGACGCTCAAGAACTTCGCCGGCGTGCGGGCCCGAGCCCGGAGCCAGGCGGCGCGGGACGCCCAGCGGCTGATCGTCGGGCCCTGGGTCCACGGCCCGCTCAACATGGCCAAGGCCGTCCAGGGCGAGGTGGACTTCGGCGCCGAGGCGGTCTGGGACTACAACGCGAAGCGGCTCCCGTGGTTCGATCACTGGCTCAAGGGGAAGCGGAACGAGGTCCTCGACGAGCCACGCGTCCGGCTCTTCGTCATGGGCGAGAACCGGTGGCGCACGGCCGACGACTACCCGCTCCCCGGCACCCGCGCCACGCCGTGGTACCTGCGGGATGGCGGAGTTCTGACGTTGGAGCCGCCGTCGGGCGCCGAGCGGGCGGACGGTTACCGCTACGACCCCGACGAGCCCGTCCGCACCCTCGGCGGCGCGACGCTGAACATCCCGGGGGGCGCCTACGACCAGCGGCCGATCGAAGGGCACTGCCTCGCCTACACGAGCGCGCCCCTCGAGCGGGACCTCACGATCGTGGGCGACGTCCGCGGCGTCCTCCACGCGCTGTCCTCGGCGCGCGACACCGACTTCCTCGTCCGCCTGACCGACGTCCACCCCGACGGCGTCTCCCGCCTCCTCTGCGACGGCATCCTCCGCGCCCGCTACCGGGACTCCGCCACGCACCCGACGCCGCTCGTGCCGAACCAGGTGTATGAGCTGACCGTGGACCTCTGGGCCACGGCCAACACCTTCCGGCGGGGCCATCGCATCCGGGTCGCGGTCACCTCCTCGAGCTTCCCGCGCTTCGACCGGAACCTGAACACGGGCGGCGCCGTCGCCGCGGAGGCGCGCGGCCAGGTCGCGCTCAACACCCTCTTCCACGACGCCGCGCGGCCCTCGCGGATCGTCCTGCCGGTGATCGAGACCTGAGCGACAGGCCGCTCGACAGGGCCGGCCCCGCGCCGGTATAGTCCTCGCGGAGGCCCGGTCATGACCCCGCGCCACGCCCGGCTGGCCCTGCTCGACCGCTACGTCCGCATCCCCACCGTCAGCCGGCGCGTGACGCCGGAGATGGTCGCCGAGGTCCGGGGGTTCTGGCGGGAGCAGGGGCTTTCCCTCGAGCCGCTCCTCCCGCCCGACGGCCAGGGCACGCCCGCGCTCTGGGGCGAGATCCCCGGCCCCGCCGGCGCGCCGACCCTCCTCCTCTACGGCCACTACGACGTCCAGCCCACCGGGGAACTCGCCCGCTGGGTGTGGCACGACGTGCCGTGCGACCCCTTCGTCCCCACCTATTTCCACGACGACCGGCGCGTCGACCCGGCCGGCCTCGACGAGGCCTCGCTCAACGCGGTGACGATGGTGGCGCGCGGGGGCGCCGACAACAAGGGCCAGCACCTGGCGAACGTCCTCGGCGCCCTGGACGCCGCGCGGGCGGGGACGCTCGCCTGGCGCGTGCGGATCATCCTCGACGGCGAGGAGGAGCACGGGAGCCCCCACCTCGGGGAGATCGCCCGCGCCCACCGGGAGCGCCTCGCCGCCGACGTCTGCGTGTCCTCCGACGGGCCCAAGCAGAAGAACCGCCCGACCCTCGTCATGGGCGTGCGCGGGATGCTCGAGGTCCACCTCACCGTCGAGAACGGCCAGCGGACCGCCGTCCACTCCGGCAACTACGGCAACATCGTGGCCAATCCCGTCCTGCCGCTCGCCCGGCTGATCGACGACCTCCAGGAGCGCGTCGCCGAGCTCGCCCGCGAGAGCGGGGCCTTCCGGCAGGAGGCCGAGGCCGCCTTCGCCCGGTGGGAGCGCGAGGCCGTGTGGCGGCCGTTCCTCCGGCCCTACGTCAACGCGAACCACTTCGCGAGCGAGGGCACCTCGCTCGAGCAGCGGCGGACGGTGATCCCGCGCGCGGCCCACGCGCGCGTGGACATCCGGCTCACGCCCGACACCTCTCCCGAGGCGATCTCGGCCCTCGTCCACCGCGCCGTCGCCGACCACCAGAAGGCGGCCGACGGCGTGACGTTCCAGGTCCGGATCAACGGCCAGCCCGCGAGTTACACCTCGCCCGGCCGGCCGGAGTTCGCCTGGCTCCTGCGCCTCCTGGGCGAGCAGGGGGACGGCCCGCCGGTGGCGCTGCCGATCCTGGGCGGCACCCTGCCGACCTGGGTCTTCACCCAGCTCCTCGGGATCCCGACCTTCGTGATCCCCTCGGCGAACAGCGACAACCAGCAGCACGACGTCAACGAGCACTACGTGCTGCGGCACTTCTTCGCGCAGACCGCGCTCTACAGCCGGATCGTCTCCTCGCGGCCCTAGCCCATCGAAGGGGGGTGTGTGCCCCTGAATCCTCAGGTCGCGGCGCTCATCGACATGCGTTCGTGCAGATGCCGATGCTCGACATGGCGGGCGAGGCCATTGCGAAGCTCTGCGCCTTCGCGCGCCGGCAGGTCTGCTGACGACCGATCGCGTCGTGAAGGAGCGTGACATGACCATGCGCTACCCCTGGCCGGACGGCAAGCGCTCGGCCGTCGTCCTCTCGTTCGACTTCGACGCCGAATCCGGGTTCCTCTTCCGCCAGCCCGAGAAGGCCGCGCGGAGCCTGGCCGACCTCGAGGAGCGCCGGTTCGGGCCCCGGGTGGGCGTCGACCGGATCCTGAAGCTGCTCGACCGCCTGAAGCTCCGGGCGAGCTTCTTCATCCCCGGCTGGACCGTCGAGCACCACCTCGCCGAGTCGAAGCGGATCCGCGACGCCGGGCACGAGATCGGCGCCCACGGGAACGTCCACGAGGCCGTGGACGGGATGGCGCGCGAGCAGGAGGAGGCCATCATGCGGGCCCAGCTCGCGATCCTCCAGGACCTCCTCGGCGTCCGCCCGGCCGGCTACCGCTCGCCGTCGTGGGACGTCAACGTGTGGACCCCGGATGTCTTGAAGGTCCACGGGTTCCGCTACGACAGCTCGCTCATGGGGAACGACGTGCCCTACGAGCTGGACACCGCCCACGGGCCGCTCGTCGAGGTGCCCGTCCAGTGGCTCATGGACGACGCCCCCCTCTTCCGGCACGTTTACGGGGCGACCAACGCCATCGCCGACCCCGGCCGCGTGCTCCAGATGTGGAGCCGCGAGTTCGCCGGGATGCACGCCGAGAACGGCTGCTTCGTCCTCACCTGCCACCCGTTCATCAGCGGGCGCGCCTCCCGCATCGCCATGCTCGAGGAGCTCGTCCGCTACATGCGCCGCGCCCCCGGCGCCTGGTTCACCACCTGCGAGGCCGTCGCCCGGTGGCACGCCGACCGCCCGGCGGCCGCCTCCGCGGCGCCGGCTTCGTCCCGGGCGCGCCGCCCGCGGGCGCGCCGGTAGCGCCCGCACCGGGCCGGGCGGCTCTCGGCCCGTCGATCAGGCTCACGCCCGGACGCCCTTGACAGCCGGGGGCGCCGCCCCGAATAATCACGCCACCTCGACACGTGGCCCCCGGGGGCCGGCCCGCGCCGGCGCCCAGGATCCCCCCGGGCAGGAGGGTACGCGCCGTGCATCGTCCGCACCCCACCGACCCCTGACCTCCCCATGCCGGCGAGAGCCGGGAGAGGAGACACGCTCATGCAGCGCAGCAGTCGACGGACCTTTCTCCGGACCACGGGGCTGCTCGGCGCCTCGGCCGTCCTCGCCGACGGGCTCTTCGGCGAGGCGCGCGCGGACAAGCCGGTCAACTTCGCCGGCTGGGTGTTCAAGCCGGACACGGTCAAGGACTACGTCAACTTCTACAACCAGAAGTTCGGCGGCCAGGTGAAGTACGAGGCGATCCCGTGGGCCCAATACCACCCGACGATGGAAACGCGCGCCTTCGGCGGCGAGATCTTCGACGTCATGTACTGCGCCCACAACTTCCGCGAGCGCTGGTACGACAACCGGCTCATCCGGCCGCTCGACGATCTGCCGGGGATCGACGAGCTGAAGAAGAAGATGAACCCGCAGAACCTGGAGAGCCTCAAGGCCAAGGACGGGAAGCTCGCCGGCCTCCCCTACTTCACGAGCCTCTTCATCCTCATCTACAACGAGCCGATGCTCCAGCAGGCCGGGATCAAGGCGCCCGCGAAGAGCTGGGACGAGCTGGTCGAGCACAGCCTGAAGCTGAAGCGCGACAAGGTGAGCGAGTACCCCTACCTCCCCAACTGGAACGTGAGCCCCTCCGGCACGATGCCGCAGTTCATGACCGACTCCTTCTCCGAGGGCGCGAACGTCTTCGACGCGAAGAACCAGCTCATCGTGGACCAGGAGCCCGGGGTCGCCCGCGCCATGGAGCGCTGGCAGAAGGTCTGGAAGGCCGAGCTGGTCAACCCCGAGGTGCTGACCAAGACGTCCTCCACCGACACGCATCGGCTCTTCTGGACGGGCCGGTACGCCTATCACACGAACCACTCGTACTACCTCAAGACCATCGCCGGGGAGCCCGAGAACTCGAAGCTCGCCCCCAAGAAGGCCAAGATGACGATGTACCCGGGGACCGGCCACACCTACATGTGGACCGACTCCTACACGCTGAACGCCAAGACCAAGGTCCTCGACGACGCCTGGAAGCTCGTCCGCTTCCTCGGCGGCAACCTCACGGGCGAGTGGTACGTCCAGCGCCAGTGGTGTCTGATCTCGGGCCTCGACAACCCCTACCCCGAGATGTACGACCACCCGGAGATCACCGCCTCCTACGACCGCTGGGTGGACCTGAAGCTCCTCCGCAAGCAGTACGAGAAGGGCAAGGTCATCGCCGCCTACAAGGAGCCCTGGTACGGCGAGTACGACGTGAAGGCCGTGCCCATCGTCCACAACATCATCCGCGGCACGGTGACCGTTCCCCAGGGGCTCAAGGAGCTGGTGAAGCTCCAGAAGTCCCTGGCGTAGCCGTCCCCGGTCGGGGCGGAGTCCGGCGGACGGCCGTCGGCTCCGCCCCGGCGCCCGCCCCCCAATGGCGTCGGCACCCCCCGAGCGCGTCGCGAGCCCCGTCCTCGTCCCGATCGTCGCGGTCCGGCGGGCGCGGCTCTCCGAGCGCTGGTTCGCCTCGCTCCTGATCCTGCCGGCCTTCCTCGCGATCTTCCTCGTCATCGTCTTCCCGCTCCTCTACTCCCTGTGGATGAGCTTCGCCGACGTGAACCTCCTGCGCGCCACGGGCCCGGCCCTGGAGGTCTTCGGCCTCCGCGTCCCGCTCTTCCGGTACGTCGGCGTCCAGAACTACGCCCGCCTCTTCGCCGATCCCCTCTACTGGGACTCGTTCTGGCGGACGGCGTACTTCGTCGCCGCCTTCGTCACCGAGACCACCGTGGTGGGGCTGGGGACGGCCCTGGTCCTCCAGGAGCGCTTCGCCGGCCGGCCCCTGATGCGAAGCCTCCTCCTCATCCCCTGGTCGCTCTCGCGGGTCGTCGTCGGGCTCCTCTGGATCGGCATCCTCGACGTCGAGTTCGGCGCCCTCAACGGGCTCCTCTACAAGCTCGGGCTCGTGGACAGCTACGTCTCCTTCTTCAAGCACGGCTTCAGCGCCCTCAACGTCCTCGTCTCGGTCTACATGTGGAACCAGGCGCCGTTCGCGACGCTCCTCTTCCTGGCCGGGATGCAGTCGATCCCCGTGGAGCTCTACATGGCGGCCGAGGCCGATGGGGCCGGCTACTGGCAGCGGTTCCGTTACGTGACGTTCCCGGCCCTGCGCGGGATCCTCTTCCTCGTGCTCGTCGTCTCCACGGTCAACGGCTTCCTCATGCTGGACCTGATCTACATCCTGACGATGGGCGGGCCGGGGAACGAGACGACGACGATCTCCTGGCTCGGCTTCCAGACCGCGTTCCAGTTCTTCAAGTTCGGGCCGGGGACCGCCATCCTGTACACGCTCACGGCGCTCTGCCTCATCCTGACGGTCGTGTACCACAAGCTCGTGTTCCGGAAGCTCGAGGCGGAGCAGGCGTGATGGGCCCGCGGTCCCCTCTCCTCTCCGGGGAGAAGGCCAGGGCGCGGGGTCACCCCGGCGCGCTCACGCGGCGCGCGAACCGGACGATCGTCTACGCGCTGGTCGCCCTGGTCGCCCTCTGGCTGGTCGGCCCGTTCGTGTGGCTGTTCGTCACGAGCGTGTCGTACCAGCGGAACCTCCTGGCCCGCCCGCTCGCGTTCATCCCGCCCGAGGTCACCTTCGACAACTACCGGATGGTCCTCGGCATGGTCCGCTTCCACGCCGAGGGGCAGGCCGCCAAGATCCTGCCCTCCATGCTCAACAGCCTCATCGTCGCGGCCGCCGTCACGCTGGTCAACTTGGTGATCGGCACCACCGCCGGCTATGCGTACGCCCGCTTCCGCGTGCCGCTCAAGACGCTCTCGCTCTTCGCGCTCCTCTTCACCCGGATGCTGCCGACCGTGGTCCTGATCCCGGCGTACTTCCTCCTCTTCAAGGCGCTCGGGCTCCAGAACACGCTGGCGGGGCTCGTGCTCGCGTACTGCTCGTTCACGCTCCCGTTCACCGTCTGGATCATGAAGGCGTACTTCGAGACGATCCCGGCCGACCTCGACAAGAGCGCCCTCGTGGATGGATGCAATCGCCTCCAGGCCTACTACCGGGTCGTGCTGCCCGTGTCCGGTCCGGGCCTGGTCGCCGGCGGCGCCTTCACGTTCATGCTCTGCTGGAACGAGTTCATCGTGGCCCAGGTGCTCAACACGAAGCTCGGGACGACGACGCTGCCCCCCGTCATCGCCGGCATGAACGCCCAGATCAACATCGACTACTCCGTGATCGCCGCCTCCGGTTTCCTGGCTGCCCTCCCCGCCGTGATCCTCGTCCTTCTCTTCCAGAAGTACATGGTGCAGGGCCTGACGGCGGGGTCGGTGAAGGGGTAGCTGTCGCGTGCCGCCGGGTGGAGTTCCTGGCCAGGGTGGCTCAAATTGCGCCGCCCGGTCGCACGCATTCGCGGCTTCAGGCTCACGGCCGGACACTCTCCGATCCGACGCACAAGCTATTGATTTGGCTGGCGTTCTCCCGAAGGTGCGCTGGCCGACGGGTCCTCTGGCCTCCCGGTTGCTCACCGGGCCGGCAGGGGGGCGTCACGCTTGCCACGGCGCGCATCGACAGCTGGAAGATCGATCAGGTCAGGAAGTACCTCGGGAAGGCGTTTCTGAGAGGCCGGATCGACGACTATCCTCGGGGCTGTAACGCCGCCCATCTGTTCCTCGTCGCGGAGCCGAGCGTTCCGGGCAAACCGCGGAAGGCGCACAACCTCCTCGTCACCCGCCAGTTCTTCGATCGCTTCACCGATCAGGGCGCTCCGCACGAGGCCCTGGTCGCGGCCGACGTCTCGCGGCGGCTCGCCCGCGGCGACGGGCGGACGGTCGAGCTCTACTGAGTCGCTGGCTCGCGCCGGCGACGCGGACCGAACCTCTACCACACAGCCCACCCGGACACGCTGCGCCAGCGGGCGTGTGGCTCCGCCGCGCCCTACCCCTGGACGGCGCCGAAGGTGAGGCCGCGGGCCAGGAAGACCGTCATGACGATGTTCGGGATCATCACGAGCGTGGCGCCGGCGCTCATGTCCGAGTAGAGGGGGCCGATGTCCGTGTTGAAGCCGGCGATCACGACGGGGAGCGTCTTCGCGCGGATCCCGGAGAGGATCCGCGCGAAGAGGAACTCGTAGAGGCCGATCCCCAAGCGAGAAGACGAGCGGGAAGAGATCGATCGCGAGCAGGAAGAAGAGCCCAGGCAGGATGAACCACAGGCTCTCGCGCGTCGTCCGCCGGAGCTTGCCGAGCCGCACGCTCCCGCCCTTTGCTAGACTGGATTACCCGTGAAGCCCCGTGTCGTGCTCGCGCTCCCCGTCGCGCTCGCCGTCGCGGCCGGCGCGACCCGCGCATCCGCGGCCGACTGCCGCGTCGTCGGCGACTTCGCCACGAACGCGGTCGGGGTGTTCCCCGCCGACTGGCGGCCCAAGCAGGATCGGGCGCGCGAGATCTACCGCGTGATGCAGGAGGGCGGCCTCCGGTTCGTCCGGGCCACGGCCGAGGGCACGGGGCTCCAGATGGGCAAGGAGGTCCCGTGGGACCTGGCGACCCATCCCGTCCTCGCGTGGCGGTGGCGGCCCCGCACCTTCCCGGCCGGCGCCGACGAACGCCTGGGGAGCCGCAACGACAGCGTCCTCGGCGTCTACGCCGTCTTCCCCCACAGCCCGATGACCGTGCGGACCGTGAAGTACGTGTGGAGCCTCGCCGTGCCCGTGGGGACGACCGCCCAGGCGAGCCTCGGCCTCACGCAGATGATCGTGCTCCGCTCGGGGCCGCCACGCGACGAGGGCTGGGTCGAGGAGCAGGTCGACGTCGCCCGCGACTTCGAGCGGCTCTTCGGCGGGCCGGCGCCGCGACCGCAGGGGATCGCGGTGCTGACCGACGCGGACGACACGCGGAGCCGCGCGGTCGGCGACTACGCCGCCTTCCGCGTCTGCCCCGCGGCGCCGTAGCCGCCTCCCCGGTCGCGGCGGCCCCCGGCCCTACTTCGCCATGATCCGGTTGATGCTCGCCTCCAGCTCCCGGAGCGCGTCGGCGGGGCTCGCCTCGCCCGTCGTGAGCTTGGCGCCCGCGACCCGGAGCTGCTCCTGGATGTCCGGGAACTGCGGGACCCGGTTCCGCTCCTTCGCCACCTCCAGGCTCTTCAAGATCGCGTCGGCGTAGGGCAGCGTCCCGGTGAACGTCGGGCTCCGGAGGACCGAGTAGCGCGCGTTGTGGATCGCCGAGGAGGTCGAGGGGAACTTCACCGCCTGGAGCCCGAACTCCCGCCCGGCGAGCCAGCGGGCGAACTCCCAGGCCGCGTCGGCGTTCTTGGCGTCCCGGGCGATCGCGACCGTCCACACGCCCCGCATGGGCGTGAGCCGAGCCTCCTTCGGCACGAGCGCGTAGCCGAGCTTCCCCGCGACCACCGACTTCTCCTTGTCCCCCATCGGCCGCGCCCCCTCCCCTCTTGAGGGGACAGGGCAGGGTGAGGGGCCGCCTCACCTCGACTGTTTGGGGCCCCCCTATGCCCGTTCCGTCTCGCGGAGGATCTCCAGGAATGTCGCGGGCCGGATCAGCCGCACGGCGCGGTGCGTCTCGACGTCCAGCAGATCTCTGTCGCCGGTCACCACGTATTCGGCCCCCGCCTCGACGGCCGCCGCCACGAACTTGTCATCCTCCGGATCCCGGCTCACCTTCACCGCAGGCCGGCCCGAGACCAGGACGCTCTCTTCGCCCAGAGCCTGCAGCAACTCGAGTGTCTCTTCTTCCGTCATCCATCGCGTCCGTCGAAGCCGGTCATACGAAAAGGCCCTCGCCACCTCTTCCAGGATTGCAGGCGACAGCACCAGCTCGAACGCTTTGCGCCGCCAGGCGCGAAGGATCCGATCTTCGTTGCCACCACGGATGAGAGTCGCAGAGATCAGGACGTTCGTGTCGAGTACAACCCTCATGCGGTCGAGCGGGGCGCCGCCCGCCGCGCAGCCCGGACCGCCTCACGAACGACCTTCCGTATCTCCAATGCGGCTACCCCACGGGTCCGCGCCTGGACGCGGTCGATCAGCTCGAAGAGCCGCTCGCGCGCGGCCGCCTTCCGAACTTCCCTGGTTTCGATGTAGAAGCGGAGCGCCTCCCGGACGAGCTCCGACTTCGACCGGTTCTCTTCTTCGGCGACCTGCTCTGCCTTCTTCAGGAGCGGCGGGGGGAGCGAGATGGTGACGAGCCTGCGTGTGCCCGCCATGGGCGCACCTCCTCTTCGTGTAATACAATGTATGTCCATGCTAGGCCGGCGCGGCAGCCTCGTCAAGCGCCCCCTGGTGGTTGCGGTCCCCGACCTCCTGGACGGCGCCGAAGGTGAGGTCGCGGATCACGTTGGTCTGGCCTGGGCGCCGTCCGCCCTGCGATCCAGGACACTCCGAGTCCCTCTCCCCTCCTGAGGGGAGAGGGGGTGGGGTGAGGGGCGGCCCCAGAATTCACTCTGAGCTGACTAGAGATCTCCCTATTACAAGTGCTGTGTGAGCCGCGCGAGCGGCTCAGGCCAGGTGGCACGCCACGAGCTGGCCCCCGACCGGCCGGAGCGGCGGCTCCTCGGCCGCGCAGATCGGCTCGGCCAGGGGGCAGCGGGTCCGGAAACGGCAGCCGCTGGGGAGGGCCCCGGGGCTCGGGGGCTCGCCTTCCAACCAGAACTCCTGCGTCACGCGCTTCCCGCCGATCTGCGGGACCGCGGCCAGCAGCGACCGGGTGTACGGATGCCGCGGCGTCGCGAAGACGGTCGCCGTGTCGCCCAGCTCCACGATCCGGCCCAGGTACATCACGGCCACCCGCTGGCACATCACGCGCACCACGCTCAGGTCGTGGGAGGTGAGCAGGTAGGTCAGCTCGAACGCGTCCCGGAGGCTCCGCAGGAGCTTGAGGATCGTCGCCTGGATGGAGACGTCCAGGCCCGAGGTCGGCTCGTCCAGGACGATCATGCTCGGCTGGAGCATGAGGATGCGCGCCAGGCCCACGCGCCGCTGCTGGCCGCCGCTCAGCTCGTGGGGGTAGAGGTCCAGGTGGGCATCGGGCAGCCCCACCGCCCGGAGCATCCGCTGGACGCGCTCCTCCCGCTCGCGCCGCGAGAGCGCGGTGTGGATCTTCAAGGGCTCGTGCAGCGAGTGCTTGACCTTCCAGCGCGGATCGAGCGACGCCCCGGGGTCCTGGTAGACGTACTGGAGGTGCCGGGCGACCTTCCGGCGCTCCCTCCGCGGCAGCCCCCCGATCTCGCGCGCCTGGAAGTAGATCGCCCCCGCCGTCGGCGGGTAGATCCCGATGACCGTCTTGCCCAGCGTGGACTTCCCGCAGCCGCTCTCGCCCACGAGCCCGAGGACCTCCCCCCGGCGCACCGCGAAGGAGACGCCGTCCACGGCGCGGAGCCAGCCGACCCGCCGGCCGAACGGGCTCCGGACGGGGAAGTAGCGCTTCAGGCCCCGGACCTCCAGGATGGGTCCGTCGGGGGACCCCGGCTCGGCGCGCGGCGCGTCCGGTCGGTCAGGCGAGGCCAACGGGGTGATAGCAGCGCACCCGGTGATCCGGCTCGACGGTTTGCTCGGCGGGCCGGACCGCGGGGCACTCGCTCGTCGCGTACTCGCAGCGCGGGTGGAACCGACACCCCGACGGCGGGTCGATCAGGGTCGGGACCTCCCCCGGGATGTCCCGGATCTCCCGCTGGGGGTGGGGCAGGCTGTCGAGGAGCCGCCGCGTGTAGGGGTGCAGCGGCCGGGAGAAGAACCGGTCCGTCGGCGCGGCCTCCATCTCCTGCCCCGCGTACATGACGACGATCCGGTCGCAGATCTCGTGCGCCGTGCCGAGGTCGTGGGTGGTGAAGAGCACGGAGACGCCCCGCTCCTTCACGAGCTGGCGCAGGAGGCGCAGGACCTGCGCCTGGATCGTGACGTCCAGCGCCGAGGTGGGCTCGTCGGCGATGACCAGGTCGGGGCGGGGCAAGAGGGCCATCGCGATCATCAGCCGCTGCCGCTGGCCGCCGCTGAACTCGTGGGGGAGCCGCCGTAGGGCCCGCTCCGGCTCGGGGATCTGCGCCGCCCGCAGGATCTCGAGGACGGCCCCGCGATCCGCCCGCCGGCGCCGCCGCGGGTAGACCCGGAGGAGGTCGGGCCAGAGCTCGCCCCCCCGGCCGTCCCCAGAGGCCTCCTCCCGCAGGCGCGGGGACTTCCACTTCATCAGCTCCATGATCTGGGTGCCCACGGTGAAGAGCGGGTTGAAGGAGCTGTAGGGATCCTGCGGGATGAAGGTGATGGCCCGGCCCCGCACCGTGTGGCTGAGCGTCGCGGCCGGCTCCCGCAGGAGGTCCCGCCCCTGAAAGCGGATCTCGCCGCCCCGGACCCGCGCGTTGCCCGGCAGGATCCCCAGGATCGCCCGCGCCAGCGTGGTCTTGCCGCAGCCGCTCTCCCCCACCAGCCCCACCACCTCCCCCGGCCCGATGGCGAGGCTGATGGCGTCGAGGACCTGGGCCGCCCCCTGTTCGGTGGCGAACTCCACGGTGAGGTTCCGGACCGCGAGGAGCTCAGGCATGCGCCCGCCTCGCCCGCCGGATCCGGGGATCGAGGATGTCGCGCAGGCCGTCGCCGAGGAGGTTGAACCCCATGACGACGAGGAAGATCGCAAGCCCCGGCGCGGTGGCGTACCACCAGGCCTCCGGGAGGAACTCCCGGGCCTCGGCGATCGTCCGCCCCCACTCCGGCGTGGGGGGTGGGGGCCCGAGCCCCAGGAAGCCGAGCGCCGCCGCCGTGAGGATCGTGAACCCCATGCCGATGGAGGAGCGGACGATGATCGGCGAGGCGACGTTCGGCAGGATGTGGTAGGCGATCAGCCGGAACGGGGAGGCCCCGAGGGCTCCGGTGGACTCGATGAAGATCTCCTTCTGGAGGGAGCGCGTCTCCGCGTACACGAGCCGCGCGAACCACGGCCAGTAGGTGACCGACAGCGCCAGGATCACGTTCGGCAGGGAGGGCCCCAGGGTCTGGGCGATGGCGATCGCGAGCACGACCTGCGGGACGGCGAGGAAGACGTCCGAGACCCGCATGAGGGCGTCGCTCAGCCAGGTGTGGTAGTAGCCGGCGAGGAGCCCGACCGGCACCCCGATCACGAGGGACGCCCCCACCGCGATCACCGCGATGAGGATGGTGATCCGCGCCCCGAAGAGGAGCCGGCTGTAGAGGTCGCTGCCCATCCGGTCGGTGCCGAAGTAGTGCTCGACGCTCGGGGGCCGCAGCCGCTCCGCGGGGTGGAGCTCGTAGACGTCCTCGGGATGAGTCGCGAGGACCGGTGCCAGGAGCGCGGCCAGGACGAGCCCGGTGACCAGCACGAAGCCGAGGAGCGCCGACCGGTCGCGCGCGAGCGCCCGGAGGACGAAGAGCGGTTCGCTCACGACGGCCTGCTCGCTGCCTCGCCGGTCGTGCGGGCCGCGGGCCCGCCGCGGCGCCTCACCGGACCGTCTCCCGCGGGTCGATGAAGCTGTGCGCGATGTCCACGAGCAGGTTGACCACGATGAAGATCGCGCCCGCCCAGACGGTGAACCCCATGATGGCGCTGTAGTCGGACCGGATGATCGAGTTCACGGCATACGTGCCGATCCCGGGCCAGTCGAACACGGTCTCTGTGACCACCGCGCCGGCGAGCAGGATCCCGAAGAGCAGGCCGATCTGGGTGACCGTGGAGGTCAGGGCGCTGCGCAGGATGTACTTCCAGGTGATCACCGACGGCGGGATGCCCATGGCGCGCTCGTAGAGAACGAAGTTGCTCTGCATGACGTCTAGCACCCCCGCCCGCGTGAACCGGACGAGGGTCGCCAGCGCGGGGAACGCCAGGGTGAGCGCGGGCAGGGCGAGGTGGCTCAGGGCGCTCTGGAACGCCCGGAGATCCCAGGTGAGGAGGGCGTCCACGAGATAGAGCGTGGTGATGGGCTCGGGCGGGAACCCCTTGATGCGCCCGTTCAGCGGCGTCCACCCGAGCCGCATCGCGACCAGGAGCTGGAGCATGATCCCGAGCCAGAAGCTCGCGATGGCGAGCCCCGCGACGGTGACCACCCGGAGGAGGTGGTCCAGCACGGAGTTGCGCCAGAGCGCGGACACGACCCCCACCGGAATGCCGACCACGATCGAGAACGCCATCGCCCCGAGCGTCAGCTCGATCGTCGCGGGCAGCCGCCGCGCGAGGTCCTCCACGATGGGCCGGGTCGTGTAGAGGCTCACGCCCATGTCCCCGCGGGCGAGCCGGCCCAGGTAGTGGAGGAACTGGAGGGGGAGCGGCTTGTCGAGGCCCAGCTTCACGCGCAGCTCCTCGACCTGCGCGGGCGTGGCGAGGTCCCCCGCGACGAGGGCCACGGGGTCCGCGGGGATGACGTGCGAGATCGTGAAGGTGACCAGGAGGAGCCCGAGCAGGGTGGGGACGAACCAGGCGAGCCGCGTGATCGTCAGGACCAGGACCTTCATCGACGATCCGACGACCGCGGGTCCTGCCCGTCCTGAGGCGGCCGGCGCATGAGTGAGCTCGCCGCCCGCCCTGTGGACCGCATCCCGCCTCCCGGGCCGATCCGTCGGGGGATCTTCACAGCCAGCAGGCGGGGGCGCCCTCCTGGGTCTCGCCGCCCGCCACGCTCATGCCTTTCCCGCCAGGCGCAGCTCCTTGCGGATGCCCTCGGCCAACCACTGCCGGATGAGAGTCTGATACGGGATCGACTTCATCGTGGCGATCTTCCGCAGCGCCTGGATCTGCGCCGGGTCCAGCTTGACCGAGATGTTCTGCGCAACGACCACACCACGAACTTCGCGTTCTGGCGCGAGATGAACTTTCACCCATCCCATGTAGCGGGCCAATTGGCCGAGCGCGCGGTCCGGCCCCCGATCAAGCTTGAGCTCGAATACGAAAAGGTTGCCGACATCATCGATCGCCAGAATGTCGCTCGGACCAACGTCGGTTGGATACTCCTTGCCATCCCGACCCTCGGTATCGCGGTACAAGCGAACTTGCCGCCCACCGATCGCGATGCGCGAGATGTTCTCGACAATGAAATCGCGAAGTTGAGCCTCCATGGCAAATCCCGCGAGATCCGCATCTGATGGTGCGGCACCGTCTTCGGCATCAGCCACTTCGTCGAGAATGTCTTCGTCAATGCCTTCCCCGCGGAGGAGCGCTTCGTTCTGGCTCTTCAAATCCAGATACTGCTGTCTACGTGCCTTGCCATGATCCGTATGCCGCGCGGGCCAGTACATCCGGGCGAACTCGTCCATCAAGCCCCGGTTTTCGAAGAGCTCGACAAAGGCGCCCTTTCGAGGTACGTGTCTCTTCTTAATTCCTGGGTGCACGCGCATCGACCGGATCCCCCGGCTCTCCGCCTCAAGACCGTGCTCCGAGGCAAACCGATACGCGTCGCTTATCTTGAATCCAGGTCCTATGCTCATGAAGCCTAATGCCCGCGGTCAGCGGCCGGATGCAAGCGGCGCGAGCACCCGGTCCGCTGCACCGAAAGGTTGGCCGTCAACTCAGATACCTCCTTGCCACCTCCCGAAACCGGGAAAGATTCTTCTCGATCCACACGAAGAGCTCGCGTCGCTGCTCCGTGTCGTCCGATACCGTCTCTTTGGAGGCCGGTAGACAGCAACCCGGCTTGCGTATGCGTCTTCCAGTGGCTCCCAGCTGACGGTTTCGTCTGGGAACAACGCCTCGATGCCGCTCTTGTGCGAATGCAGGATGTTGAACAGTGCCTTCTCTCGATCGTTGCCGCAGTAGATCTCGACTCGCATGCGAGAGCCCAAAGCCATCGAGACGTTTGCGCCGACCCCAGACTTGCCGACGGGGGACGATATCCAGGAGTCCTTGGTGGTCTGCCTCCCGCTTGCCCAGCCATGCCCCTTCGAAACCAGAAAGGCGAGCAACGCGGCCCAAAACCTGCGTCGGAATTCATGTCTGGGCCCTTCTTCTCCCTCAACAGCCTCGCGCAAGACTCTCTTGAACGTGCTCGGGGCCGCCTCGACAACGAACTTCACGGCTGGCTTCCAGTCGTCGATCCGAAGAATCTCGGGTCTCACTAGGAAGAACGAGACTGCGTCGCTAGTGCTCTTGTTCAGCCAGTCGACGGCGGCTCGGTGCTCATCGGTCACCTCCGCGGCAACCCATATGATGAGTGCCGCATCCAGTCCGGAAGCGTAGGTGATGAGCTGACCGAGATGCTTGTGGTCAGTCGCGCCCAACTGGTTTTCGACGATGACCGGTGCCTCCGTCCCTTCAACACGCCCGAAGATATCCAGCTCGTAAGCACCGATCCGCTTCTCCGTTTGGTCCACCGTGAAAGGGATACCTATGACTTCGCAGAGGCTGTCAATGTTCGCTGCGATCCAGGGAGTAAAGTCCTTCTCCTCGTTCCTCCAGACTTCCCGTGGATCCAGAATCTTCAGTTGTCCGAGGGCTGGGTGGTTCATTGGCATATGACGGCTACCGCAGACCCTGCAGGCCTGGGCAGGCTATCACCCGCATTCGATCGTCGCACGGTGCGTCCCGAACTCCGCAGATCTCCCCTCATTCTTGCCCTCCACACCGGCTCAGGGCTGACGCGTCTGCTGCGTGGGGCGGGCGGCCTATCCCGGCGCCCGTCCCCGGGGCGGAGTCCGGCCGGCCGTCGGTGGCAATGGGGAGGAACACTCGGAGTTCGATCGCCGGGCTCCGCCACCATGACCGGCGTGCCGGCAACGGAACCGCGGCCCGCCCGCGGCGCACCGCGCCTCGGCTCGGCCATCCCGCGCGGAGCCGTGGCGGACAAGCGCGGGGCCGCGAACCAGCCGAACGAGCGTCTGGAGTTCGCAGGCGCTCACTTGAAGTAGGCCCAGCGCATCTCCTGCCCGTTGCCGACGGGCTGAAGCGCATCCCTCAGGCCAGGTAGACGTCGACGGGGATCAGGCGGCGGTTCAGCGGGTCGATCCCGAGGCCGAGCACTTCAAGGGTCGTCGCCCCGAGGAGGGTCGGGGCGCCGGAGGGCCCCATCAGGACGGGGGTCGTGGCGCGGCGCCCTTCACACTCGACATCGACCTGGCTCAGCGGCCACTCTTCGACCCGCCCGTCGGCCAACACGACGCGCTGGCTTCGGAGGGTGCGACATCCCAGGGCCTCGAGGACCGGCCGGGGCACCACCGAGTAGCCGGCGCCGGTGTCCACCAGCGCCTCGAGTGGGCGGGGCACCCCCCCGTCGCGCGGGTGGAGAGTTACCGTCACCTTGAACTGTCCCATGGCCGGTGCCCGGATCCATTCTCCCACGCGGCCAGCGCGGCCGCCAACGGCCTTCCTCCGGGCGCGGAGCCACCCTCGAGGCGCGGCTTGCCTGGCCAGGCCACTTAGCCGCGCGGCGTGCGGCCCACGTAGTAATTCGGCGGCGTAAGGTGCTCGATCGCCTCGATCACCTGGCTGAGCACGGCGACGTCGGCGTACCGCGCGTTCAGATCGAACAGATTGTCGCGGTGCGCCTCCAGGCTTCGCTCGGACACGCACTCCTCCGGGATGATCATCCGGTAGCCCAGGTCGGCGCCCGAGGCGACAGTCGCACGCACGCATCCGCTGGTCGAGCAGCCGGTCACGATCACCGTGTCCACGCCCATGTTCCGCAGGATGTAGTCGAGCGGCGTCATGAAGAAGCTGTCAGCCGTCTTCTTCACGATCCGGATGTCGTCAGCATCGGGCTTGATCCGATCGTCGGTCTCCACCCACCGCGTGCCCTCGATCTGGTACTCGAAGGCGGTCCGGTTCTTCAGGCCCGCCAGGCCGCAGTCCCGGCCGTCCGACCGGTACATCGTGTTGACGTACACCACGGCGACACCCTTGCGGCGCGCCACCTCGAGTAGCCGCTTGGTCGCCTCGATCGCCGGTGTGAGATTCTCGCTCCCGATGGGCGAGCGCGCGTCCGTGTGGGAGTATTGGAAGTCGATGATGATGATGATCGGGCTGCCGCCCAGGCCGTACGCCCCGCCAAATCCCGCGTCCCCGTAAATCCGGTCCCGCTCCCTCAGCGCCACCCCTTGCCTCCTCTCCCCGTTCCGGTCCCTCCCCGGCGTCCGTCACATCCCGCCCACGCACGCGCTGATCCCGCGCAGGAGGGGCCAGCCACCGTCAGCCCTTCAAGGCACCGCCGACCAGCCCTGCGATGATGTACCTCTGGAAGATCAGCGCCAGGAGGAGCGGTGGCAGGATGGCCAGCACTCCGCCCGTGGCGATGACCGTCCAGGAAACGTCGACGTCCGACGTGAAGGCCGAGGCCATCACCGTCACCGTCTTGGACTTCTCGGTCGCCGTGAAGAGCAGCGCGAACAGGAACTCGATCCACGACAGCATGAACGAGAAGATCCCCGCCGCCACCAGCCCCGGCACGGCCACCGGCAGGAACACTCTGAGCAGGGCCTGGATCCGGCCGCAGCCGTCCACCCGGGCCGCCTCCTCCAGGTCTCTCGGGATGGTCTGGAAGTAGCCCCGCAGGATCCAGACGGTGAAGGGGAGCGTGAAGGTGGTGTGGGCGAGAATCACCACGAAATGCGTGTCGATCAGCCCGAACTGCTGAACGAGGATGAACATGGGGATCATGATGGCCACCGCCGGCACGCTGCGGGAGCCCAGGTAGAAGAGCAGGAGGACCGAGGTGCCGAAGAACCGGAGCCGCGCCAGCGAGTAGGCGGCCAGGGTGCCCAGGACCAGGTTGGCCAGCGTGACCGCGGAGGCGATGACCAGGCTGTTGAAGATGCCCCGCCGGTAGACCCGCGCCGTCGCGGCCCCGATGTTCGCGGTTTCGCTGTGAGGCTTCGGAAAGAGGTAGTCTTCCCAGTGCTCCAGCGTCGGGTCCTGCGGGGTCAGGTGGACCGGAATCGACACGGCCTCGGCGTCGTACATGAAGCTGGAGGCGACCAGCCAGTAGAACGGGGCGCCCAGGTAGAATGCGGCCGCCAGCGCTCCCAGGTACAGCGCCACCGTGCCGAGTCGGCGCCTGAGGCGGAAGCGCGTGGCGAACCCGGCGGCCATCATTGCCTCGCGGCTCACGCGTAGATCTCGCCGCGCCGGTAGAGCAGGCGGATGTAGATGACCGCGAGGGTCATGGTGACGATGGTGATGATGTACGAGTACGCGTTGCCGTGGCCGAAGTCGTACGAGCCGAACGCCGTCATGTACGTCTGCCAGGCGAGCACGTGGGTCCCGTGGGCCGGCCCCCCGCCCGTGAGCGTGTAGATCAAGTCGAAGACCCGGAACGCCAGCATGGTCTGGTAGATCAGGATGATCAGCACCGGGTGCAGGAGCCAGGGCAGCGTGACGTGCCAGAAGCGCTGGACCGGCCCGGCCCCGTCCACGCGGGCCGCCTGGTACTGTTCGTCCGGTATGGCCTGCAGGCTGGCGAGCAGGATGATGCCGGCGAACGGCACGTTGTTCCAGACGTGGGCGAGCGCCGTCATGTTCAGGGCGATGAGGGGGTGCGTGAGCCACCCCACGTACTCGTCGATGAGCCCCAGGCGAAAGAGCACGCCGTTGAAGACCCCGTACGTGCCGTTCAGGATCCCCTGCCACATGAGCCCGTTGACCACCGGCGGCATCGCCCAGGGAATCAAGAGCATGCTGCGCAGGAGCGCCCGGCCCCGGAAGGGCTCGTTGAGCAGCAGGGCCAGCGTCATCCCGACCACCAGGATCAGAGCGATGGAGACGAAGACGAAGTAGACCGTGACCTGCATCACGGTCCAGAAGAAGGGATCCGTCAGGATGTCCCAGTAGTTGTTGAACCAGTTGAACCGGACCTGCCGCGGCCGCTTGAGGTTGTAGCGGTACAGGCTCAGCACGAACGAGTAGCCGACGGGATAGGCGACGAGCGCCAGGATGATGACCGTGGACGGGATGTTGAGCAGGTAGGCGAAGATCCGGTCGTCGCGCTCCCAGCGGCGCTTCAGCTCCTCCCACGCCACCGGCAGGAAAACGCGCGTCGCCCGGCTGCGCGTCGCGGGCGCGGCAAGCCCTTCGGGCTCCCCCGCGGGACCCGAAGGGCGCTCCGCGTGCCGCCGCCCAGCGTGCGGGCCCCCGTCAGACCACGAGGCACGCACCGCGGCCTCCTAGGCGCTCAGGCCGGGTCGCTGCGCGCCTAGCCCCACTCCTTCTTGACCTTCTTGGCGTGCTCGGCGAGCCCCTTGAGCGTCTCGCTGACGGACGTCTTCCCCGTGATCGCCCCCTGCACGATCGGCATCATGTTACGCTCGAAGTCGTAGTACCACGGCGTCTTGATGATCTCGATCGGTCGGGCCGTGTTGCCAATCTTCTTGATGACGTTCAGATCGGCCCACTTCGAGGTCGACTCGACGATCTCCTTGTCCTCCCACAACTCCGGGTAGGCGAAGCCGAGCCCCCTCAACAGGTACCAGCGCTTCGCGGTGTAGAGCGTGCCGTTCTTGTCCAGTCCGCCCAGGTACTGGATCAACTTCCACGCGGGGTCGACGCGGTCGGCCTTGACGTGGGCGGTCAGGCTGTACAGTCGCGTCCAGGAGACCGTCCCCGCCTGGCCGGGCTCGAGCGAAGGATAGGCCATCATCTTGATCGTGCCCGGCACCTTGGAGAACTTGGGGTTGTTCACGCGCTCGACGTCGTACTTGGGCATCGTGCCATAGACGTACGCGCCCGCCGCCTGCGCGTCCCGCACGTTGTTGGTGTCCAGCTCGAGGACCTTGGGGTCGATGTACTCATGCTTGTGGATCCCGTCCACGAACCACTGGAGGATCTTGGCGAAGCGGGGATCCTCGTGCACGAGCGGGTTGCCGCTCTTGTCGAAGAGGTTGGCGTTGCTCGCGTAGCAGATGGACCACCACTCCCAGTTGCCCCACGGGGCGAACTTGAAGCCCTGGGCCACGGGGTACTTCATGATCCCCTTCTTCTTGATCGCCATGGCACGGTCGTGCACGTCCTGGAGCGTGGTCCCGCCGTCCTTGAAGCCCGCCTTCTTGAGGAGGTCCTCCCGGTACGTCCAGACGTGGAAGTCCGTGTAGTAGGGCAGGCCGTAGAGCTTGCCGTTGTACGTCATCCCGTCGAGGTTGCCCGGATAGATCCGCTTCTTGTAGCCGTCGACCCCCGGCAGGCCCTCCAGGTCGCGCAACCATCCCGCCTCCACCCAGGCCGCGAAGTAGGTGTCGCGCACGTACAGGCAGTCGAGGGGGCTCTTGGCCACGAAGAGCGCCGCCAGCTTGTCGTTGTAGTTGCCTCCAACCGCCTCGTAGTTGACCTTGATGTCGGGGTACTGCCTCTCGAAGAAGTTGATGTTCTCCCGCACCAAGTCGGGCTCGTAGTCCCATCCCTTGAAGTTCAGGCTGACCGCCGCGCTGGCCGGGGAAATCAGGCGTCCCGCGAGGCCCGCGGCCGCCACTCCGGCGCCCGCAGCGAGCGACGCCGTCAGGAGTTCACGCCGACTGTACCGCTGCATCGTCGTCCCTCCTCTTTCGCGGGTCGAGCCGTCGACCCTGTAGGGTGTGTAGGCGCTCCATCTTTTTTCGGTCACGTTGGCCCGTCATGGGAAGACCCGGCAAGCACCCGTATCGCCGGCTTGGATCGGGTCGCTCAGAGATGCCGTTCGGCCCGACGGCCCTCATCGCTCCGTTCGGACTGGTGGTAGGCAGGATTCTAACGCCGGCCCGCGGGGGGGTCAAGGCGCTGGGTCTTCGCGGTCTTCGCGGTCGACGTCCCGACCGGGTCCGCGCTGCGGCGGTCACCGCCGCGTCGTGGGCGTCGTCACCGAGCCCCACTCGCTCCGACGGCTCCTGGCCCCCCTGGGCTTCCCCCCGAGCCGCCCCCGGTCGCCGCCGGGGCCACCCCCCTCGGCCGGTCTCCCGGTCCGGCTCGCCCCACGGGCCCCCGCCCCGATCTGCCTGTGGGTCCCTTGCCGGCCTGGCCTCAAGGTTCCGCCCTCCCCACACCGGAGCCCGAGGGGCGCGGCGCGGGCCCGGGGCGGCGGGGGAGCAGCCGCCCGCCCGCTGGCGCACCCCGGCTCGGGTCGGCTGGCGGGGCCGTGGTGGAGCGGCGGGGCCGCGAACGAGCCGAACGAGCGTTTGGTCAATCCGCGCGACCTTCCCCGCCTGCTGTCCAGGGACTCGGGTGCGGTACAATGCGAGGGAAGTACAGCCGTGCGCGTACAACTCGCCCTCCCGCGCCCAGCCGCGAAGACCGCCGAGGCGCTCGGCCTGACGATTCCGCCGACGATCCTCCTCCGGGCGGCCAGGTGATCCATCCATGAGAAGGCCGGCGTTGATCGTGGCCCTTGCCCTTGGGATCCTCCTCCCACCGCTTGCCGCCGACACGCAGCCGCCGGGGAGAACCTTCCGCGTCGGCATTCTGTCGGCGGCCAACCCTCGAACGGCGCCACAGTGGGTGGCATTCGAACAAAGACTTCGCGAACTGGGGTACGTGGACGGCCAGAATTTCAGCTTCGACTTCCGCGACGCGGGGGGCCGGGCCGAGCGAATGCCCGACCTCGCCACCGAGTTGGCCGGCCTCAAACCCCACCTCATCGTCACGGCGGGACCCGAAGCGACACTGAAGGCTGTGAGGCAGGTCGCGGGCACCATTCCCATCGTGATGGTCGCGATCGATTACGATCCCATTGCGCTCGGTTATGTGGCCGGGCTTGCGCGCCCTGCCGGAAACATCACGGGGCTGTTCTTTCAGCAGCTCGAACTGACCGGCAAGCGCCTCGAACTCCTCACGGAGGCTCTTCCCGGGATCGGCCGTGTCGCTGTTTTCTGGGATGACTTCGCAGCGGACCAGTTCAAGGCGGCCGAGGCCGCGGCCCGAACTCTCAGGGTGCAGCTTCACGCGGTAAAGATGCGGAATCCTCCCTACGACTTCGAAGCCGCCCTCCGCACGGTGGTGCAGGAGCGTCCCGGGGCCCTCTTGGGATTGGCCTCCCCCCTACTTTTCCGTGAACGAGCCCGCGTGGCGGAACTGGCGCTGAAGCACCGCCTCCCCACGATCTTCTCCGTCCGCCAGTATGCGGAAGCAGGAGGGCTCATGAGCTACGGGGTCAGCTTCCGCGACATGTTCCGCCGCGCTGCCGAATACGTGGACAAAATCCTGAAAGGGGCGAAGCCGGGTGACCTCCCGATAGAGCAGCCGACCAAGTTCGAGCTGGTGGTGAACCTCAAGACCGCCAAGGCGCTCGGCCTCACGATCCCGCCGTCGGTGCTCGTGCGGGCGGACGAGATCATCGAATAACGGCGGACGCCTGACCCGCTTGGGACGGCCGGGCTCGGGCCGAAACGCGGCACGCCTCCCCGGCCCGTCTGGCCACTACGCGCACTGGCTCCCGCGCGCCGACAAGGGCTGGGTGGACACCCTCGACAGGCCCGCTGCGGCCGCCAGCGAGGCGGGTGGTAGCCAAGTGGAGTCATTTGTGTGTGCCGCGGGCCGAACGCTCAGTCAGCCGACCAGAGACTCGATCGCCCGCACCTCGTCGGCGGAGAGCGCCAGGTCGCGGCTGGCCAGATCCTGCTTCATGTGCTCCGCGTCGGAGGTGCCGGTCAGCGGCAGGATGCCAACCGCCTGCGCGAAGCGGAACACAACCTGGGCCGGCGTGGCTTTGGCGCGGGCCGCGATGCCGGCGACCAGCGGGTGGCGCAGCACCTCGGGGTTGGCGGTGAGCAGCGAGAAGCCCTGGTAGACAATCTTCCGCTCCATGCAGAACGATCGAACCGCGCGGTCCCACCCGAGCCGTGCGAAGCAGCGGTTCTGGACGAACGCAGGAGCCTCGGCGCCGGTGGCCGCCATCTGTTCGAGGTGCCGCGGGGAAACGTTGCTCACGCCTAGCAGCCGCGTGCGGCCGGCCTCGCGCTCCTGCGCCATCGCGGCCCAGACCTCGGCGTCGTCGTCGGTCCAGCCGTAGCCGGAGGCGGGCCCGTGCAGCACGTAGCTGTCGACATGGTCGGTCCCGAGGTGCTCGAGTGAGCTGGCCATCGATTGGGCGACCTGCCTGGAAAGGTCGGCCACCGGGTCGTAGGGCAGCCGGTGGTCCTGACCGTGCTGGTAGGTGAACTTCGTTTGTAAGAAAAAGGTCCGCGCGCGTGACCACGCCCGCGCGGTAGGCGGCGGCGAGCGCCTGACCGACTCCGGCTTCGAAGTAGTGCCGCCGCTGGTTGGCGGTGTCGATGCCCCGGAAGCCCATCCGGAGCGCGAGTTCGGTGAGGGCCTGAGTTCGGTCTTCCTTCCAGGCGGTGCCGTAGAGGAAATCGGGAACAGGCGCACGCTGCTGAGCTTGCATACCCGGTCCGCTCAGCCGCGCATGAAGGCGTTCAACTCCGACGCCATACCGAAAATCGGTATATCAGGATTTCGAAGAGGTATCCGGAAGGGGGGCGGAGCCCCCCTCCGGGTAAACTCACTTGAAGTAGGCCCAGCGCATCTCCTGCCCGTTGCCGACGGGGCTGAAGCGGATCCCCTCGACGCTCTTCGCGTAGGGCCCGAACCACTTGGTGTTGTAGACCCACACCCCGGCGGCCTCCTCCACCACGATGCGGGTGGCGTCCTGGTAGGCCTTTTCCCGCACCTTCTGGTCGGTCGAGCGCTGGGCGAGGTCCAGCAGCTCGTCCACCTTGGGGTTCTTGTAGAAGCTCGACGCCTTGAAGGTGCCCCACTGCCCGGAGTGGAACATCTCGCCGACCCAGTTGTGCGGGTCCGGGTAGTACGTGCTGATCCAGTAGATCACGATGTCCGGCGAGGTCTCGGGCTTCTTCATCTTGTCCACCATCACCGGCCAGAGCTCGCCGACGAGCTTCGACTCGATCCCGATCTTGCGCAGGCCGGCCTGCAGGAGGGTGCCCGCCTGCTCGGTCTGCGTGAAGGCCGTCAGGTACCCGATCGTCAGCGGGCGGTCCACCTTGACCCTGGCCTGCGCGAGCTCCTGCTTCGCCTTCTCGAGGTCGTAGGTGTAGCCCTTCACGTCCTTGGGGACGCCCCACATGTTGTTCGGGATGGGCACGGGGTTCCGCTCCACCGACCCGCCCAGGATCTCCTTGTTGAACCCGTCGTAGTCGAAGGCGTAGTTGATGGCGCGCCGGACGTGCAGGTCGGTGAGCGGGGGGCGCTGGTTGTTCAGCTGGAACAGCTTGATGCGCATCGACTCCTGCTCGATGACCCGGACGTTCGGCGCGTCCCTGAGCCGCTTGACCTGGTCCAGGGGCAGGTAGCCGCCGGTACCGTGGAAGTCCCCCTTGATCATGCCCAGGATGCGCGTGCTGTCCTCCTTGACGTGCTGGAACTCGATCTCCTCGAGGTACCGGTCGCCCCAGCCGAGGAAGTGGTCCTTGAAGCGCCGGGCGACGAACCCGACCGCCGGGTCGAAGCGCGTCAGCATGTAGGACCCGGAGCCCGCCTCGTTGCTGGCCAGCCAGGCGCCCCCCCAGTCCCCATCCTTCTCGTGCTTCTTCACGAGCGCCGAGTTCACCACGTGGATCTCCGAGACGACGGACAGGAAGATCGCCGTGGGCTTCTTCAGGGTGAACTCGACCGTCTGGCGATCGACCGCGCGCGTCTTCCCCGGCTCGATCATGGTGGACAGGAACGAGGCAGCGCCCTTCTTCAGGGCGAGGATGCGCTCCATGCTGTACCGCACGTCCTCCGCCGTGACCTCGGCGCCGTCGTGGAACTTGGCGCCCCGGCGGAGCTTGAAGGTGTACCGGAGCCCGTCCGGGGAGACCGTGTGGCTCTCGGCGAGCCAGGGCTGGAGCTTGGGCGGGTTGTCCAGCCACCGGTAGAGCCCGTCGTAGAGGTTCAGCCGGACCGCCACGCGGCCCACGTCCCAGACCACGTGGGGGTCGAGCGTGTCGTATGTGCTCTCGTTGGCGAACACGAATCGCTGCGCCGCGGTCGCGGGCTGGACGGCCAGGAGCAGGGCGAGCACGGCCAATCCTGCGACCGTCGCGCTGCCCAGCCCCCACTGCCGCCCCACCGAGGAACCGACTCTTGTGGCACGCGCGTGTCTCATGGTCACTCCTCCTCGCATCTCGGGTTTCGTCTACTGGCGGCCCAGGGCGCCGCGGTCATAGGTCCACGTGACCGGCCCCCAGGCGGCGCGGAGCGCCTCGCGCCGCGCCTTGGTCGCCATCGCGTCCACCTCGCGGCCGCTCGCCGCCAGCACGACGCCGTACGCCTCCGCGGCGGCCTCCCGGGAGACCTTGCCGTCCAGGACGTCCTCGAGGACCCGCTCCTCCTCCCGCTCGAGCGGGTCCCCGTAGCCCGCCCCGCCCGCCAGCCGCACGTGGAGCGTGTCGCCGGGGCGGAGCGTGACCATCTGCTTCCCCGGGAGCGGCGCGCGGGCGCCGTCGGCGCGCTCCACCACCGCCTCGCCGCCCGCCGCGGGCCGGCCCCCGAAGAGCCCCCACGGCACCGTATAGAAGCGCTCGCCGCGGTGCGAGACCGTCAGCTCGGTCGAGAGGGCCTGGAAGGCCTTCTCGAGCCCGAGGCCGCCGCGGTACCGACCGGCCCCGCCGGAGTCGCGGCGCGCCCGGCAGTAGGGGACCCGCACGGGGAAGTTCATCTCGAGCGCCTCGACCGGGATGTTCATGCAGTTCGTCACGTCCGTCTCGACGGCGTCGAGGCCGTCCCGCCGCGGCCGCGCGCCCATGCCGCCGGCAGCCAGCTCGGCCGCGACGAACGGGCGGCCGGTCCCGGGCATCGTGCCCCCGATGGCCATGACGAGGAGCGTACCGGAGTTCGCGGCCGGGATCTTGTCCGGGAGGGCCCGGACGAACGCCCCGAGCAGCGTGTCGGCGATGCGCTTGACGGTGGCGGTCCGGCCGCTCACCGGAGCCGGCGGCGACGGGTTGACGAGGCTCCCCGTCGGCAGGACCACCGAGACCGGCCGGAAGCACCCGGCGTTGTTGGGGATCGCGGGGTCGGTGATCGCGCGGATCGTGTAGTACACGGCCGAGAGCGTCGAGGAGGGAACCGAGTTGAAGGGGCCGCGCACCTGCGGGCTCGTCCCGGTGAAGTCGAAGGTCAGGTCCGAGCCGCGCACGGTGACCGCCACGCGGATCTCGACCCGCCGGTCCAGGTCGATCCCGTCGTTGTCGAGCACGTCGGCGAAGCGGTAGGTGCCGTCGGGGATCGCGGCGATCTGCCGGCGCGTCATGACCTCCGCGCGCGTGAAGAGCTCCGCCACCGCGGCCAGGACCGTCTCCACGCCGTGCTTCCGGCAGAGCTCCCGCATCCGCGCACGGCCCAGGTTCCCGGCGGCGACCTGGGCCATCAGGTCGCCGACGACCACGTCGGGGATGCGGACGTTCCGGCGGATGAACGCCATGACCGTCGGATCCGGCTCGCCCTGCCGCAGGAGCTGGCACGGCGGGATGATGAGGCCTTCCTGGTAGATCTCGGTGGCGTCGGTCGGGATGCTGCCCGGGGTCTTGCCGCCCACGTCCTGGTGGTGGCACATCGTGGTGGCCAGGGCGACGGTGCGGCCGTCGGCGAGGATCGGGACGACGACCACCCAGTCGGGGAGATGGGTGCCGCCGTCGTAGGGGTCGTTCAGGAGGAACCCGTCCCCCTCGCGCATCCCCTCGGGCGGGAACACCTCGAGGACCTTCCGCACGGCGAAGACGAGCGAGCCCAGGTGGATGGGGATCCCCGTGCCCTGCGCGATGGTCTCGCCGGTGACGTCGAAGAGCGCCGAGGAGGCGTCCAGCCCCTCCTTCACGATGGGGGAGTACGCGCTCCGGAGCATGGTGATCTCCATCTCGTCGGCGATCGCGTCGAGACGGTTCCGGAGGACTTCCAGGAGGATGGGGTCGCTGAAGGCCATGTCAGCCCTTCCGGACCAGGAGGTTCCCGGCCGGATCGCGGACGGCCGCGTGCCCGGGCGGGACGACCGTGGTCGTATCGGCCTGCTCGATGATCGCGGGGCCGGCGACCCGCGCGCCGGCCGGCAGGCGCCCCCGTTCGTAGATCACGGTCTCGACCCAGGCCCCGTCGAAGTAGACCGGGCGCGTCCCCTTCCGCGCGGCCGGCGACAGGCCTAGCGAGCCAGCGCGCCCCGGCCCGCCGTCCGGCGCGAGCCGGGGGTGCGGGAGCGGATAACGGTGCACGGCCCGCAGGTTCACGATCTCCACGGGGTCGCCCGGCCGGTGATGGCTGTAGACACGCTCGTGCGCCGCGTGGAACGCCGCCACGATGCCGGGGATCGCCGCCGGCGTCACCTCGGGCGGCAGCGGCACTTCCAGCTCGTACGCCTGGCCGAGGTACCGCATGTCGGCGGAAAACGCGACCGCGACCTCGTCGAGCGGCACGCGCTCGGCCCGCATCTTCTCGCGCCCCTGCGCGTCCAGCTCGGCGAGGATGCGGCCGATCGCGGCGCAGTCGGGGCTCCGCAGGTCCTGGACCGCGGTGCGCGCGTGCGAGTGCTCGATGGCCGCGACCAGGAGGCCGAAGGCCGAGAGCACGCCCGGCGCCTGCGGCACGATGATCGTCTCGATCGAGAGCTCCTCGGCCAGGGCGACGCCGTGCACCGGCCCCGCGCCGCCGAGGAGGACCAGCGCGAACCCGCGCGGGTCGTAGCCCCGCTGGATCGTCACCAGCCGGATCTGGTCGGCCATCCGCGCGTTGACGACGCGGTGGATGCCCGCCGCGGCGGCCACGGGATCCATCCCGAGCGCCCGGGCAACCCCGGCGACGGCCTCGCGCGCGAGCGCGGGGTCCAGTCGCAGCGTGCCGCCCGCGAAGTAGTCCGGGTTCAGGTACCCGAGGACCACGCTCGCGTCGGTCACGGTCGCCCGGCTCCCGCCCTGCCCGTAGCACGCCGGGCCGGGGTCGGCGCCCGCGCTCTCCGGCCCGACGCGCAGGCCCCCCGCGGCGTCGATCCAGGCGATGCTCCCGCCGCCCGCCCCGATCGTGTTCACGTCCACCATCGGGACCCGGACCGGGTAGCCCGCGATCGACCCCGCCGGGCTGATGAGCGGCGTCCCGTCCTGGACGAGGGCGACGTCGGAGCTGGTCCCGCCGATGTCGATGGAGATGATGTCCTGGTGCCCCGACGCCCGGGCGGCGAAGAGGGCGCCCACGACCCCCGCGGCGGGCCCGGAGAGGACCAGCGTCACCGGGCGGGCCGCCGCCGTCCCCGCGGAGGTGATCCCGCCCCGCGAGTGCATGATCTGGGGTTCCGCGGTGACCCCCTGCGCCTTGAGCATCCCGTCGAGCCCGCCGAGATAGCGCGCGCAGAGCGGCCGCAGGTAGGCGTCGAACGCGGTCACGCAGACCCGCTCGTACTCGCGGAAGGTCGGGTCCACCTCGCTCGAGAGCGAGACCGCCAGGTCGGGATGACGCCGCGCGATCAGCTCCCGCGTCCGGCGCTCGTGGTCCGGGTTGAGGAAGGCGAAGAGGTACGAGACCGCCACGGCCTCGATCCCCTCGTGCTCCCGGAGCCGCTCGACCGCCCGGAGGACGGCCGCCTCGTCGAGCGCCACCAGCACGTCACCCCGGGCGTCCACGCGCTCCGGGATCCCCACGCGGCGCCGCCTGGGCGCCAGGAAGACCGGCGTGTCCGCGTCCATGTCGAGGTCGTACATCTCCGAGCGCCGCTGCCGCCCGAGCTCCAGGACGTCCTCGAACCCCTCGGTCGTGAGGAGGGCCGTCACCGCGCCCTTCCGCTCGACGACGGCGTTGGTCGCGAGGGTGGTCCCGTGGATGAAGCGGGCGACCTCGTCCGGCCGCGCCCCCGTCAGCTCGAGGATGCGCGAGAGCGCGTGCCGGATCCCGACCAGGAGGTCCTTCGGCGTGGAGGGCACCTTCGTGAAGGTGAGCCGCCCGCGATCCGCAATCGCGACGATGTCGGTGAACGTCCCTCCGATGTCTACCCCGATCTCGATCATGGGCGCGTCCGCCTGGTGAGAGTTGCCCCCGGGCGACCTCCCGGCCAGCATAGCCCATGCCGTCGCGCGTCGCCAGAGGGCGTCGGACCACGCGAGATGGTGAGGAGTCTTCGCGTGCCCGCCATGGGCGCCTCCTCATGTCATACACTGTCTCGTACGGCGCCGGCGCGCCCTCGGAGCGCCTCGTTCAGGAGCGCGTGGACAGCCTGACCCGCTCCTGGATCGTTCAGCAACCTGCTAAGGGCTCGTAAGACAATAAATGATGGAATCTGAGGGACCGGAAGGTAGATTCGAATGAGTGGACCTCCGGGGTTGTCGGGCGAAATACCGTGCGCTGGCGCCGACGCTGACAGAGCGGTC
>Ga0114945_10000209_pt1 | contig 36452 bp, 29 predicted proteins | sample OV2TP3_FD_87194 | JGI IMG/M metagenome (GOLD analysis project Ga0114945, IMG submission 87194) | Hot spring microbial communities from Beatty, Nevada to study Microbial Dark Matter (Phase II) - OV2 TP3 | ecosystem: Environmental > Aquatic > Thermal springs > Hot (42-90C) | place: USA: Beatty... | reverse complement strand
GTGCTGGGCTCGCGCCTCAAGGCGGGCTCGGCGCTGGCCCAGGGGATGCCGTGGTGGAAGTACCTCTCGAACCGGGTGCTCACGGGGCTGGAGAACCGGGTGTTCGGGCTCGCGCTGTCGGAGTTCCACACGGGCTACCGGGCGTTCCGTCGCGAGGTCCTGGAGACGGTGAACTTCGCCGCGAACTCGGACGGCTTCATCTTCGACCAGGAGATCATCGCGCAGGTGGTGGCGGGAGGCTTCAGGATCGGGGAGATCGCGGCCCCGCTGCGCTACTTCCCCGAGGGCTCCTCGGCCTCGTTCCTGGCCTCCTGCGAGTACGGCCTCAAGATCCTCTGGGTCCTGACCCGGTTCCTGCTCCACCGCCGGGGGGTCAAGCGCTCGCGCCGGCTGTCGTCCATCCGGGGCCGCTACACCCGGGTCGCCCCTGACTCGCCGAAGCCTCCCGGCCGGTGAGGGCGACCCGGGCGCTCGACGGGGCCGCCGCCCTGCTGGCGCTCCTGCTCCTGGGGGCGCTCGGGCTGGACTGGTGGCGGCCGGAGGAGGTGTTCCTGGGCCTCCTCGCCGTGGCCGCCCTGCGCCTGGCGTTCTATCCGCTCCCGTTCCCCGCCGTCGCCCCGCCCCGGGCGGTGGCGGCGGCCGTCGCCGCCTATCACGACTCCAAGGGACCCCACCTTCGCCCGTTTCCCGACGTGATTCCGGCCCTCCGAAAACTCGCTTCCACGCCGCTGATTCGCGGAATCATTACATCCGGACTTTCCGTAAAGCAGGCGGAGAAGCTGGTCCGACTGGGCGTCACTCCGTATCTCTCCGCTTCGGCGGTGTTCATCTCGGATCAGATCGGGATCTCGAAGCCCAACCCGAAGCTGTTCCATCGAGCGTGTGCGGATTCGGGCGTGGCGCCGGAGGAGTGCATGTATGTCGGAGACCATCCGACGCAGGACATCGATCCCGCGAACGAGATCGGAATGGCCACGGTGCTCATGCGACGAGCCGGCCGGCATGCGACCCAATCCGGCCGCTCCACGCCGCGCCATTCGGTGGCGGATTGTACGGAACTGTTGACCCTTCTCTCCGGCCAGTATAGAGTGGATTTTCCTCCACCCTGATCCATGGCCGACAACGAGTTCGTCGCGATTCTCGATTTCGGGTCGCAGTACACGCAGCTCATCGCCCGGCGCGTCCGCGAGGCCGACGTCTACTGCGAAGTCCTCCCTCCCACGGTACGCCCGGACGAACTCCGGAAACGGAACCTGAAGGGAGTGATCCTCTCGGGCGGACCGGCCAGCGTGTATGAGCCCCGATCTCCCCGGTGCGAGCGGGGGATCTTCGATCTCGGCGTCCCCGTGTTGGGAATCTGCTACGGCCTCCAGCTCGCGGGACTCCTCCTCGGCGGAGGAAGGGTCCGCCCCGCCCGCGAGAGGGAGTACGGCCCTGCGGAACTGACCGTGCGGGAGGCCGAGGACCTCCTCGTAGGCGTCCCGCGCACCACGCGTGTCTGGATGAGCCATGGGGACAAGGTCGAGGCGGATCGGAAGAGCTTCCGCATCCTCGCCTCCACTCCGAACTGCGCCGCGGCGGCCGTTCGACATCGCGAACGTCCCTTTTACGGAGTCCAATTCCACCCCGAAGTCCACCACACTCCCCACGGCGCGCGCGTCCTTGGGAACTTCCTTCGCCGCGTGTGCCGGTGCCGGGGAGATTGGAAGATCGGCTCGGTCATCGACCGTTCCGTCAAGGAGATCCGCTCCGCGACCGGGAACGACCGCGTCCTGTGCGCCCTCTCGGGGGGGGTGGACAGCTCCGTGGCGGCCGCCCTCGTCCACCGTGCGATCGGCGACCGCCTCGTCTGCGTCTTCGTCGACAACGGGCTCTTGCGGAAAGGCGAACGCGACCAGGTCCGACGGGAATTCCAGATCCAACGCCACGTGACCACCCGGATCGTGGACGCCTCGCGCGAATTCCTGCGGGCTCTGAACGGCGTCTCGGATCCCGAACGGAAGCGCAAGATCATCGGACATACGTTCATCGACGTCTTCCAAGCGGAGGCAAGAAAGATCCGACGGGTGAAGTTTCTGGCCCAGGGAACGCTCTACCCCGACGTCATCGAGAGCCGGAGCGCGTTCGGGGGACCTTCCGCGAAAATCAAGACGCATCACAACGTCGGCGGGCTGCCCGCGAAGCTCGGGTTCACGCTGATCGAACCCCTTCGCTTTCTGTTCAAGGACGAGGTCCGCCGAATGGGGCGAGAGCTCGGGCTTCCTTCCGAGATCGTGGACCGACAGCCGTTCCCCGGCCCGGGCTTGGCCGTGCGGCTCCTGGGGCCGGTGGATCGGACGCGGCTGGACGTTCTCCGGGACGCGGACGAGATCGTCCGCGGGGAAATCGAGCGCGCGGGGCTTCATCGACGGCTCTGGCAGTACTTCGCCGTTCTCCTCCCGGTCTCGACCGTCGGCGTCATGGGCGACGGGAGGACGTACGACAACGTCGTAGCCGTGCGCGCCGTGGAAAGCGTGGACGGAATGACGGCGGACTGGGCGCGGCTTCCGTACGAGGTTCTCGCGGGCATCAGCTCGCGCATCGTGAACGAGGTCAAGGGGGTCAACCGCGTCACGATGGACATCTCTTCCAAGCCCCCGGCGACGATCGAATGGGAGTGAGCCGATGGGCGGATCGAACGAACTTCTCCTCGGACGGATCGCGGTCGACCTCGGATTCGCTTCGCCCCAAGAGGTGGACGAGTGCATCCGGCTCCAGCAGCGGACACGCCGTCCCCTCGGTCAGATCCTCGTAGAAAAGGGATGCCTCACTCGCGACCAGCTCGATCAAATCGTTCGGGAGCAGCAGAAGAAACTCGACGTCCTCGATCCGGTGACGCAGCGCCGAAAGGAAGCGATCCTGTTCGGAAAGCTGGCGATCCGGGAGGGTCTCGTCTCGTCGGAGCGGATGAACGAGTGCCTCGCGATCCAAGGACGGACCGGCGAGACTCGCCCCATCGGCGAGATCCTGGTGGAGCGCGGGTATCTTTCCTCGCGCCAGGTCCAGGACCTCCTGGGAAAGCACTGCAAGAAGCTCATGATCTGCTCCCCCTGCCGCCTTCGCTTCACCGTGATCACCCTGAGCGACGGGCGGAACGCGCGATGTCCCCGGTGCAAGAATCCGCTCGAAGAACTTCAGAAGCCCGAGGCCGTCGCGACCGATGCCGAATTCGAAACGCAAGTGTTCCAAGCGCTTCCGTCCCCGACGCGCCCCCGTCCCGCCGTGCGAACGAACTGCGTCGTATGCGAATCGAATTTCGAGGCGCCGCCCGACGAAACGGGACGGCTCCGCTGTCCGATGTGCAAGTCGTCGTTCGTGCCTAGGTGAGGATCGCCCGACGGAATTCTTCGACGCCGGCGAACCGGCGACTCGGATCCTGATCCAGAGCGCGAAACAGCGCTTCGTCCACCCCCTTCGAAACCGGACTCCATCGCGAGGGCCCGTCGAACCGTCCCACGGGAAGTTGTTCCGTGAGCATTTCGTAGAGCACCACGGCGGCGGAGTAGACGTCCGCGCGCCCGTCGATCTCTCGGCAATTCCGGATTTGCTCCGGAGCCGCATAAAGCGCCGTCCCGAACGCCGAAGTCGACCGGGTAAGGGTGCGTCGCTCGGTATCCCAGAGCTTCACCATCCCGAAGTCGCCGAGGCGAACGTGCCCGCCTTCGTCCAAGAGGACGTTTTCGGGCTTGACGTCGCGATGGACCAGCCCAAAGGAGTGGAGGTATTCCAATGCGTCGCACAGCTCGAAAAAAACCGAAAACGCTTGCGGCACGGAAAGCCGGTTTTCCTCGAGCCGGTGGCGGAGCGTCCTCCCCGAGACGTACTCCATCACGAGGAATCCGAGCGACTCTTCGCGGCCGAACCCGAGGAACCGGACGATGCGGGGATGGTCCAGCCTCGAAAGGATGGCGGCCTCACGCTCGAATCTGACCTCGAATTCGTAGAGACGCGCTCGAGTCGGATAGAGGGTCTTGAGAGCTACGATCCGCCCCGTCCGCAAGTCTAGGGCCTTGTACACCGCGCCGACCCCGCCGGCCCCGAGGAGTTCGAGGACCTCGAACCCCTCCACGATTCGCCCGGATTCCAGGGACGCAGGAGCCGCGCCCGGGAGACCGCCGACCCCGACCGCCATGCCTCACCTCACTCTTCTCTAGCGGATCGGGTGCACGACCATTTACCCGAATCGATTCCCGCTTCCCTTTCCCCCTCTTGCATCCTATGAGACTTCGGCACTAGTTTCGCCGAGGGAATGGGCCATAATGGAGGGGGGCAGAGATGAGCGAGCTGACGGACAATGCCCGAATCGTCCTCGAAAAACGGTACCTGATCCGGGACGAAGAGGGCCGGGTTACGGAGTCGCCGGAGGCGATGTTCCGGCGCGTAGCGGCGGCGGTCGCCTCGGTCGAGGCCGACCCGCCGCTCTGGACGGAACGATTCGCCCGTTTCCTGACGTCGCTCGACTTCGTCCCCAACTCGCCTTGCCTGATGAACGCGGGCCGCCGACTCGGGCAGCTCTTCGCCTGCTTCGTTCTCCCGGTAGCCGACGCCATCGCGAGTCTCGACGACGACGGGATCTTCGACACGATTCGCTCCACGGCCTTGATCCATCAGTCGGGCGGAGGGACTGGATTCGATTTCTCGCGGCTCCGTCCGGAGGGCTCGGTCGTCGGTTCGACGCGCGGGAGATCGAGCGGCCCGATCAGCTTCATGCGCGTCTACAACGCGGCGACGAATGCCATCCATCAGGGCGGCTTCCGCCGCGGAGCCAACATGGGAATCCTGCGGGTCGACCACCCCGACATTCTGGACTTCATCCGCCTCAAGTCGGACCTATCGGAGATGACGAACTTCAATCTCTCCGTGGGCCTTACCGACGAGTTCGTGCGCGCCGTCCGCGCGGACAAGTCGCACCTCGTTTGCGATCCGAGCACGGGCCGCCGATTTCCCCTTCGAGACAAGACCCGCGATTCCGAGGGAACGCTCACGGGCCTCCAGGAACGCGAGTGGACGGCGCGGGAGGTGTTCGACCTCATCACCCGGCGCGCGTGGGAGACCGGCGAGCCGGGCGTGATCTTCCTCGACCGCGTAAACGACATGAATCCGACGCCCCAGATCGGAAGGATGGAGGCGACCAACCCCTGCGGCGAACAACCCCTCCTCCCCTTCGAGGCGTGCAACCTCGGTTCGCTCAACCTTTCCCATTTCGTGGGGCCCGAAGCGCGTTTCGAGTGGGACCGATTCGCGGAGGCGATCCGGCTCGGCGTCCGATTCCTGGACGACGTCATCGACGCGAACAAGTACCCCAAACCCCAGATCGAGACGATCGTAAAGGGGAACCGCAAGGTAGGACTCGGCCTCATGGGATGGGCCGATCTCCTCTATCGCACCGAAATTCGATACGACTCCGAGGAGGCCCTCGCCCTGGCCCGGCGCCTCGCGAAATTCGTCAAGGAGGAAGCCTGGAAGGCCTCCGTCGAACTGGCCCGAGAGCGAGGCCCGTTTCCGAATTTCGAGGGAAGCCTCTTCACGAGCGAAACGGACCACCCGTACTTTGCCCAGGCTTGGCGAGAGGAGAGCCTTCGCTTGGGTCGGCCCGCCCCCATTCGGAACGCCACGGTCACGACGGTCGCCCCTACGGGGACGATCTCCATCATCGCCGGGACGACGGGAGGGATCGAGCCGCTCTTCTCCCTCGCCTTCCACCGGCGCGTTCTCAACGGAGAGCGGCTGCTCGAGGTCAATTCGATCTTCGCCGAAACCGCGCGCCGCGAGGGATTCGATCGGCGCGAGATCTTCGATCGCATCGTCCGCGAGGGTACCTGTCGGGGGATCGAGGAGATCCCGCGCCGATGGCGCGACGTCTTCGTGTGCGCCCACGACGTCTCTCCCGAGTGGCATGTCCGAATGCAGGCCGCCTTCCAGGAATTCACCGACAATGCGGTCTCCAAGACGGTGAACTTCCCCGAGCACGCCGTGGTCGAAGACGTGCGCCGCGTGTACGATCTCGCGCTCGAACTCGGCGTCAAGGGCGTGACGGTCTATCGCGACGGCTCCCGGCGCCACCAGCCGATGGCCTTGGACAGGGTCGTCGCGCCGGGCAAGCGGCCCGTCCCCGACGTCGCCGCGGGGCAGCGGTATCGATATCCCACGAACCTCGGGACGGCCTACATCACGATCACGGAGGACGAGCGCGGTCCGCGCGAGGTCTTCACGAGCATCGGGAAATGCGGAAGCGACATCAGCGCGCTCTCGGAAGCGATCTGCCGGATCCTCTCGACGGCGCTCGGCTACGGAGTGCCGATGACGGAACTGGCCGAGCAGCTCTTGAACATCACGAGCCAACCCGTCCCCGCGAACGGCGGATGGGTGAAGTCGCTCGCCGACGCCATCGGTCAGGCGATGATGAAGCACGGGCACGCGAAATCCGAGCAGGCCGGGAAGGCCACCGGCGCCCTGTGTCCGGAATGCGGCGCCCCCTTGCGCTTCGAGGAAGGATGCGCGGGGGGAAAGTGCGCGTGCGGATTCAGCCGGTGCTAGCGGACCTCCCAGGAGATCGCTTCTCTCGTTTCCGTCGCGGGAACGCCTCCGGTCTCCACCCGGGTCTCCTGCCGGACCAGCCATCCCGGAATCTCGCGACAGTGCCAGGTCTTCGTCGTGGTTTTGGAAACGGCATCGGAGGAGACGGACTCCGTCACCCAGCAGACGAGATCCTTTCCCTTCACTTTCAGAGAGGCCTTGAGACGGACGACCCGCAGGGAAGACTTGATCGTATTGTTCCCGACGTCGCCCTCGTAGTCTTCCTTCGCCACCCCGCCCGGGAACGGGGGATTCTTGCATACCCACCGCAGCCGGACCGACGAGCCGCCTAAGCCCCGGTCTGCCTGCTCGAAGACGGTGCACGTCATCCGCACCCCATCGACCGTAATCTCCTGCGTCGCCTTCTCGATCCCGTGATACGCCGCCCCGCCGTCGAGATGGTGCGTCTCCTCCGATTGGCCCCCATCCCTCAACTGGCTCCGTACCACGCACGTCTTTCCGTCCGCGCGGAGAACCGTCAACGTCCGCTGCTGGACGGTCTTCTCCTTCCCCGAAGCCGTCGTGATTCGGTAGGCAACGGTCGCGCCTTCCTTCCACGAACCCCATGGATGCTCGACTTGGGCCAGGCCGACGGAAAGGAGAAGGATCATGCTTCCGATAGCATACCCCGTCCGGGGCGATTCAGGCCGAGCGATGATAGAATCGCTCCGCCATGTACGGATCCGATCTTGCCCGGATTCACCAAGACGGATTCGAAAAGTCGCGGACCCGTTCGAGCTGGCGGAACCGAAGACGTTCTCCGCCGCCGTCGGAAGCTTCGAGGCTCGAACCAGCATTTGCCCGGATGTCGTCTTGAATCGAAAGCGGCTACCGACCTCTCTCATGGTGGTACCCGATCTCACGGAGGAACTCATTCTCGGAGTGGACTTTTTCCAGCGGTGGCATATCCGCTTGGATCCGCGTCGACATCGGGTCCTCTTGGATCCGAGGGCACTCGGACTCCGGGCCGTCGCCTCCCGACACCGGCCGAGGTAGGCCCTACTCCGTCACCTCCACCTCCACGGGCGCGACCTCATCACGGCGATCGGGGGCGTAGTACTCGTACGCGACCGTGGGCGGGGTTTTCGCCTTGAGGGGAAACTTCGCGCGAAGGCCGTACGCGAATCCCACCGACCGGCCCGGTTCGATCGTCCCGAAATAGAGCGTGATCTGCTTCGCGGTGAGAGAAAACTTGTCGATCCGCTTTTCCTCCACCATGCGCTCGAAGGGTTTCGGGTCCACCGCAAAACCCGGTGGGATTCCGAGATCGAGGACGATCATGAAGGTCGGCCGCTCTCCGCGGTAGGCCAGGGAGACGTTCGCCGTAAGAACGTCGTTCTTCGCGAGCTTGGTACGGTCGTACGACACCGCGACCTCCAGCGGCTTCGCTTTCTGCGGTTCGACCCGATTCCAGGGGAGCCAGTATCGCGCCACGATTTGCATCATCGAGTTCGTTTCTCCCGAAGTCTCGACGGACACCGAATTCTCGCCCGGCCGAACCCCCGCGGTCAGATCCACAATCTGGAGAACGTCCGCCTGCTCCGGCTCGATCGCGATCTCCTTCGCATGGCCGTTCAGATTCCACCGCACGAGGGCACGGTCCTTCTGCTCGCGCCCGGACATGGCACGCAGGATGGATCGCAACGAGAGAATCGTCGCGCTCGTCGAGCCCCACGTCCCACGAGAGTCCTTTTTCTTCGCCAAGTATGCGAGCGCGCTGTTCGCTGTAGACACGGTCCGATTCGACTTCAGCAAGGCATGGGCCGCCAAGGCCGTCGTCTCGATCGCGGCGTACTCCCCGCGACCGTAGAACGCCGTGTCCCCCTGCTTCCAGTACACGACGCGTTCGTCTCTCGTACCGGTCGCCTCGAGCTTCTCGAAGAGCGCATCATCGCCTAGGGCGTTCGCCGCCAAGGCGAGAGCGTAGTTGTCCTTCGCCTCGGCAAGATGCGACCGAAGCCAAGCCCGAGCCCGCTCGAGACCCGGCCCCTTCTCCCCGGCCTCGGACAGGGACCACGCCACGTAGGCCGTCACGATGAAATCTCCCTGGAGTCCCGCCCAGCTCCACGCACTGCGCTCCGGCATCTTCCACGACCCGTCCGACTGCTGTTGCGCGAGCAGGAACGAGCGCGTCCGGCCGATCACCCGGTCGTCGATCTCGTAGACTTTCGCCATGTCGCTGAATTCGAGCAAGCCGTAGGCCGAGAGCACGAGGTTCGCGGGGGGCCTCCCATACCAATCGAATCCGCCTCCCGCCACCTCGAATGTCAGCAGCCGTTGGTATCCGACATTGATGTACTCCAGGGCCTTCATTTCGATCTCCGGGGTCGTCTTGCGGCTCCGCCGCAGGTAGTCGAGCGCCAGCACGTTGGGATACGTGAAGGAGCTCGTCTGCTCGAATCAGCCGTGCGGCATGCCGAGCATCCCCTCGACTCCCTCGATCACCTGCGCGAATACGCCGGGATAGCACTTGCCGAAGACCTTGACCGATCCCTCGATCGCCTCCCGGGGGATCTCGAACGCTCGATCGATCCTCCGTGCGAGTCGATCGTTCAGGACGATTTCGAACCTCTTTCCGTCCGGCACGACCTCCACGCTTCGACGGATCGCGTCGTCCGCTTCCCCGGACTTCGCGAACACGGTGAGCCGTTGAGGCCCGATCTTCTTCGCCCGGATTCGGAAGTGGACGGACCGGACTTCTCCGGCCGCCAGCTCCACCGATTGAAGCGCCTCGCCTTGGAGTTCGAACCAATCCTCCCTTTCCACCTCCAGGAGCACCCTCTGCGGGGATTTCAGGTAGTTGTACACCGCCACCGGGACCTGGACGATGTCGTTCTGCGTCAGCGCCACCGGGAAGTCGATGTCGACGAAGAATTCCCGGAAGCACCGGATCCCTTTCGTGGTCGCGCCGAGCCCTCCCGACCGCGAGTTCGCCACGGCCGTCAGGCGCCACTCCGTAATGGAGTCGGCCATCGGAAAGGTGACGGTGGCCCTTCCTCGATCATCCGTAACGAGTTCAGGATTCCAGTAGAGAGTCTCCGGAAAATACTCCCGGATCCGCACGTTCGGGCTCTTTGCGGTGAGGGAATCCGAGCGGGTTCCCAGGAGGCCGAATCTCCCTCCCGGCCCATCCTGCGTGGTCAGACGTCGGCTTTCCCCGGCGTAGTTTCCGACGGTGCACGAGGCCCATCCGAGCGAAACCAGAACCATCCAGGCGCGTCTCATGGATTCCTCCTCTTCCTCCAGAAGTCCAGGCTGAATCGCTCGTCCAGCCGCTCCAGCGTGGCCGGCGTCGTGGGATTCCCCCACGCGTCCCGGAGGTCGCGTTCGCGAAGTCCGCTGTACCGCGAGACCCGTTCGAAGAAATCGGGAGCCCACGACCAGCGTCCTTCCTTCTCCACGGCAAATTCGATTCGATGGTCGAGGATGTACGCCTCGAAGGCGCTGTACCATCGCGCGAGCCGAGGGCGCATCACCCGATGGCGCTGCTCCAGGGTGTTGACGACTCGGATCCGCTGGTCTCCTTCGGTGCCGGGGGCGGAAGCGAAGAGCATGGTCGCAACGGAATCGAGCCGTCGCTCGATCGTTTCCGGGAGCGTCTTGATGCCGTACTTGGGCTCCAAGAGCTCCTCCTGGATCGAGAAATACACCTTCTCGAGACCGGGACGCATCTCCTGGAGCGCGTAGACCGCCTCATCGACGATCGAGAGGCCGATCGTGGCGCGTACGTCCTTGGCGCCGTCGGTCACGTGGAATCGGACGGTCGCCTCCTCCCCGGGCTCGTACGAGTCCTTGCTTGGAATCGCTTCGATCTTGAGATCCCCCACAGGTTGGACATAGACCCACCGCGAGTCGCGCAGGATATCGCCGTTCGGCATCACGCAATAGGCGCGGACTTCCAAGGCGCCGAAGAGTTCCGGGGAGAGGTCGAAAACGTACTTTGCGAGACCATCCGCGATCGGGAGCGTGTGGGTGAGCAGGGTCTGTCCCTGTCGGACCATGTCGACGAAGGCTACGCCCTTCCGTACCGTCGAATGGACTTCGAGATTCATCGTGGTTCCGGCGCTGTAGAGGGCGCGGTCGGGCCGCACCAGGAGACCCGCCGGTGCCCGGAGAAGGTCCATTCTCGACGCCGACGTACGGCCCGTGGTGTCGCGGGCGGTGACGGTCGCGGATGTGGCGTGTACCGACTCTGGCTCGTCCCGCGCCGGATACTTCAAGATCGCGATTCCGCCCTCGTCGGTACGCGTTTCTCCGATCCATTGGCCGATGGCCAACCGCACTTCTCCCGTCGCGGCGGAACCGTCGGGGGTGTAGAGAGCCACGTAGATTCGGTTTTCCACGCCGGGCACGATGCGGCCGCTTTCGGGCACCGCGGAGATCTGAAGCGCTTCGTGGGCCACGGGTACGGGTCGCGCAGTCTTTTCGGAATGACCCGCTGTGTCGGTTACGTGCACGGCGAGCAGCACGTTGGCCATCCCCTTGTTGATGGGCAGACCTACGAAATATCCGTCGAGGGGAATCTCGAACGATGCTCGGCCTCCCTCGAGCGTGCACGTCTCCTTTGCGACCTCGCGGAGCTCGGCATCGACGGCGAGGAGCTTGACGACGGCCTCTCCGGAGACGGGCTTGCCGAAGAAATAGTCCGCCTGGATTCTCCCGCGCACGCGCTCGCCCGGGAGATAGAAGGGTCGATCGGTTTCCAGCGTCACGCGAAACTTCGGCAGGACGTATCGTTTCACGCCGACCGTTCGGTGCGAGGAATTCGTGCCGATCGTGGCCGTGATCTTCCAATCGCCCATGACGACTTCGTCCGCAAGCTGAAAATCGGCCGAAGCGATCCCGAACTCGGAGGTAGCCGCCTTCCGCTTGAAGACCTTGTTGCCTTTCCCGTCTTCGACCTCAAAGAGCAGAGTCTCCTTCTCCACCGGCTGAAGCGTACGCGTGGAGAGCGCCAGGGCTCGCAACCGCATCCTCTGGCCGGGCTGATACAGCGGCTTGTCGGTCGTGAGGAGGATCTTCCAGTCTCGCTTAAGATGGACGGGACTCCGCACCACGTAATCCCGCGTCTCCACTCGAAGGGTGTAGCTACCCTCGGGAAGATCCGGGACACGGAAGCCGGCGACGCAGGCACCGTCTGCGGTCTTTCCCTCGAACAGAGAGGTCGCCTGACCCTTCGAGTCTTCGAGAGCGATCCGTACGGGGAGTCCAGAGGCCGGCCGAATTCCTCCTCGCGCCGCTTCGGTCACGACGATGCGCATCGCCGCGCGCGATTTGGGCGCGAGCTGGGCCGGCGAATCGACCACGACATCGATCTTGGAATCGAGCCTGCAAGGGTTCTCCGGATCGAGCCAGTACTCCGGCCAAGAGCATCCCGCGAGAAGAAGGATTCCCCATCGAACTCGTCGCATCGTTCGTCCTCCCAAGCCGATGACAAGACGTTTCGCGGGTGGGACGAGTTCGCTAAAGATGGCGCCGGAGCGAGAATAGCGTGCTGGGGTAGGAGGTTCGACCGTCGAGCATCATCTCCGCGACCGTTTTCGCTCCGACGAAGCCGAGGGAGAGATCCGATCCATGCCATCCTACGGCCGCATAGAGGCTGACGGTTCCCGGGAGCGGACCGATGCAGGGGAGCTCGTCGCACGTGAAGGCCATCGGCCCCGCCCAACGATGCGTCACTCGAATCGGGAGCCCAACGCGGTCCCGAACCAGCGACTCCAGATAGGATTGGATCGGCTCGGTCGTACGCTCCGACAGGGTGTACTCGCGGTTGGGCGAAACGTGCCGCCCGCCGGACGCGAGGACGATTCCGCCCGACAACTGGCGGAGCACGTCCATGCCTCCGTGCAGTCGAAGGGGCGAACGGAGTCGCTCCGGCAGCGGCTCCGTCGCGAGACACTGGCTCCGGACCGGAGCGATGACTTCCTCGAAGAGTCCCACCAATCCCGAAGCCCACGCGTTCGAGGCCACGAGGATCATTTCCGCCTCGACGCGTCCTTGCGGTGTCCGCAGCCTTCCTCCTCGGATCGATTCGACCGGAGTCTTCTCGTAGAGTCGAGCCCCGGCGCGTTCCGCTTCCGCCGCGAGGGCCCGCACGAATCGGACCGGGTCGAATTCTCCGTCCTCCGGAAAGTAAGCCCCCTCCGAACGTTCCTCCGCAACGAAACCGTCCGAACGGAGCGCTTCGATTGTCCGGCGCGACTCCGCGGATTCGGAAATCCAAAGGCTTCCGGCGCGCGCGTAGCCGCAATCGATTCGGAGACGCTCGACGAGTCCCCGAATCAGCGCATGATTTTCGCCCGTGAGTTGCCGGAGCGTTCGGGCGACTTCCGGCCCGTGGTTCTCCCGAGCCACCGCGTAGGGAAGGTGCGTGCCCGCTCGTAGGAGGCCGAGACTCCGGCCCGTGGCCCCGCACGCGATTTCGCTTCGTTCTAGGAGGACGACATCGCAGCCGCGGAGCGCCAAGAAGTAGGCCGCGGTCGTCCCGACAAGTCCCCCGCCCACCACCGCGACGGAGCAACGCTCTTCCGATTCGAGCGGAGGGCGAGGGCGGTAGGGTCGATCGAGCCAGAAGGAAGTCACTCGAATCAGACTACGACTCCCCGGAGAGCCCGTCAACGCCCGATCGCAACTTGTTATGCCGCACAAACTTCCGAACGCAGCTCAAGGGCTATTCCCCCCTTTTTTCCCTGGAACCTTCCCGCCTGAGCGTCGTCCTACATCCTGAACTTGAAGGAGACCGAAATGAAGACTTTGACGATATCCCTGGCGGCCCTCGCGGCGTTCGGATCGTACGCCGCATCGGCCGAGGCCCAATCTGAGCGCCGATTTCACTCCCGTCACTGCCGGATGTGTATCGAGGTACCGCACTACGAGACTCGCGAAGTGCAGGAGATCTCCGGATACCGGAACGAGACGCGCATCGTGACCGAGTACGAAGAGCGCACCATCACGGAATACGAAGAGCGCACCGTTACCGAATACGAGGAGCGCACGGTGACCGAGTACGAGACACGAAGCGTGACCGAATGGCAGAACAGCTGGGTGGTGGAAAGCCAGCCCCGCACCCGAAACGTGTTCGTCGGCTACGACCACTGCAACAGGCCGATCTATCGGTGCGAGACGTACTACGTCAACGTCCGAGTCTGCCGGCGCGTTCCGGTGACCCGGTGCGTGCAGGTGCCGGTGACCCGCTGTGTCCGTGTACCGGTGACTCGTTGCGTCCGGGTGCCCGTGACCCGGTGCGTCCGCGTCCCGGTTCAGCGCGAGGTGTGCCAGCGGGTGCCGGTGTACCGTACGGTGTGCAAGCGCGTGTACGCGCCGATTTTCCTCTGCATCGGGTAACCGAGGCGACCCCCGAGGGGCCGGCGGGCAATCCGCCGGCCTCTTTTTTTATTGAATCGGGAGCCGGGCCCCTTCGATGCCGCAGATGCGCGCGGCGAATTCGGTCCCGCGCCGCCCGCACTCTTCCGGGGCCGCGTCTCGAAGATGTCCGGTCAGAAACCCCGCGGCGTAGGCGTCTCCCGCCCCCGTCGTGTCCACGACGCGAATGGCCTGGCTCGGGATTCTCCATCGTCCACGCCCCGCAGCGACCAAGGACCCGCGGGATCCGAGCTTGACGGCGACGATTCGATCGGGGCGGGCCAGCGATTCGAGCGCCGCCTCCGGCTCCAATCCCGTCAAGGCTCGCGCCTCGTGCTCGTTGGCGAAAAGAAGCCGTGCCTCCTCGGCAGCGCGGCGGATGTCCGCAGGTCTCAGTTTCACCATTTGGGCGTCCGCGACGTCGAACGAGAACACCAGATCGGCCTGGAGAGCCGATTCGATCGCCTTCCATGCCGCCTCCGGATTGGAGACGACCTCGTACCCGGAACAGTGGAAGGCGCGATACCTCCGGAAGGCTTCCGTGGGGATCTCGAATCGGGGGGAAACCCCGAGATCGACGGCCATGGTGCGCTCCCCGTCGGGAGTGACGATCACCCAACACATCCCCGAGGAGCCCTCCACCCGCCTGAGGAGGCTCTCGACTCCGCGACCGACGATGTCCGCGACATACGATCGGCCGACGTCATCGGTGCCGACGGTGCCGATGAGTCCGCACGCCAGGCCCAAGTGGGCCGCCCCGGCGGCCACGTTTCCGGGCGAACCGCCGTGGACGATCCGACATCCGTTGAGGTCCGATTCGCGGAAGCGACCGTCGTTGGAATGCGCGTGCCCTTTGTCGAGCCCGCGTCGAGCGACTTCCTCATCGGTCCCCGCGCGGACGAGATCCGTCAGGGCGTTGGTGAGCACCAGGAGGTCACGCATGGACGGGCGCGAATAATACTCTCCCGACCCGCCGATGTCGAATCTTATCTGGGATATACTGGCCTCGAGGGGACCGCCGCATGAACGAGTTTCCGAAGGAGTTTGGAAACTACACGCTCCTGGCCGAGCTGGGTCGAGGGGGAATGGGGGTCGTGTACCGCGCCGAGCAGAGATCGCTCGGCCGAGCGGTCGCTCTCAAGGTCCTGCACGCCTCCTCCGACTGGGCCAGTCCCATCGCCCTGGAGCGATTCCGGCGGGAGGGAGAGATCATGGCGCGGCTCGCCCATCCCGACATCGTGGCGGTCCACGACTACGGCCTCCACGAAGACCGGCCGTACATCGCCCTCGAACTGGTGCGAGGGATCTCTCTCGACCGATTCCTGCATTCGAACTATCCGGCTCTCGAGGTCTCCCTGGGAATCCTCGCGAGAATCGCCCGCGCCCTTCACCATGCCCATCAACAGGGAATCGTGCACCGCGACATCAAGCCTTCGAACATCCTGATCGACTCCGAAGGACACCCCAAGCTCACGGACTTCGGGCTCGCGAAGGTCGAAGGGGCGAAGCTGTCGATCACGGGAGCGATTCTGGGGACCCCGATCTACATGAGCCCCGAACAGGCCTCGGGTGAATTCGGCCCCGTGGACGCGCGGAGCGACGTGTACTCGCTGGGCGTCGTGCTGTACGAGCTCCTGACCGGCGGTCCTCCGTTCAAGGGCGTTTCCGCGGCGGACATCATCGATCAACTACTCCGCACGGATCCGGCACCCCCGCGGGCCTCCAACCCCAAACTTCCCCGCGATGTCGAGACGATCTGTCTCAAGGCGATCGAGAAATGGCGCCACCGCCGGTATCCGACCGCCGTGGCGCTCGCGGAAGACATCGAGCGATTCCTCCGAGGCGAGCCGATCCTCGCGCGCCGCAGGAGTCTTCTCGAGCGGTCCTGGAAGTGGCTCCGTCGCCGGCGTCTCGCCGCCGCCGTCGTCGCCCTGTTCGCCGTCCTGGCGGCCGCCGGAAGCGGAACGACGCTGCATCTCCGGAAGGAACTCCGGCGACAGCATGACGAGACGGAGAAGATCCGATTCTCCCAAGAACGAACCGGTAGGATCGCCTTGTTGGAGTCCGAGGGGGATCGGCTCCTGAAAGTCCGCCGAGTTCCCGAAGCGTTGGAACGCTTCCGCGAGCTCGTTCGCGAGATGCCCTCGGAGCCCAAGTATCGGATCGCGAAAGGGACTTGCCACTGGCTGCTTCGCGAGCATGCGGAGGCCGAACCGGAATTCGGCGCCTATCTCTCGCGAATCCCCGAGGACGCGATCGCGTGGCGCTACCGAGGAATCAACTTGGTCGAGGCGAAACGATTCCCCGAAGCTCTCCCGTGCTATCGAACCTCGGCGCGTCTCTGGCGCCTGGAGGCCGCCCTCGAGGCCGACCGGAACCGCGAGTACGACATCCTCATCGCCCTCGTGGAGAAGCACGTCGCGGAGGAGGCCCTTCCTCACCCCCGCCCGTGGCTGGCCGAGTACGACCCTTCCATCGTTCTGGCCGCGCGGCGGCCTGGCTACCCGCTTTCCGAGAAGTGGTGGCAGACGTTCGACACGCCTCTGCGACACATCGGGAACAAGTCGGTGATGGACCTCGAGAAACGGTACGGCAAGCATCCGGCCGTCCTGGCACGGATCACCGAATTCAAGCGATATGCGGGACAGGAAGGACTTCGGTACGCCGACGAATGTCTGGACCTCCTCCCCCTCTGGCCGAAGGTGTGGGTGTGGCGGGCGATGATTCTGAAACGGGCCGCCGCTTCTCCGGTGGAGATCGATCGCTCCTACGACCGCGCTCTTGAACTCTGTCCCAGATTCGGGGACGCGATTCTGGGTCGTGCCGACTGGGAGAAATCCTGCGGTCGATTCGATCCCGCCCTCGTTCTTCTTCATCGCGCCCTGAACGAGTGGGACACGTTGCGTTGGGAAGAGGGAGACCGAGCCTCTCTTCGACGGTCGGCGGCGATGGACGGGGCCCGCTGCCTGGTCGCCCTTCGCCGAATCCAGGACGCCGCGGACCTCATCCGGAATTCCAAGACGCAGTGGAAAATCGATCTCCGGCGCGTCGAAGTGGAAGGGGACGCGGAATTGCAGGGGCTCAGATCGATGCCGGACTATCCCGAACTCTTGGCTTCGCTGGAGTGACTATTCCTTGGACAGCCAACTCGCAAATTCCAGAACGGCGCGACAATGAGGGCAGTAGTACACGCGCTCGTACACGCGCCGCCCGATCTTCCGGTCGTCGGTCCGGAGGTTTTGCCAATTCACCGCCTTGCGGCAATGCGGGCAGAGCGACCCCGCGCGCCTCAATTTCGTTCGTTCGTCCGGAGTCAATCCTTGACCTCGATCTCCACGGGCCTGCTTTCGCCCTTCCGGTCCGGGCTGTAGTATTCGTACGCCGTCGTCTTCGGAGTCTTCGCGCGAATCGGATATTTCGGCCGCAGCTCGTAGCCGAATTCCACGACCTGCTCCGGCTGAATCGTCCCGAAGTATAGCGTGATCTGGCGAGAAGTCGCGCCGAATCGGTCGATCGTCTTCTTCTCGACCATCTTCTCGAACCCGCTCGTATCCACGACGAACCCGGGAGGAATGCCCAGATCGAGAACGATCATGAACGTCGGGGCCTTCCCGTGGTACTGCATCCGCACTTGGGCCCGCAGGACGTCGTCCTTGGAGATCGAGGTGTTGTCGTAGGAGACCTTTACCGAGAGGGGCGATCGCTCCTCCGGGGCCACCTCGTTCCACGGGAGCCAGTATCGCCCAACGACTTGGTACATCGCGGCCGACTCGCCCTCGACTTCGATTTCGATCTTGTTTCGCCCCTGGACGGCCGCGCCCGGGAGATCGACCAAGTGAAGGACGTCCGCCTGGTCCGGCGTGATGGACACGTCCTGGCTCCGGCCGTTGATCGACACCTTGACCTTGGCCGTGCCTTTCTGCTCCTGCGCTCCCATGCCGCGGAGGATCGCCTTGAGCGCGAGGATCGTCGCGCTCGTCGAGCCCCACGTCCCACGCGCGTCCTTCATCCGGGCGAGATAGGCGAGCGATTGATTCACGGTGTTGGCATAGTCCGGGGTCTTCATCATGGCCAAGGCCACCAGGGCGGTCGTCTCCACGGACGCATACTCGCCCTTCGCGTAGAAAGCGGTCGATCCGTCTTGCCGCCAGGAGCAGCAACGGTTTTCCGCGTCCACGACCTTCTTGTCGTCGATTTGTGCGAGGAGGTCGGCGAGATCCTTGTCTTTGGGATTCCAAACGGCGAGCGCGTTCGCCGCCAAGGCGCGCGAATAGAGGTCTTGCGCTTGCGAGAGGTTCTTCTTGAGCCAGACGGCGGCTCGGTCCAGCTCCGGGCCACGGTAGCCCGCCTCGCCGAGCGACCACGCCACGTAGGCGGTCACGACCAATTTCCCGGAAAGCCCACTCCAGCTCCACGCCGTCCGCGGAGGAACCTCCCAAGAACCGTCTGCCTGCTGCTGCCGGAAGAGCCAGTCGCGCGTCCGCTGGAGAATCCGGCCGTCGATCTCGTATACCTTCGACATGTCCTGGAATTCGAGGAGACCGTAGGCCGAGAGCACCACGTTCGCGGGGGCGTGACCGTACCAGTCGAAACCGCCTCCCGCCACTTCGAAGGTCAGGAGACGCTGGTACCCGACGTTGATGTACTCCAGGGCCTTCATTTCCGTCGCCGGGGTCGTCTTGCGGCTCCGCCGCAGGTAATCGAGCGCCAGCACGTTCGGATACGTGAAGGAGCTCGTTTGCTCGAATCAGCCATGGGGCATGCCGAGCATGCCCTCTACCCCTTCCATCATCTGGCTGAAGATTCCCGGGTAGATCTTCACGAAGATCTTGTAGGAATCCTCGATGGCCTTGTCGGGGATGACCATCTCCCGCACGATCCGTCGCTGGAGCCGATCGTTCACGACCGCCTCGAACATCTTGCCGTCGGGGAGCACCTCGATCGTCCGGCGCATGGCGTCTCCGGTCCCCCGACTGCCGCGGGCTTCGATCGTCAGCGACTGCCGGCCGATCTTCCTTACTTTAAGCTTAAAATATACCGCCTTCACCTGATCCGGCTTGAGGGCGATCTCCTTCTTCGGTGGGTCGAGATTCTCGAACCAATCCGCAGGTTCGAGCGATAGGCTCACCGTCTGATCCTCCTTGAGGTAGTTGTAGACGGCGACCGGAATCGAAACCGAGTCGTTCTGGGTGAGGGCGACGGGAAGATCCAGGTCGACGAAGAAGTCCTGGAAGACGACGATCTTCCCCGTCGACGATCCCAGGAGGCCGCCGCGCGAGCTCGCGCCGGCCGTCACGCGCCACGTGGTGATCGAATCGGCCATCGTGAGCGGGACGACGGCCGTGCCGTTCTCGTCCGTGATGAGCGACGGATTCCAGTAGAGCGTCTCCGGGAAGAACTCCCGAACCCGGATGGGCGCGGCGTCCGCATTCGGTTCATCGCCGCTCGGACCACTCGGTTTCTTCCGATCCGCGAGCTTTTCCATTTCTTTCTTCGGAGATCGGAGGCTGAGAGTGTTCAGACGGCCCCCGTCTCCCTTGGTCTTGGTGTAGCCTTCGAAATCGTCCGTCTCATCCACCGAGGTGATTTCGCGAATCGGAGCGGTGGCAGAATAGAAAACGCAGTTCGCGTAATTCGGCGCATAGGTGCCGGCGGAGGCAGCCGCGCCGACGTTCACGTCGTCGGCGGTGTCGAACTTCCGATCCGGCCCGGCGGAGAGGATGGTGAATCGGCCGGAAAGAAGCCCGCAACCGAGCGTAGTGGGTCGATTGGGTCCCGCGGCGACCAGTCGAAGCGGGGTGCTCCAGGCATCGAGAATCTCGTTGGCTTCGAGCTGCCCGCCCGCGACGAGCGCTCCGACCGGATCGTCCGGCAACGCCTTGTTCTTGCTGTGATACACGTTGCAGATGGTGTTGTCGATCTTGGAACGCGCCTCGAAGTGCATGGCCGAGAGAAGTCGGTCGGGCGAGAACTGGGCGTCCTCCTTGACGACGGCCTCCAGCTCGAAGGGACGTCCTCCCACATCGTGCGTCTGCTCGCGGGTAAGGAGGCCGTCCCGAACCAGTTCGTCGAGAAGCCCTGCGTGCCACTTCCACGCCTTGTCGAAGGCCGCCAGCCGATCGAATCCGACCTTGCGCGCTCTCGATACGAGCGCGTCATAGAGCGCCTTTCGCCGTTCCACGTTCGCGATTCTCGCGAAGTTTTCCGCCGAGAATGCAAGATGCTCCCGACCCAGCTCGGAAATCGTCCAACGACTCCCGGAGGGCTTACGAGCGAAGCCTTTGGATCCGAGATCCGCTTCCAATTCCCGCGTGAAGCGCCACGAATTCCCCTCGAGGGCGATTCCTCCCACACGCCCGATTCGATCCCGGAGGTAGGCGAAGAGCGCGATCTTCCTCTGCTCCATCGTCAGTACGGCGACGTTTTCCGCGGAAAAGGCCTCGTCCTCCTTGGGAAGGCGATCCGCCGAGTACGGATCGCCGAAGCAATCGAACGTCGCTTCCTTCGCGAGCCCCTTGGCGACGAGGGCCGCGAGGAGATCCGGGACCAGCGCCCACCCGCTCCCCTGCGGCCTCACCGCATCGTTCTCGACCACGAACGCGGCCAACTGCTGCCAGATCTTCTGGAGATTCTGAAGCGACATCAGCTTCGCCCAGTGCTCGAAGGTGAAGGAACCGCTCAGCTTGGCGAGATCCTCGAGCGTCACTTTGTTCCCCCAAGGATCGAGCAGGTGGTCCTTCGGGAGCTTGTAGCCTTTTCCCTTGAGAAGGTCGTCCAGGAGATCCGCCTTGAACTGCCGCCGGCCGTCCTTGACGACCGAGAACGCCGCCCGATCCTGCACGATGTGGTAGTAGAGCGCGGTGTAAATCGTCTGAAGCGTGGCGTGATACTGGCTCAACCGGGCCGCGTAGGTGTTCTCGCTCCATCGAGGCGCCGCCGGGGCGGCCGGCGCGAGGAGGATCTTGGCCACCTCCTGCTTCTTCGTCTCCGCGGCCGTCACCAGCTCCGGCATCGTCGTTCCCACCTTGATGCCGAACTTCGGCTCCTGAAGCTCCTTGGCCAGAGTGAAGTACACCTTCTCCAGACCCGGTTGCATCTCCTGGAGGGCGTAGACCGCCTCGTCCACGACGATGACTCCGAGCGCGGCCTGCACGGGCTTTCCGGTTCGGTCGGTGACGCGAAAGGTGATCTTCGCCTCTCCGGCCGGAGCATACTGGGACTTGTCGCCTTGGATCGCCACGATCAGCTCCTCGGGGGGGTGGACGTAGACGATCCGCGTGTCGCGGACGATCTCGCCGTCCGCCATGACTTTGTACGCGTGAAGCTCTAGCGAGCCGAACATCTCCGGGGGAAGCGTCAGCCGAGACCGCGCTCGCCCGGATTCGATCTCGCAGGTGGATGCCATCGCAAGCTGTCCGTCCCGCACCGCGTCGAGGAACACGGTTCCGCGATCGAAGGTCGCCAGGACTTCGAGCTCGACCGCCTCGCCCGCGCGGCAAATGGCCTTGTCGGCGCGGAGAAGGATCTGGTCCTTTCCGTATTCGCTCGAGAGTTCCAGCGTCTTGGCCGACTCGTTCCCCTGTTTGTCCTTGGCCGAGAGCGCGACGTCCAGCACGCCTTCCCCGCGACGTCCCCGGCGCAGCGACCGTTCCTGCGGAGTAACGCGAAGCGCGGCGAATCCCGACTCGTTGGTGATTCCTTTGACCTCGACGCTCGCGGACCGAAGCGAAACGTCGGCGGCCACCGGCGATCCGTCGGGCGCCGTGACCAGGACATAGACGACGTTCTCGAGACCCGGCACGATCTTGCCGCTCTCGGGCACGGCGTGGAGTTGGAGAACCGTATTCGCCACGGAGAGGGACCGTGTCGCGCGCTCCTCATGCTCGGCCGAGTCGATGACCGAGGCGTCGAGCTGAACGAAGGCGTTTCCCTTCTCGAGCGGCTGGCCCACGAAGTACTCCGGAAGCTTGATCTCGAAGACGGCGCGGCCCTGCTCGTCCGTCTTCGTCGAAACATCCGCAAACGGTCGGAACTGGACGTCGAATGTCTGTGCGGCGACGCGTACGTTTCCTCCCTTCACGGGCTTGCCGAAGAAGTAGTCGACCTGGAGCGATCCGCGGATGGTTTCCAAGGGGAGGTAGAAGGTCTTGTCGGTCTTCACCGCAACCTTGAACTTGGGGAGCACGTACTTCTTGACCGTGACCGCCTTTTCCGACTTGGAGGTTCCCACCGAGGCGTGGATTCGATAGTCCCCCACATGGACCTCGTCCGCGAGGACGAAGTCGCAGGCGGCCACCCCGAAGTCGTTGGCGGAGACTTTCCGCTTGAAGACCTTGTTCCCTTTGGAATCTTCGACCTCGAAGACGGTCTCGCGACCGGCCGCGGGCCGGAGGGTCGATTCTCCGAGCGCGAGGGCGCGCAGATGGATCGTCTGACCCGGCTGATAGAGCGGCTTGTCGGTCACGAGGAGAATTCGGTAGTCGCGCCGAACGGTCACGGCGTGCCGGGAGAGGTGCTCCCCCTCTCCCGACTTGGTGCGGACCTCCATGGTGTAGTCCCCGTCCGGCAGGTCCGGGACGGAGAAGGTTGCGCCGGCCGTTCCGTCCTTGCCCGTTCGGCCCGTCCAGAGTCCGGTGAGCTTCTGGTCGGGGGCGACCAGTGCGACATCGACCCGGGCGTCGGCCACCGATTCGAGCCGGAGGACTCCCGACGAACGGAAGACGGCCACTCGAAGGCCCGAGGAGGCCCCCGGCGTAAGTTTGTTCGGAGCCTCCACGAACACCTCGTGTTTCGCGCCGCCCGCCTTGGCGGCGACGGGAGAGGGAATCGAAGCGGCGAGAGTGAAGGCGAGAGCGGAGATCCAGAAGGCGCGAAAAGTCCAGCGGGCCATGGTCAGGTCCTCCCAGTTGGGCTGACAACTTAGACGTCGGGCGCGCCGGAGGGGTTCGCCGGAAAGGAAGTCGGCGACCCATATGGGTCTTGACTCTCTGCGTCATGAAAACTAGACTGTGCCGATTCCGTTGCTAGGGGGGGTGGCATGGACCGAGTGGCGTGGCGCGCCGTCGTTCTCGCTCTTCTCCTCTCGGCGATCCACGGTTGCGGCGAAGGAGGGGCCGGCACCGTCCCGCCGATCGTCGCGACGAGCAACTTCGCCGGATGGGTCTCTTCCCCGGCCGGCGGGCTCCTGCGATGGAACGAGTACGACGACTCCTTCCCCTGGCCTCCGAAACAGTCTTGGAACAACTCCTTCAGCGGAACTCTCGACGACCACAACCCCCATCACCGCGGAGAGGACCTCTTCCTGAAGGAGGGGAACTCCGCGCCGATCCGAGCGAAGTTCCACTACGGCGATCTCCGCATCGATCTCAAGGGCGAGAAGGTCGGGTTGTGGCTCCGCAAAGTCGATTCCGCTTCGTGGGTCTTCGTCGCGGACGGAGTCACCGACGACGACGGACGCGTCGAGTTCGCCTGGCCGTCCTCGGTCCTCCAAGGAACGGGGTTTTGGTTCGCTCGCACGGTCGCGTACGGAGACCTCTCGACCGCGGACTCCTTCGTGCGAATCGTCTCCTCCTCGGTTCCGTGCGTGGTCTCCGACATCGACGGAACCCTCACGACGTCGGATTGGGAGATGGTCAAGCAAATCCTCGGAGACTTCCTCGATCTCAACTATCTCCCCCGGATGTACGGGAACGCCAACAAGGTGCTGCACAGTCTGGCAAAGTCGGGATTCGAGATCGTGTACCTCACCGCCCGTCCCTATTGGTTGTCGCGGTCCAGCCGGCGCTGGCTCCAGACGAAGGGATTCCCAGTCGGGATGGTGTACACCTACCCTGGAGCCCTTCCCCCCATCGGGAGCGCCACCTCCGACGCAAAGCGAGACCGGCTCCTGGAACTGAAGGCGCAAGGGGCCGAGTTCCTCTACGCCTTCGGCAATGCGGAAACGGACATCAGCGCGTATGCCCAAGCCGGCATCCCGGCGACCTCGACTTACATCATCGGTCCGAACGCCGGGCAGGGCGGCACGATCGCGCTCGCCAAGTACGGCGACCTCTTCGGCACGCTCGTCCCTGCGCCCGACATGCCGTACCGCGCCGTCCTCCTCATCGTGGACGGCCTAAGGCCCGACGCTCTCCGTACGTACCTGGATACGATCGCCGGGGCCGAAAGCGCCCTCAAGAAGACGTTCGGCACCGCCGTCGAGGTCCAGAAGTGCGCCACGACGGCTCCGAGCATTACCTGGGCGGCCAATGCCTCGATCGCCACCGGCCGAAACCCCGCTTCGCACGGACTCCCCTCGAATCAGTTCCTCGATCGCAAGACGGGAAAGCCCTATGCCTTCGACGGCGGTCCCATGTACCAAGTCGACCAGGTCGTTGGGGTCTATAAGGGCGAAGGCCTCTCGAACGGACTCCTGCAGGTCCAAACGATCTACGAGCAGATGAGCTCGAGCGGCCGGTACGGACTCGTCACGAGCCACCAGTACTTCAAGGGCGCCGAGGTGCTTCAGCCGTCCTATCTCCAGCTCATCACCTATCTCACCGACGCTCGCGATTACGATCGCAAGACCACGGACCGCGTGCTGAAGCGGCTCGAGGGCCAAGACATCCCCGACCTCGTCACGATCTACTGGTCGGGATTGGACAATGAAGCTCACTCGAAGGGGCAGGTGGGAGGGATCGAACTGGCACCGCCGGGTCTCGCGAACCAACAGATCGACTACCTGAAAGAGGTGATCGATCCTGAGCTCGCCCGAGTCCGGGAACGGCTGGAGAAACTCGGAGTCCTGGGCGAAACCGTTTTCGTCCTCTGCTCGGATCATGGCCACCGCGATGTCCACGACGACGACGCGCACTCGATCAAGACCGATCTGTTCGGCATCGATCCGGAGCTGGAAGACGTGATCGAGGATTCGCCGTACGACGACCTCTTCAACAAGCCGACGTTTCTCGAGGGCGACTTCGACTCCCACGTCGGATTGAGCGCGGGGATACTCCACATCGCCCTCCGCAACCGGGCGACGAACCAATGGAAGGATGCGCCGAACTTCGAACAAGATGTCCTTCCCGTCATCGGGAGCATCCAACAGCACCGCATGACCGGCGAACTCATCGGGGCGGTCGAGGAAATCCTGATGCGCGAGGCGCCGGCCCTCCCCTACCGCGTGGTCCGGCCGACGCGCGTGAAGATCCATTTCGACAGCATCAAGGTGCTCGACGACGAGGACTGGTTCGGCCCAGGCGAACTCAACTTCCGGCTCCGCGCGAACGGAAAAATCCTCAAGAAGATCGGGACGCTCACGGCAAGCGACGGAGATACCCTCGCGGTGGGTCAGAGCTTCGAAGTGGACGTCATGCCGGGGATGACTCTCACGGTGCAGTGCGAAGGGGAGGACGAGGATTTCTGGTTCTTCAAGGACAGCTTGGGTACGGCGGAAAAACCGTATGCCTCCAAGTCCTCCCTCCCGAGCGGGAGCGTCACCGTCGAATCCAGCAACGGCGACTTCCTGCTCACCTTCCACGTGGAGGTGGTCCCCCTGGACACGTACTCTCATCCCGAGTATCCGGGGTGGGGGAATTCGTGTCCCCTCACGCTCATGAGCGCGGAGTACGTCGACGGACCCAATCGCATCGAGAAATTCGCCCATTCGGACCGCTCCGGCGACATCCTCTTGATGTCGACCTTCCGGAAGGGGTTCTATTTCGGGAACAAGAACGCCTCGAATCACGGAAGTCTCTACCCCGAGGATTCGTACCAAGCGTTCGTGGTCGGCGGGGCTCCGGTGGTTCAATCTCAGACCCTCGTCGGAGGGCAGGTCGTGGACATCGCGGCCACCCTGGCCCACATCCTGGGCTTCGAACTTCGAAACAAGGAAGGCGTCTCGAAAGTGACGGCGTCCGAACTGCCTCAGCTTCCCTAGTAGAGGAACAGGAGCATGCCCACCCTCGCAGAGATGGAAGAGTCCCTGGCGCGCTTGGAATCGGCGGCTGTCGCGACCCGCGCGCCTCTGGACACCCTGGCGGCCGCATTCAAGAACGAGATCGCGTCGAATCCGAAGGATCTGCGCATGCACTTCCTCCTCGGGCGGGTTCACCTGTTGGCGGGCCGCCCTGCGGACGCGGTACGCTGTTTCGCCCAGGTGACGATGCTCAAGCCCGATTCCGCCGAGGCCTTCTACTTACTGGGCCACGCCTACCATCGTCTCGACCAGCACGGGGAGGAGGCAATGGCGTTCCGTTCGGCGCTTCGGCTGCGGCCCGACTACGCCGAGGTTCACCGCGCCGTCGCCGAAGAGTGCCTCTCCGAGGGGCGACTCGACGAAGGAGTACGGTCGTTGCGGGAAGCGGTCCGGATCGAATCGTCCGACTTCGCCTCCTGGCGAGACCTCGGACTCGCGCTGTCGAAGCTCGAGCGGACGGGCGAAGCGATCGAGGCGTTGCGCGTGGCGGTGCAGTTGCGCCCGCAGGACGCGGCTACGGGATCTCTGCTGGAGGCCTCCGAGGCCCGGAGTTCGAGAGGGGCTTGACGATTTCGCGTCGATTCGGTCCCCGGATCGCGCACGGATAATCGAGGCCGGCACGGCCCATTCGGAACCATGCGGGAGATTACGGCTCCAGGTTCGAGAATCTTTGTCTGGCGCGGCGCCTCCGCCGAAGTCGGAGAAAACGTCCGCGCCCTGTCGGGTCCCCCGTCCGCTTTCCTCCTGACCGACCGTAACTGCCGGAAGATCGCCGACACGGTACAGCTCTCGCTCGAACACGCCGGAATCCGCGTCGTGCGGTGCGCTCTCCCTCCCGGAGAGAAACAGAAGTCTCTTTCTACGGCCGGGCGACTGTATGACGCGATGTTGCGCGGTACGATCGATCGCGGTTCCGCCCTCGTAACCGTCGGTGGGGGAGTGGTGGGGGATCTCGGAGGCTTCGTCGCCTCCACCTACCATCGCGGAATCGCGCTCTTTCATGTTCCGACGACGCTCCTCGCCCAAGTCGACGCCTCGATCGGCGGGAAAACCGGCGTCAATTTGCGTCAGGGAAAAAACCTGGTGGGGACGTTTTATGCGCCCCGAGCCGTATTCGTCGATCCCATGACGCTGGCGTCGCTCCCCCGTCGCCACTTCGTCGCCGGTCTCGCCGAGGTCGCCAAGTGCGCCATGATTCGGGACGCGGAGCTCTTCGGATTCCTCGAGGCGAACGTCGCCGGGATCCTCGCTCACGAATCCGGCCCGGTGGAGGAGATCCTCTTCCGGTCGGCCTCGGTGAAGGCGGCCGTCGTGACCGAGGACGAGAAGGAATCCGGGGTGCGCGCGATCTTGAACTACGGCCACACCGTCGGCCATGCGATCGAAGCCGCCGGAAGATACTCCAAGGTTCACCATGGGGAGGCGGTTTCGATCGGGATGGAGGCGGAGGCGCGAATCGCCAGAGACCTGGGAATCTTCTCCACGGAGGGGGTCGAGCGCCAAGCGCGTCTCCTCGATTCGCTCGGGCTGCCCCGGCGCGCCAAAGGATTCTCGGGCAAGAAGGTGCGGGCGGCCATGAGCGTGGACAAGAAGAACCGAGAGGGACATCTCCGCTTTGCGTTGCCCGAAGGAATCGGAACGGCGCGCATCGACGTGGAGGTTCCCGAAGAGCTCGTGGGCGCGGCGCTGGAAGCGGTGCTCGGTCCCCCATGAACGAAGCGCTGCTCACCCTCCATCTGAGCGGCATGGTGGGCGCGGCCCTCTATCGTCGCCTCGTCCGACACTTCGGCAGCGCCGAGACCGCCGCGCGGGCTCCCGCGCGCGAGCTCCAGCGCGTGCCCGGAGTCGGCCCCGTCACGGCGCAGGCCATCGCGGACGCATCGCGCTCCGGCGAAGCCCCGCGCGAAATCGATCGCGCCGCGAAGGACGGAGTGCGCCTCATCGCCTACGGGGAGCCGGGCTATCCGGCCGCGCTCTCCTCCATCTTCGATCCCCCGCTGGCCCTCGCCGTCCGGGGAACCCTGGACGATTCCCTGGCCCTCGCGGTCGTGGGATCCCGGGAATGCACGGCCTACGGGCGTCGGCAAGCGGACCGATTCGGGCAGGAATTCGCCCGACTCGGCGTCACGGTGGTAAGCGGTCTCGCCCGCGGAATCGATACGGCGGCGCATCAGGCGGCGCTCCGCGCGGGAAGGACCATCGCCGTCCTGGGAAGCGGACTCCAGCGGGTCTACCCTCCCGAGAATCGCCGCCTGGCGGAAGAGATCGCCGCTCGCGGCGCCGTCCTGAGCGAGTTTCCCCTGACGGCGGGGCCGGAGCCGACGAATTTCCCTCGCCGCAACAGAATCATCAGCGGACTCTCCCTGGGAGTCCTGGTCGTCGAAGCGGGAGATACGAGCGGAGCGCTTCTCACCGCGGATTGGGCGATGGAGCAGTCGCGCGAGGTATTCTGTCTCCCGGGAAGCGTGGAGAGCCCGATGTCGCGCGGCTGTCACGAATTCATCCGCCAGGGAGCGAAGCTCGTCGAGTGTCCGGCGGACGTCCTCGAGGAGATCCCCGTGCTCGCGGCGCTTCTGGAACCGCGCGTCCGGCTCAGCCCACTCGAACGCGCCGTCGCCGGGAAACTCGGCGCACACGCCCGCTCGCCGGAAGCGATCGCGGCGTCGCTCCGTCTCCCCGAGAGCGCGGTCGAAACGGCCCTCGCGGGCCTCGCCTCGAAGGGCGCCGCACTCGCGACCGAGGGTGGGTATGCGCGGTCAGCCCTGTGACGGGACTGCGGGGCGCTTTCCTCCGCCGGCCACGCGCATCGGCACGATGTCCTCGTCCCGCGCGGGCAGGACTTCCACGACCACCGGCACGCCGCGCTTGCGATGCATCGAGACGCGAACCGGGCGGGTCTTGTCGGAAACGTCTCCGTAGCGCGCCGTAATCGAAGCGGCGAGCATCCTCTCCCCGAATTCGTGACGGCCGCGGACGACGGTGACGGGCCCGACGAAATCGATCAGCGCCACGATCGAGTCGTCTCCCTCGGCAAAGGCCTCGATCATCCGGTTTTCGTCCTCGTTGCGCCCGACGATGATCTTGCAGTCCGGGGTCGGGCGGAAGTGACGGCCGACGCGGAGAAGATTGATGTCGTGCGCTCCCGCGTCCGGATCGTGAGACCACAAATCGCGGAGCCTCGCGGAATAGCCCGGATCCGTGAGGAGGCATCCTCCGGACGGCTGCGGAATATCGACGATCCCCCAACGCTCGGCCAACTCGTACTGCGGCGTGCGACCGCGGCCGGAGATATCGAGCAACCGCGCCCGGTCGACCACTCCTTCGAGCTCGGGCTGCGTGGGCTCCAGGAGCTTCGCCGAAAGCGGGCGCAGGATCAGCCCCTGCAAGCCGACCTCGCGATCGATTTGCCGGAACCGGTCGCGCGTCTGGGACATCGGCCGTTGGTTGAGGACCTCTCCGGTGACGAGAAATCCCGCACCGAGTTGCCGCATCACGTCGCTCGCCCAGTGGAGCATCATGATCCGGCAGTCGACGCACGGATTCATGTTCTTGCCCCGTCCGAACCGGGGCCTCTTGACCATCTCGATGTAGTCCTGGCCCAAGTGACACATCTTCACGGTCAGCCCGAGAGGGCCCCAGAGTTTGACGAGCGGTTCGACGTCGTGGCCGCACGATCCCGCGCTGACGGGATCGCAGCCGAAGTGGGTGATGAAGCGGACCGCGGTCACGGGGATCCCCTGGTCGAGAACCGTCCGGACCGCGAGCATCGAATCGAGCCCGCCGCTTAAGAGCGCCACCGCATGACGATTCATCGAGGGGAATCCTACCCAATTTGCGTCCCGTATTCTAGGAGTCCGGAGTTTTCTGTTGACACCCCCCTCGGGGGATGGATACCTTTCCGGTTCATTACGCGCCGGAGGCGCGGAGGTACGGATGGATACGCACATCAAAAGCCTGGCCGTGGCGCTGTCGCTGCTCCTGGTCGCAGCCCCGTGCTCGGCCGACGTGATCGGCTCCCGTCCGAAGCGCGCCCCGACCCGTGACCGCGTCCAAGTCGCCCGCCACCTCGAGCGGTTGGGGATCCATCCCGGTCAAGCTCGAAGCGAGACGGCCGGGCTCTCCGCGCGCGACCTCGAGTATTTCGCCTCCCATCCCGGCCGAATTGTGCTCGCCGGGGCACAAGACAAGTCCGATTCGGGGTTTTTCGCGGGAGAGAGTTCCATTCGCTGGTACGAGATCGTCGGCGGAATCGTCGCCTTGGGCGGGGTCATCGCCTTCGTGACCTGGAAGCTGATCGACGCGCGGAACTGATCGAGGACTGCATCATGAGGATCCCGGCCCTCGGGCTTTCGTTGGTGGCGGCGGTCAATCTCGTCTTCGCCGCGCGATGCCCGATTTCTGCCGACGTCATTCCCTCTCGCCCCTCCAAGGAACGGACGGATCAGAAGAAGAAAGTGGCCGCCCAGCTGTCCCTGCGCGGAGTGTCCGCCCCCGATTCGAGCGGATACGTGCGGGAGATGTCGGCGTCCGATCTGGGGTATTTCACCGGAGACGAGCGCCGAGTCCAGCTCGCTGCCGGTCTCACGTGGGAAGAGTGGGTGTTCGGCGGAGCGATGCTGCTCCTCATCGGAGGCGTCATCGCCTTTTTCGTCATTCGAGCCAAGAACAAGTAGCGTAACCGGAGAACGCGAGTCATGAAACTCGTCGCCGTCGCGGCGCTCTTTGCCCTCGCTCCGATTCTCTCCGCCGACGTCCTTCCAGGACGTACCTCGACGGCGCGCCGCACTCCACCGGCGCAGGTCGAGCGTCTATTGTCGGGTCGGGGGCTCTCCGGAACGGAGAGCGCCGCGCAAGTCCGTGCCATGTCGGCTCGGGACCTGGAGTACTTTTCGGGCGACGCACGACGTGTGCAGCTCGCATCCGGCATTCCCATCGAGGACATTCTCACGGGAGTGGGAGTCCTCGTCGTAGCCGGAGCGCTCGCGGGAGTCGCGGCGTATCAAGCCAACCGGTAGATGTCGATCCGATTCTCGGCGGCCCTCTTCCTCCTCGTCGGGTGCGGAGTCGGCGCCGGTACCCGAATCGACCGTCTGCCCCCCGACCCCGCGTCCGCGGGATACCGGCTGCTCCCCAGGCCGGTCCTCCTCCCCCGAGGAGAGACGACGTACGACTGCGGACCGGAGTCGCTCGCCGCCGTTCTGTCGTATTGGGGAAAATCCGAGGACGTTACGACGCTTTCGCGACTTCTCGTCAACCCCCAGCTCAAGAGCACGGCCACTCCGAAGATCGCGCCGCTCGTCCGAAAGATGGGGTTGAATGCCACCTACTTGCCCGGTTCCATGGCTCTCGTCAAAGGTTCGGTGGACGACGGGAAGCCTCCCATCGTCGCGATACGGCTGTCGAAATCCGTATTCCACTATTATGTGGTGAGCGGGTACAACGATCGGCTCCAATCCGCGCTGTGCGAAGAACGCGACGGGTCGAAGACCTTATATACCTACGAGACCCTCGACCGTCTGTGGCGGGAAACGGGGTACTTTCTTCTCCTCGTGGAGCCCTCCACCGCCGCCTCGGAGTATGAGAAGGGCGCGGACTACGAGGAGGTGGGGAACTACGAACGCGCCGAGGAGCATTACCGCCGCGCGTTGGCCGGAGATCCGGCCTTTCACGAAGCGCGTCTCGGCCTGGCGAATTGTCTCGTCGCCCGAGGCAAGCTCGAGGAGGCGGCGACCGAGTATGAACGGGTCTTGAAGGGCATGCCCTCGGATCCCAAGGCCCGCAACAATCTCGCCCACGTCTGGTGCGAACTCGGGCGGAGTCTGGAGCGCGCGGAAGAGCTTGCGGCGGGGGCCGTCGCAACGCTTCTCGCATGGAGAAAGGAATCCGCGGCGGACCTAGCGGCGTCGAAGACCGATCTCGACCGCCAGGCCCGCTCGCGAGATCTCGAGGAACGTCGCATCGAGCTCGCGTACTCCTACGGCACCCTGGGACAGATCCGATTTCGGCGCGAGCGATTCGTTGCCGCCGTGGAGGCGTGGGAGGCTGCGCTCCTGGAGATCCCTACGGGCTTCCCGGATTTTCAGGCCAAGCGTCACTACGAAGTCGGCCTGGCCCTCCAGAAACTCGGACGGGCCGAAGACGCGCGCGGCCGGATGGAGGAGGCCCGGAAGTTGGCGCAGGACCCCGCGCTCCGGTCGAAGATCGATCATGCGCTGAAGAATTGAACCGACCGATCACGGGTTGGAGTCGCCATGGCGGGCACAGATTCCACCGTCTCCCCCTCGGTTCCGGACCATCGTCCGGGACGCGCTTCGGTGAAACCAGCGATCCCCAGCGGTATCTGATGCCCCAGACGGATACGAAGTAAAACGCCCTCCCCGGAAGGGGAGGGCGGGATGATTCTCGCGGGCTACTTCTTCTTCTCTTCCTTCTTGGCAGGAGCGGCCGCGGCGGGTTTCGCTCCGGCCGCCGGAGCCGCGCCCTTCGCGGCCGGGGCTGCACCCTTGGCTCCCGGAGCCGCCGGAGTGGCCGCCGCGCCTGCCGCCGGGGCTGCGCCCGCCTCCGCCGTCGTTTCTTCCTTCTTGGTCTTCTTGGCCTTCATCAAGATGTTGCGTACCTTGGGAAGATTGAAGACGGACTTGTCGTCCGACCACCGCCCTTCTTTCTGAAGCAACTCCAGGCGCTCCGAACGCCTCAGAACATTTCGATGGCGGCGAAGGGCGCTCGGCGGCACCAAACTCTTGTGAATCGACATCCGAATTCCTCCGTCTGCGAGCCGCAGAGGATAACCGAACGGCCGGCGGGGAGCAAGGGAAAGGGCGCTACCGCTCGACCTCCACGAAATCGGCCCCCGAGAAGGGAGTCGTCCGGTTGTACTTGTACTTGCGCAGCGTCGCGAGTTTCTCGCGGGCTTCCTCGTTCCGTTGTTCGTACTTGCCGTAGTAGAGGACCAGAACGCGCCGGTCGCCCCGAACGGCCGGTGCGTACCACGCGGCGGCATGTTGATTCTGCACCAGCGTCTTCTTGATGCTCTCGGCGTTGGATTCGGCGTTGACATACTCCCGGGAAGTGGTCCCAGGCCACTCGAGAAGCTTGATTGCCCACACCCTGCCGGCAGGGGCCGGAGTCGTGTCGGCGTGAGAGGCGGGAGATCCCGCCGGGGCCGCGGCCGCTTCCGATTTTCCCTTGGAGCGTCCCCAACGCTGGCCGACGGCAAACCCGAGGAATACGGCGGCCAGGGCTACGAGCCCCGCGAAGATGGCGGTATTGTAGCTGAGCGTCAACGTCCTCTGCCCGATCGGCAGTGTCGGGGGAAGCGTCGTGGGCGCCGGAGGACGAGTCGGGACGACGACGCGGGGCGCGGATGCCGGCTTCGGAGTCGGGCTCTCGGCGGGCGCCGTAGGTTCCGCGACGGCCACGGGCCGTGCTTGGGTTTCGCTCGGAGCGGTCGATCCCCCGGTAGCGCTCTTCAGGATCTCGTACAGATTCGGACTGTCTTTTCTCATGGCCCCTCTCTCTCGAGTCCCCCCGGACTCTGATGTAGATTATAATTCGTAAAGTATAATTGGCAAGAGGAAATCCTCTCGCGGCTCCCGACCCAGGACTTTTCTCGTAGATAGAAATCGGAATCGAATCCGTTCGCGTGTTCCCTCAACATGAAGAAGAACGAGCATGATGGCGTATCGCATCTCCAAGTCTCGAATCCCGGCATTGCGCGGAGGGGCACTCCTTACGCCTCATGCCTCCTCCGAAGGGTGCCCTTTCCGCAAGAATCTGGGAGCGGCTCCGGGGCTTCGTTTCGACTTCGCCTCAAGGCAAATCGCAAACGCTCAGGAGCGAAAGATCCGTGATCCGTCGAAGAAGACCGCGGATGGCGCGGAATTCTTCCGTCGACGTGATGCGACGTTTGGGGGGATCGAAACCGGCGGAATCCCTGGTTGCCCCCGCCCCCCCCCAAGACATTGAAGCCCGTACCCGGAACCAACCGCGTAGCAACGATAATGCCCCCTTTTGCGCTTGCGGATCGAGAGGACGAATCGTATACTTCACCGCCCTTTGGAGATGAAGCGTGATCAGAGTTAAGGCCCGGATGAACGAGTCCCTCGAACAGCTCCTCAAGCGCTTCAAGAAGGCGTGCGAAAAAGAGGGGCTGACCCGCGACATCAAGCGGAGCGCGTTTTACGAGAAGCCGAGCGAGGTGCGCCGGCGCAAGGAGCGACAGCTCATCCGCAAGATCCAGAAGGAGTCCCGCGAGCGCTTCTAACCCCCCCTCTTCTTCTGTGATTTCTGTGTCCCCCTTCCCCTCCCTCTGTGTATTCTGTGTCTCGGGGAATGGACGCACTCATCCAAACGCGGAATCTCACCAAGGTCTATAAAGACTTCTGGGGAAGACCGCGCCTCAAGGCCCTGGACAATCTCTCCATCGAAGTCGGAACGGGAGAGATCTTCGGGATCCTAGGCCCGAACGGATCGGGCAAGACCACGACCATCAAGATCCTCCTCGGCCTTCTCTTCCCGACCTCCGGCGAAGCCTTCGTCCTCGGCCGTCCGGCGACGGACGTCGGAGCCAAGGCGCGCATCGGCTTTCTCCCCGAAGAGTCCTACCTGTACCGCTTCCTCAATGCGGACGAGACTCTGGATTTCTTCGGACGCCTATTCCATCTCGATCGCGCGACGCGCCGGAAACGGACCGACGAGCTCATCGAGCTTTTCGGACTCGGACACGCGCGGAAGCGCCAGCTCAAGGAATACTCGAAGGGGATGGTGCGCCGAGTCTCCTTCGCCCAAGCGCTCATCAACGATCCGGATGTCGTTATCCTCGACGAACCGACGAGCGGACTCGATCCGATCTCCTCGCGCCAGATGAAGGACCTGATCCTCGACCTCAAGCGCCGCGGGAAAACCGTCTTCATGGCCAGCCACCTCCTCGCCGACGTCCAAGACATCTGCGATCGGATCGTGATCCTCCATCAAGGACAGCTCAAGAAGTACGGCGCGGTGAAAGACATCCTCGTCCGCGCCGCGTCGGTGACGATGACGTTCCAAGATCTCAGCGAGGAGGCCCAGCGGCGGATCGCCGAGGTCGCCCGGCAATCGGGGGCGCGCCTCTCGAAGTGCGAGGCCACGCAGGAGAGCCTGGAAGACGTCTTCCTCCGCACGGTCCAGGAGAGCGGCGACGGACTCACCTATCGCAAACCCCCGGGAGACGGGAAGTCGTGAGCGCGACCTTGGGACGGCTCTGGGCGGTCGCGACGCTTACGGTCAAGGAAGCCGTCCGACGCAAGACCTTCCTCGCCCTCATCCTCTTCGCGGTGGCGCTCGTCAGTTCGATGACCTTCTTCTCGTCGGTCGACGATCCGGTCTCGAAGCTCCGGCTCATCGAGGTCTGGTCCCATCGAGCCACGATTTTTTTCGCCGCGCTCGCAGCGATTTTCATGGGAGCGTCGTCCCTTCCAGGAGACTACGAACAGAAGCGGATCTACGTCCTCGCCTCCAAGCCGATGCATAAAGTGACCTTCTTCCTGGGAAAGTATCTCGGATTCATTCTGGTCATCGCCCTCTTCCTGCTGATCATGGGCGCGATCTCGGTGGCCTACCTGCGGATCGTCAAGCTCGCGGGCGGCGGGATGATCCCCGATCTCCGCGCCCGCCCTCGCGCCTGGGCGACGCAGATGCACGGCGTGGGTTCGGTGGATCAGAACAAACAGAATCCCGAGGTTTTCCGATTGGAGGCGATCCCCACCGGCACGCGGGTGTTCGGATTCGCGACGCTGGACCCTCCGCGGTTGGGCGATCCCATCGAACTCCGAGGATCCGTGACGGTCCGAAGCCACGTCCCGCGGTGGACCTGCGGGAGCCTTCGCGTGGAGATTCGCGGGCCCGAGAAGCCTTTCTCGACCGTCGTCCCCATCCGGCACGGCGACTCCTTCGCCCTCCCGATGCCTGCGGAAGTCGTCTCCTGCGGCCGGCCGCTGGAGGTCGCGCTCTCTCCCGCCTCCGGGGATTCCATCCTCGGCGTCCGCGACGTCCGATTCCACGGGAGCGCCTCGGAGGTCCGCCCCGTGGGATCGAAAAACGAAGGCGTCGTGGATTCCCAGACGGGCGAGGCGTACGGGTGCTCCCCGGGAGCCTTCCGCTGGGTCTTTCCCCGCCTCCATCCCGGAGACTTTCCGGAGACGATCTCCGCCCGTCTAAAACTCAACGTCGGCGGCATCCGAAATACCTACCGCTTTTCCGGAGTCGTCCGCCTCGTCCTGGAAACGGAGGACGGATCGGACCGACACGAGGTGGAGGCGACGGTCCAATCGAACGAGTGGACGCCCGCCAATTTTCCGCGGAGGATTCTGGAATCGCGGAAGCCCGTGCACGTGTACGTGATTCCGACGGATTCGGACATGCGGATCACGGGGAAAAGAGATCTGTTCGTTCTCTTCGAGTCGGACGAACTCTTCGAGTGGAACTACCTGAAGGGGCTCGGCCTGATCTTCCTCTGGATCCTGGTGATCATGACCGTCTCCTT
>Ga0114945_10000207_pt1 | contig 36709 bp, 28 predicted proteins | sample OV2TP3_FD_87194 | JGI IMG/M metagenome (GOLD analysis project Ga0114945, IMG submission 87194) | Hot spring microbial communities from Beatty, Nevada to study Microbial Dark Matter (Phase II) - OV2 TP3 | ecosystem: Environmental > Aquatic > Thermal springs > Hot (42-90C) | place: USA: Beatty... | reverse complement strand
CAGTGGCTCATCGAGCGACATGGGCATCGCTCGCCCGCTCAGGTGCGGCGCGCCTGGCTTGCCACGCAGGAGGCCGCATGATTACACGCACTCACCTGTCCAAGAAATCAGGGGCGATACATCAATGACTCTGGCGTGCGCTCCGGCCTCACGGATTTCCAAATCGCTGATGTCCCGTTCAACCGCCCGCCTGAAAGCATGACGGCTAAATTCGAACTGTCCCGCAGATAATTGCCGACAAATCTCTTCAATGGTTTTCATTAATCGCCCCGAATCCTACCACTCCTCCTCCGTAAAGTTAAGCAGAAGAAAAAAGGAGGCGGCCGGCGCGCGAATCGAAAAGGATACAGAAGAGGGCGGGTATTTATAGGCCCGGCCTTGCGGCCGGGTTGCCCGCCCCTACATCGAATTGCCAAGACGGGCGACCACATCGGGTCGCCCCTACGATGGAATGTCGGACCACGGAGGGCGCATCGCGATGCGCCCCTACATCGGATGGGCGCAGGAAGGGGGACAGGCACGCCTCAGAAGGCGAGCCAGGCCCCGCGCCTCCGATTGACTTCACCGAAGTGCGCCGATAGAATGAGCCGGCGTTTGACCGAGACGCCAAAGAGAGAAGGAACCCTGCGTGGCGTCCCAGTTCGTCCACCTCCACGTCCATACCCAATACAGCCTGCTCGACGGCGCCAATCAGATTGACGCCCTGGTCAAGGCCGCCAAAAACTTCGGGATGCCGGCTCTGGCCGTCACGGACCACGGGAACCTTTTCGGCGCCATCGAGTTCTACCAGAAGGCCGCCCGCGCCGGCGTCAAACCGATCATCGGTTGTGAGGCTTATCTGGCCCCCAAGAGCCGCTTCGATCGCGAAGGCCAGTTCGCCCACAACGAGTACTACCACCTGATCCTGCTGGCTGCGAATCGGACCGGCTACCAGAACCTGCTCAAGCTGGCCAGCCACGCTTACCTGGAGGGGTTCTACTACAAGCCTCGGGTGGACAAGGAGCTGCTGATCAGACACCATGAGGGCCTGGTCGCCCTCTCCGGCTGCCTGAGCGGCGAAGTCCCCTATCTCATCGGCCGGGATCGGCTTGAGGACGCCGTCCGGACCGCCGCCGAATACCGGGAGATCTTCGGCAAGGAGCACTACTTCCTGGAAGTCCAGGAGAATGCCGTGCCGGAACAACAGGTCGCGAACCGGGGGCTCCGGGAGATCCACAAGCGGCTCGACATCCCGCTGGTGGCCACGAACGACTGCCACTACCTGACGAAAGCGGACGCTCGGGTGCACGACATCCTCCTTTGCCTGCAGACCGGCAAGACCGTGACCGACCCGAACCGGCTGCGCTTCAACACCGACCAGCTCTACGTCAAATCCACGGAGGAGATGCTGGCCGCGTTTCACGAATGGCCGGAGGCTGTCTGGAACACCAGCCGCGTGGCGGAACTGTGTGATCTCTCCTTCACGTTCGGCAAATCCCATCTCCCTCATTACGCGGTGCCGGAAGGGCAGACCTTGGAGACGTACCTCGACAAGCTTGCGCTCGCGGGACTGGCCGACCGGCTGCGCGAGCGACCATCCGGCATTCCCGAAGCCCGGTACCGGCAGCGTCTCCGGGACGAGCTCACCGTCATCACCTCGATGGGGTTCGCCGGGTACTTCCTGATCGTCTGGGACATCATCAACTTCGCCCGGTCGCGGGGCATCCCCGTGGGCCCCGGACGCGGCTCCAGCGCCGGCAGCCTAGTCGCCTACGCGCTGCGCATCACGGACCTGGATCCGCTCGTGTACGGGCTGCTGTTCGAGCGCTTCCTGAACCCCGAACGCGTCTCCCTGCCCGACATTGACATGGACTTTTGCATGGACCGCCGGCAGGAGGTCATCAACTACGTCGTGGACAAGTACGGCAAGGACCACGTCTGCCAGATCATCACGTTCGGGACGATGAAGGCGAAAGCCGCCATCCGCGACGTGGGCCGCGTGATGGAGATGCCTTACGCGGAAGCGGACCGCATCGCCAAGCTGGTCCCCGATCAGCTCAACATCACGTTGGACGACGCCCTGGAGAGCGAACCCCGCCTCAAGGAATTGGTGGACACCGACCCCAGAATCCGCGACGTCTTCGAGACGGCGCGCGCGCTGGAGAACTCGCCGCGGCACGCCTCGACCCACGCCGCCGGCGTCGTGATCTCGCAGGACCCGCTGACCGCGCACGTCCCCCTCTTCAAAGGCTCCAAAGACGGTGATGAGGTCGTCACCCAGTTCCCGATGGGGGACGTGGAGAAGGTAGGTCTGGTCAAGTTCGACTTTCTCGGGCTCAAAACCCTGACCATGATCGCCCACGCCGAACGCTTGATCAATGCTACGGCTAGGCCAGAGGCGGCTCCCTTTTCGATCGCCGCCGTCCCCTTCGACGATGGCCGGACGTTCGAGTTGATTTCTTCCGGGCACACCGCGGGCGTCTTCCAATTGGAAAGCGCCGGGATGCGGGACCTCCTGACCGGGCTGCGGCCAGACCGCTTCGAAGACATCATCGCCAGCATCGCTTTGTACCGTCCCGGCCCCATGGACCTGATCCCGGACTTCATCAAGCGCAAGCAGGGCAAGATCCCGATCACCTATGAGGTCACAGCCCTGGAGGAGATCCTCAAAGAGACCTACGGCGTCATCGTGTACCAGGAGCAGGTGATGGCGATCGCCAACAAGGTCGCCGGGTTCTCCCTCGGCCAAGCCGACATCCTGCGGCGGGCCATGGGAAAGAAAAAGCCGGAGGAGATGGACAAACTCCGCGCGCAGTTTCTGGAGGGCGCGAAGAAGCGCAAGATCACGGACAAGAAAGCCGAGAAACTGTTCGACCTCATCCAGAAGTTCGCCGGCTACGGGTTCAACAAGTCCCATGCCGCGGCCTACGCCGTGGTCACCTACCAGACCGCGTACTTGAAAGCCCACTACCCGAACGAATTCATGGCCGCCTTGCTCACCAGCGAAATGGGCAACGCCGACAAGGTCGTGCGGTACATCAATGAGTGTCGCGAACTGGGGATCAAGGTCCTGCCGCCCGATGTGAACGAGAGCGGCAAGGACTTCTCGGTGACGCAGGGGGGGATCCGGTTCGGCCTAGCGGCGATCAAAAACGTCGGGGAGGGCCCGATAGAGACGATCCTCAACACCCGGACTACGGGTGGTCCCATCATCTCGTTCTTTGATTTTTGCCACCGGGTGGACATGCGCAAGCTGAACAAGCGCGCCTTGGAATGCCTCATCAAGGCCGGCGCGTTCGACTCGACCGGCGGGCGGCGCGCCCAGTTGGCCGCCGTCCTCGACCGCACCGTGGACCAGGCTATGGCCGCGCAGCGGGCGGAGTCCGACGGGCAGACCAGCATTTTCGCCGCCTTTGAATCCCCCGACGGCGCCCGGTCACGTCGAGGCACGCTGCCGTTTGATGAGAGCCTGCCGGCCCTGCCGGAATGGGACGAGGACCAACTCCTCAAATGCGAGAAGGAACTGATCGGCTTTTACATCACGAGCCATCCGCTGACCCGCTATGCCGACGCCGTAACACGCTTCTCCACTACCAGCACCGACAAGCTGAGCGAAGTCACGGACGCCAAAGAGGTCAAGCTCTGCGGGCTCGTCGGGACCGTGAAGCAGACGATGACCAAGAAAGGCGACCGCATGGCCTACCTCACGCTCGAAGACCTGAATGGGACGGTCGAGGTGATCGTCTTCCCGGACCTGTACAAGACGGCCGCCGCCCTCATCACGCCGGACTCGGCCGTTCAGGTCACGGGCACCCTCGACCGCGGCGAGAAGGCCACCCGAATCAAAGCGACGAAGCTCGCGGGTCTCGCCGACCTACAAACCACCAATTTTTCACGGGTCACCGTCCAGGTTTCCTCGGGCGAGGCCTCGTCCCAGGCGCTCGTGCGGCTCCGGGATGTGCTACGCCGCCATCCGGGCCCCTGCCCGGTCTTCCTGACCCTCACCATCCCGGACCACTCCGAATCGGTGATCGCGGTGGGAGCCGACCTGCGTGTCCTGCCGAACGACCGGTTGGTCGGGGACGTCGAGGCCCTGATCGGCAAGGGCGCGGTTTCACTCCAGTAACGGAGCGCGGCATGCAGGAATATCTGGATTTCGAAAAGCCCATCGCCGAGATCGAGGAGAAGATCGAAAAACTGGCCGCTGCGGCTCCCGGCCACGGCGGCACCCAGGACGATTTCCGCAAGCTCCGGGCCCGCCTCCACCAACTCCAAGCCGAGATCTACGCCGGCCTGACTCCCTGGCAACGGACCCAGGTCGCCCGGCACCTCCAGCGGCCGTCCACCTTGGACTACATCGGCCGACTCTGCGACGGTTTCGTGGAATTGCACGGGGACCGGGTCTTCGGGGACGACCAAGCCATCGTTGCGGGCCTTGCGCGCCTGAACGGCCGCCCCATCGTGGTGATCGGTCACCAAAAAGGAAAGACGTTAAAAGAACGAATGCGCCGGAATTTCGGGATGCCGAACCCGGAAGGGTATCGCAAGGCCCTGCGCCTGCTACGCCTGGCCGAGAAGTTCGGCAAGCCGGTCGTGACCTTTATTGACACGCCCGGCGCCTATCCCGGAATCGGTGCCGAGGAGCGCGGCCAGGCCGAGGCCATCGCCCGTAACCTGCTGGTCATGGCGACCCTCAAGGTCCCGATCGTGTCCGTCGTCATCGGCGAGGGAGGCAGCGGCGGGGCGCTGGCGATCGGGGTCGCCGATCGCTTGTTGATGCTGCAGCACGCGGTCTATTCCGTCATCTCGCCGGAAGGATGCGCCGCAATCCTCTGGAACGACGCCGCAAAAGCCCCCGACGCGGCCGAGGCGCTCAAGGTGACCGCCGAGGACCTCCTGAAATTGAAAATTATCGACGAGATCATCCCCGAACCGCTGGGAGGCGCCCACCGGGACCCCACCCTCGCCTGCGACGCCGTCAAGAAGGCGGTCGAGATCCACCTGAGCGCACTGCTTGAGCTCCCGCTCGACGAACTCCTGCGGCGCCGCTACGAGAAGTACCTCCAGATGGGCGTACTGGGCGGCGCGTAGCCTGAAGTTCTTCTTGGGGAGATGAAAGAAGTCGTGGACTGGCCGGTGGAGCGGACGGCGCGGCTGGCGGTGGGCCACACCAGCGGCGTCCTGTCGGATATCAATTTCGGGGAAGTCTTCCCGTTCGTCGCCAAACCACTATCCCGCGACGGCCTGGCACGCTATATCGGGCCGACGCTCGGCGGGCAGGTCGCCGGGCTCAGCCGGAGTGATCCCCTCGTCCAGGACCTGAATCCCATCGCGTTCGTAGCCGGTCGGCCCTACATGGATCTCTCGGCCTACATCAACCTTCCCGGCATCGCCTACCAGCTTCACGTACTGGAGTCGGTGGACCGAAGCAAGGGCAAGGCCGTTGCGGATCTGGCACGGGCCAAGAAACTGAACCCCATCCCGATCTCTTTTATCGCACGAATCAAGCTGCACCTCGCCTATGCCCGGATGGGCATCCGCTCGTTGAGGTGGTTGATCAACCGCCGCATACCTGTCGCCCTGCGCAACGCCTACGCGCGCACGACCGAGCGGTTGCGGGAACTGGTCCGCCGCCCGCTCGACAAGGACTCCCCCTCCGTCTTGCTCACGGACTTGGACCACCAATTCGACGACGAATCGGACCCGACCAAGGACGGACTGCGCCACCTCGGCCTAGCCATGTTCCTCCATACGGCCCTGCGATGGCTCTGCGACAAACGCGCCCCGCCTGAATTGCTTGACGACCTCTCCAAGGGCATCCCCCACAATCCCACGACGACGATCTCGCTCGACCTCTGGGCGTTGGCCCAAGAGGCGCGTCCGCTCGCCGATGTCTTTGCAAAGACATCTCCCGACCAACTGGCGCGCACGCTCCAAACGATGGAAGAGGGACGGCGATGGTGGCAACGCTTTGAGAGTTTCCTGAATCGACACGGCCATCGGGGCGAAGTGGAATTGGACATCACGACGCCGCGTTGGCGGGAGGATCCGACCTTCCTCTTGCAGACGGTCACCAACTACCTGCGGCATCCGGCCGGTACGCCGTCCCCACCGGAGATGCTGGCGGAAGGCACACGCCGGCGAGAGGCGGCCGCCGTGGCCATCCGGGAAAGGCTCCCGGTTTCGCTGCGCGGCCTGTTCGGGTGGCTCTACGAACGATATGTTCTGTGGATGCCGTTCCGGGAAGCCATGAAATACACCTGGCTTCTGGGACTTGAACAAGCGCGGCAGGTGTATAGAGAGCTGGGACGGCGGCTGGTCGCATCAGGACACCTTAAGACAGCGGATGCTGTCTTCTGGCTGCGGCTGCAGGAGGTGCGCGCCTGGGCTGAGACAGGAACCGTGACGTGGACGCCGGCGGCGCTGGAGTCGAGGGAGCGGGAATGGCGGGAATGGACGGCGCTCCGCCCGCCTTCATTGATCATCGGCTCCAGAGGAATCGAAGACGCCACGGTCTCCTCGCTGTCTCCGGATAGATCACGTCTGCTGCGCGGGACGCCGGCATCAGCCGGCCACGCCGAAGGCGTCGCGCGCGTGATCACGGATCCGCACCACGCCGACCTGCGCCCGGGCGAAATCCTGGTCACCCGCTACACGGACCCCGCTTGGACCCCCCTGTTCTTCACCGCGGGAGCGTTGATCACCGAGGTCGGCGGAGTCTTAAGCCACGGCGCGGTAGTCGCGCGCGAGATCGGCCTCCCCGCCGTGGTCGGCGTCGAGACGGCCACCAGCCGTATCACCACCGGCCAGCGGTTGAAAGTCAACGCCGCGGACGGCACCGTGGAGCTGTTGTAGAGCATGCGGGGACAGATTGGAAATCTGTCCCCATAATCTATGGGACAACAAGCCAAACACCGGGTCACCACTTACCTGCAATGGGCGATGTTGGGGATGGTCCCCGTCGCCGTCGGCGTGCGCTACCTTGTCCCGGACGCCGCCCTATTGCTCTTCGTGGCCTCCGCGCTGGGGATCATTCCACTGGCCGGTCTCATGGGCCACGCGACGGAGACGCTGGCCCATCGGCTGGGCTCGGGCATCGGCGGGATCCTGAACGCCACGTTTGGCAACGCAGCGGAACTGATCATCGCAGTCGTGGCTCTCAGGGCCGGCCAGGTCGAGATGGTAAAAGCATCGCTCACCGGCTCCATCATCGGCAATATCCTGTTCGTCCTCGGCGCCGCCATGCTGGTCGGCGGGATCGGACGCCGACGCCAGACCTTTAACGCGCAGGCTGCAGGGACGGCGGCCTCCATGATGCTCCTGGCCGTCGCCGCCCTGATCCTGCCGACCTTTTTCCACCTCATGGTCCGCAACGAGACGATCGAAGGGATTCAGCAGCTCTCGGCGGGAATCGCCGTCGTTTTGCTGGTCACGTACCTACTGGGGTTGGTGTTCACGCTGAAGACGCACAAGCACCTCTACACCGAGGCCGATGAAGTGGTCGAAGACTCGCCGGCGCCGTCCAGCTCGGCCGGCGCGGTGACCACATTGGTCATCGCGACGGTCCTGATCGCCGTCCTCTCGGAATATCTGGTCGCCTCGGCCGAGCACGCCGGCAAGGCGCTCAACTTGTCCAATACGTTTATCGGCGTGATGGTCATCGCCGTGGTGGGCAACGCGGCGGAGCACTCCACGGCGGTCCTGGTCGCCTGGAAGGACAAGATGAACCTGGCCATCACGATCGCCGTGGAATCCTCGCGCCAGATCGCCCTGTTCGTCGCGCCGGTGCTGGTCCTGCTGGGACTGGCCTTCAATCAGCCGATGACGCTGGAATTCTCCCTGCTGGAGGTCGCAGCCGTCGGCGTCGCCGTGCTGATCGTGAACTCCATCGCCCAGGACGGCGAGTCCAACTGGCTGGAGGGTGCCATGCTGCTGGCGATGTACCTGATCCTGGGGATCGCGTTCTATTTCCTGCCGTAACGCGAACTAGCTTATAATACCGATTCATGAATTGTCCAAAATGTAAGCAGACGCTGGTTACCTGTGAGATCCAGGGAATCGAGCTTGATTACTGCGCCCAGGACCACGGGTACTGGTTCGATGAAGGAGAGATCGAAGCTCTGTTACACAGCCAGGAGCCGGTATTGCACGTGACGAAGGGGGGGGAGAAGGGCAACAGACGCTGCCCGCGCTGCAGAGCACGCATGAATCTCCACCGGCCGTTCGACGGCCTTGAGCTGGACCTCTGCCCGTACGGAGACGGCATCTGGTTTGATGAGGCTGAGTTCGGCGCCCTTACCACCAAACTCAAGGGGCAAAGGGTTTCACGCGAACTCGATCACTTGGATCGAGTGTTCGCTGAGTTGGCAACCAAACTGGGAGGGCCACATGACTAATCTGACCGGAGTGTTGACCCTTGTTGTCCTCGGGACCTTGGCTGTGGTTCTGATCGCAGCTTACAACAGCGTCGTCCGCAGCCGAAATCAGGTCAAAAACGGATGGAATCAGATCGATGTGCAGCTCAAGCGCCGGCACGACCTCATCCCGAACCTCATGGAAACCGTGAAGGGCTACATGAAGCACGAGCAGCAGGTGCTTGAGAACGTCACCAAGGCGCGCAACCTCGCGCAGCAGGCCCAGGGACGCTCCGGCCAGATCGCGGCCGAAGGAGCGCTGGGCAACGCTTTGGCCAACCTCTTTGCGGTCGCCGAAAACTACCCCGATCTCAAAGCCAACCAGAATTTCCTGGCGCTCCAGGAAGAACTCAGCTCCACGGAAAACAAGATCGCCTTCTCGCGCCAGTTCTATAACGACAGCGTGATGGAGTACAACAACAAGCGCCAGGTCTTTCCCACCGTGCTGTTCGCCAACCTCTTCAATTTTTCTGAGGAGCCCTACTGGAAGATAGACACGTCTCAAGAGAGGGAGGCCCCCAAAATCAGCTTCCACAGCTGACATGTTCGAGCTGGTCCAGAGAAATCACAATCGCTCCCTCTGGCTGGTGTGCATTATGCTCGGGCTGCTTGTGGCAGTGGGGTATACGGCTGCGGAAACGACCATTCCCGATTCCGGTCCGGTGGGCGTCGTCATCGGGCTGACTCTCGGTTGCATCCTGTTTCTCATCAGCTACTATTCCGGGAGCGCCGTTCTGCTCTCATCGGCCGGAGCGCGGGAGATCGCCAAAGAGGACGCGCCGCAGCTCTACAACGTGGTCGAGGAGATGGTCATCGCCTCGGGACTGGGCGCCCAACCCAAGATCTATGTCATTGAAAGCCGGGCCGCCAACGCGTTCGCCACCGGACGAGATCCGGGAACTTCAGCCGTGGCCGTGACCGAGGGCTTGCTCACGATTTGCAAGCGCGATGAGCTGCAAGCCGTCATCGCGCACGAGATCGCCCACATCAAGAATCGAGACATTCTGTTCATGACTCTGCTGGCCGTGATGGCGGGCGCCATCGCCCTGATCTCGGAGGCGGTTCGGCGGTCGTGGCGATCCGGAAGTCGAATAAGCCGGAGTTCCAGCTCCAGAGGCGGCGGGCAAGCCGGCGCGATCATCCTGGTCATCGGGCTCGTCCTTATTATTCTCGGCCCGATCGTAGCAAGGATCGTCTTTTTCGCCGCCAGCCGAACCCGCGAGTATCTTGCGGACGCGGGCGGGGCCATTTTCACGCGCAACCCGGGCGCGCTTGCCGATGCGCTGGAGAAGATCGTCGCGAACATCGCGGGCAATGCGCTTCCCGTCCCCGAAGTGGCCCAGGGGATGCTGATCGTGGGGCCGGCCCTCTTCGAATCACATCCCCCTATCGAGCGTCGAATCGCGATCCTCAGAAAACTCGCGGGCGTCGGCAAGCCCAGTTACAAGCACTATGCGACGGCATTCCACGAAGTCACAGGCGCCTCGCCGAAATTTATTCCCGAATCCGCCCTGGGAGAGAAACCGGGTGTCGTTGCCGGTCCAGTGGGGATCGCCGCTCAGTCGGCCGGTTACATCGCGGCGACCGCCGGCCAACCAGGGATCTACAGGCGCGAGGCTTTGGATGCCGTGAAGAAGAAGGCCGGCTACCGGGTTTTTCTCTGCTCATGCGGCGCCACAATCAAGGTGCCCCCGCATTTCCCAAAGGGTCAATCCATTAAATGCCCGGGCTGCCGCCGGAGCCTCGATCAATGCATCCTGATTCCCCTGGGGCGGCAATAAAAACAGAACGGCCTCCGGAAGTTTCCCTCCGGAGGCCGTTCGCTCATCCACGATTATGAGCAGGCGTAAGTTGTAGGGGCGCGGCATGCCGCGCCGCTACGAAGAGAACTTACGCCCCGTGAGACGGCCTGGCGTGAACGTGCCGCCTGGGTCTGAACCCAGAGGGCCGTCCCGGCCTGGCGTCTCGCTGTCCATTGTGCCGCTGGTTATGCGCGGGCTGTACGGGATGCGCAGGAGGCGCGCTGCCTGCGGCTCGCGGGATCGGTTGCCCCAGCAACTTCTCAATGGCCCGTAGTTGGATGTGGTCGTCCCCTGTGACGAAACTGGTGGCCCGTCCACTCGCCTTCACGCGAGCGGTGCGCCCGATCCGGTGAATGTAATCTTCCGGCGTGTTCGGCAGATCGTAGTTGACGACGTGTCCGATGTTGGCCACGTCAATGCCGCGGGCCGCGATGTCCGTGGCCACGAGAACCCGGAATGTGCCCCGCCGAAACCCTTCCAGCGCATTCCGACGTTGTGACAGGCTCCTGTCGCCGTGGATGGTCGCCACCTTGTGGCCAGCGTTTCCAAGCGCCCGCCCCAGCCGATCGGCTCCATGTTTCGTGCGAGTGAAGACGAGAACTGAATCGCGGTCCGCATCGAGCAGAGAGAGCAGGAGCTTGGTCTTGTCTTCCCGCGTCGTGTGATGCAAGGCCTGCTCGGCCCGCTCGGCCGCCGTCGCCGGCCGACCGATCATGACCCTGACGGGGTCCTTCACGCTGGCTCTTGCGAGATCAGCCACATCCGTCGGTATCGTGGCGGAGAAGAGCAGCGTCTGCCGCTCTTCCGGCAGGGCCTCCAGGATTTGATTGATCTGTGGCGCAAACCCCATGTCCAGCATGCGGTCCGCTTCGTCCAGCACCAGGATCTTCATGTGCTGGAGATTGATGGTGCCGTTCCACATATGGTCCAGAAGCCGGCCCGGCGTGGCCACGATGATGTCCGGCCGCTGGCGCAGGCCCCGGACCTGGGCGTTCATGTCGGCCCCGCCCACGATCGTCGTCGCATAGACACGCCGGGTATGGCCCAACTTGTCAATGGCCTGCTGGATCTGAATGGCCAGCTCTCTGGTCGGAGCCAAGATCAATCCGCGGGGATGCCCTTTGGGCGTCCCGGCCAGGCGCTCGATCATGGGGATGACAAAGGCCGCCGTCTTGCCGGTGCCGGTTTGAGCGCACCCAATCACATCGCGCCCTGCAAGGCCTGGCGGAATGGCCTGGGCCTGAATCGGCATCGGCTCGCTGAATCCGGCTCTTGCGATGTCACGCAAGATGGCGTCGGACAAACCAAGACTACTGAAACTGCTTTGAACAGTCGTCTGCACAGAACTATCCTTTCGGTGTGGATCGCATTTATACGGGTTCAGAGAACCGAGGGGAGTCAGGATCGGGTGGGAAACTGCTCCAAACAGGACCTGATCGCGATGCGATCGCGGGTCCGGAGTATGGTTAGCGTCATCGCCGCCGGACCGTCTCGACAATGACTAGGCACATCATACTGGACAAAACCAGTATTGTCAACCTAAACGCTGCTCGCCCAAGAGCTCGCAGCTAAGGAAGCCGCAGGCGCCTATTTAAGCCACACCCCTAGCCGGTGGCGGCGGAAACTGTCTACTCTGCCTTCAATTTCCGGACAGGATCTCCAGCCGGACCTTTCCTACGATGTCCACGAGAGGCATCAGGTCGGCGATGCGGTCGCCGATGATCAACTTGATATGGGTGGCGTCCGCCCCGACCTGGCCGAAGGTCGGATCCACGGGCAGCCACCCCAATCCCACATAGCTTTCGGCCCAGGTGTGGTAGAGAAAGCCGTCCAGTTCCTTGGAGTACACCAAGCCGTTCACGATCCGCGTGGGCACGCCGAGGCTGCGCGCAAAGGCCGTGTAGAGCAAGGTCAGGCCCTGGCATTCTGCTTTCCGTTCATCCAGCACTTCGAGCGAGGAAAACGAGTCCACCGGCTCCTGCTTGATCTCCTTCTGGATCCATTCGACCAGGTGCCTAATCCCCCGGACCGGGTCGGGAGCCGTCTCGACGATCTCCAGGGCGGTCTTGGTGATCCGCGGGTCCTGGCTCTGGATCGCGGGGGTCGGCATCAAATACGGCTTCAAGTCGAAATCCAGCGACTTGGGTCGCTGACCCAGCACGGACGGATCGCCGACCTGAATCAGGCATTGGACGCGATCATGCTCACGCCGGCACTGTTGCAAAGAATCGGACGGCACAGCGAACGTGTCCGGGAGCCCCTGGAGCGCCACCTGCAACGTGGTCACGTCCCGAGGGCGAGGGAGCGACACGTTCGTCCGGACCCGGCTGTACTCCAGCAGGACCTCGCGCTTGTTCACGCTGGCCAGGGCCAGCGAGGTTTTGGCCCACTTCTCGCTCTCGAGCGTCGAGATCAAGATGCCGTGCCAGGCCATCTCCAACACGGGCTCGCCTCGATCGTTGATCCAGGTGGTGGCCTTCTGGCCGTCCACCGTGGTCACCACGCGGTACGCGCGGCCAGGAAACAGCTCGCTTTCCTGGTAGGCTTCCAGCTCCTGCGACACCCGGGCCACTTGCTGCCGCTGGCCGTCGAACACCAGGTAGGAGTACTGTCGTCCGACCTCCAGCCCATGGAGCGTCGGGTACAAGGGGATGGCGCTCGTCGGGTAAATGGCTTCGGGCAGCGGGAACGTGTCGGTCGTCGTCACGCCGCCGGTCATGCGCTCAATCAGCAACTGCCCTCCCTCTACCCTCCCCGAGAGCTTCAACTTCCGTCCGTCGAGGTCGTACTCGTGGGCGAACCGCTCAAGGCGCAGATCGTCCGTTACCCAATCCTGCGCTTTGAGCGTGACGCTCTTGTTGAATCCGAGAAAATGAAACGCCAAGAGCGCCTCGGAGCGAAGCTCATACCGACCGCCGCTTGCTCCCGGCGGGATCAGGGTCAGGTGCGTGAGCCCGATCTTTTCGCCGTTGAAGACGACCCCGGTCCAGTACTCCTTGTAAGGCCAGGCGGACAAGGCGTGCCGCTGGGGGGCCTCGGAAGGGGACTCCACCGTGCGAAAATATTTGCCGGCGCAACCGGCAAGCGCCAGCGGAACCAGCAGCAGCCAGGCCGTTGTAAGGCCGCCTCTTGAAGCCGTGATGAGCATTTGCCAACGAATTATACGTCCTTTGCCCTACTCTACGACAAGGCCGTTTCTCCACCCTACCGGACTATGATAGAAATGGAGGCCTACAAGGAGTCATGACGATGGCCGGCACGGATTCTTCCGCAGCAGGGAACTTCATTCGCGAGATCGTCGCCGAGGATGTCAAAAACGGCAAACACGGCGGTCGCGTCGTCACGCGCTTTCCCCCGGAGCCGAACGGCTATCTCCATATCGGCCACGCCAAGTCCATCTGTCTGAACTTCGGCCTCTCCCTGGAATACCCGGGCGGGATCTGCCATTTGCGGTTCGACGACACGAATCCCACCACAGAGGACCCGGAATTCGTGAAGGCGATTCAGGCCGACGTGCGCTGGCTGGGCTTTGATTGGGGCGACCGGATGTTCTTCGCCTCGGACTACTTCGAGCGGCTGTATCAGTACGCCGTCGAGTTGATCAAGAAGGGCAACGCCTATGTAGACAGCTTGAGCGCCGAAGAAATCCGGAAGCACCGGGGCACGCTGACCGAGCCGGGGAAGGTCAGTCCCTATCGCACCCGCTCGATCGCAGAAAACCTGGACCTGTTCGCGCGGATGCGCGCGGGAGAGTTCCCGGACGGGGCCCACGTCCTGCGGGCCAAGATTGACATGGCCTCGCCCAATATCAATCTGCGGGACCCGACCATGTACCGCATCCGGCACGTCGCCCACTACCGCACGGGTACCGCGTGGTGCATCTACCCGACGTACGACTATGCCCATCCCATCTCGGACGCCATCGAACGGATCACCCATTCCATTTGCACCCTGGAATTCGAAGATCATCGCCCGCTGTACGACTGGTTCCTGGACAACCTGGACGTGCCGTGCCATCCCCAGCAGATCGAGTTCGCCCGCCTCAATCTTTCCCATACCGTCATGAGCAAGCGGCGGCTGCTGGAGCTGGTCGGCAAGGGCCATGTCGCGGGTTGGGACGACCCCCGCCTGCCGACGCTCAAGGGCCTGCGGCGGCGGGGCTACACGCCCGAGGCGATCCGCGCCTTCTGCGAGCACATCGGCGTACAGAAACGCGACGGGGTCGTCGAGATGGCGCTGCTGGAGCATTTCATCCGGGACGATCTGAACCGCCGCGCCCCGCGGGTGCTGGCCGTGTTGCGGCCCCTGCGCATGGTCATTGAGAACTTCCCGGAAGGACGGGTGGAGGAATTGGAGGCCGTCAACAATCCTGAAGATGCGAGCGCAGGGACCAGGAAGGTACCTTTTTCCCGCGTGATCTACATCGAACAGGACGACTTTCGTGAAGTGCCCCTGAAAAAATTCTTCCGACTGGCGCCGGGTCGGGAGGTCCGCCTGCGGTACGCGTACATCATCAAGTGCGTGGGCGTGGTGAAGGACGAGCGCACGGGCGACATCGTCGAACTGCACTGTACCTATGATCCGGATACCCGCAGCGGGACCGCTCAGGAAGGGCGCAAGGTGAAAGGCACGATCCATTGGGTGTCGGCCGCGCACGCGCTTGAAGCGGAGGTGCGCCTATACGATCACCTCTTCGCCAAAGCCGACCCCGGCGAGGTAACGGAGGGTCTGGATTATGCGGCGCATTTGAATCCGCACTCGCTGGAGCGGTTGACGGGGTGCCTCGTGGAGCCAAGCCTGGCAAGCGCACCACTTGGCCGTCGTTACCAATTCGAGCGACAGGGCTATTTCTGCGTGGACTCCGATTCAACGGCGGAAAAACCTGTCTTTAACCGGACGGTCCCCTTGCGCGATTCCTGGACCAAGATCGAGAAGGCCCAGCAAGAGGGCTAGGATTTCCCATAGGCGTCGTTCAGCAGCTCGGCGATGTGCCGCACCTCCACTTCGCCGCGCAGCCCGTTCTTCAACTGGATCATGCAGGCCGGGCAGGAGGTGGCCACGACTTGCGCCCCGCTGTCGCGGATCGCCGCCCGCTTGCGCTCGAAGATCTTCTGCGAGGTCTCATAGTCCTTCACGATGAAGGTCCCGGCGCCGCCCGCGCACCGATCCGCGTCCCGCATCTCGACAAACGTCACGCCGGGGAGGCGCTTCAGTAGGTCCCGCGGGGGCTTGCTCGCCCCGGCCGCCCGAAGATGGCACGACGAATGATAGGTGACGGTCTTCCGGCAGGGCTTGGTTGGCGCAGCCTTCAGTCCCTCGCCGGCCAAGAACTCAGAGATGTGCCGGACTCTTCCCGCCACCGCCTCAGCAAGCCGCCGCTCGTCGCCTTGGAACCACTTCGGATAGTCCTTCAGGCTCAGCGTGCAGGAGGCACAGCCGGTGACGATCGTGTCGAACCGGCTGAGCGATTCGACATTGAACCGAGCGCAGGCCTTCACGCGATCCATGTGGCCGTAAGTCTCGATCGGAGTCCCAGAACAGCGCTGGCGCGGCAGGACCGGCTCGACGCCGTTTCGCCGCAAGACCGCGATGACGGCATCGCCCACCCCGTCCTGGAAGTAGTTGGCCGCGCAGCCGTGGAAATAGGCCACGGGTCCGCGATGGCCGCGCTCCTCCGTCAATTCCACGTATCGCTCCCGCAAGAGCTGCGACGCCAGCCGCGGCAAGACCATATCCGCCGGGAGTCGAGCGGTTGAGGCCAGTTGACGAAGGAGCGGGGCGAGCGCCTGCTCCAGCACGCGCCGGGGCAACGGCCGATCCCAGAGCGCCTGGGTGCGGCCCATCAGCTTCATGAACGGTTCAAAGAGCCCCGGCCGACCCTGCCAGGCAAAGATGGCCCCGGCCAGCTTGTTGGGATGCTCGGCCCGCTTCTGCATGATCAGGTCCGACACGTCCACGCCCGCCGGGCAGACCGTCCGGCAGGATTTGCAGTTGACGCAAGCCTCCACCACCCGCTTCGAGTTCAGATACTCGTACCCCGGCGCGGTCACGATCTCGAACCAGCCCCGTGAGCTCATGTCTTCCGTCTGAAAGACATCGAAGACGGGGCAGACCGAGTTGCACTTGCCGCAGGTCGCGCAGGGCTTGGAGAGCCGGACGTAGTCAATGTGCTCGGTGAATGGCTGGTCGCTGATCTTCACGCCGGGATTCAGGACATGTTGTGGGTCGAACGCCGCCTTGACCTGCTTGAACAGGGCGTAGAGGTCCTCGCCGAAGTATTTGCGGACGAACTCCGCCCGCACGCGGCCGTCGCCGTGCTCCCCGCAGATCGAGCCGCCGAACCGCTCCACGACCGTCCGGTGAATCTCATGGTAGCCGGCGACCATCGCCTCAAAATCATGGCGGTCGTTCACATCCAACAGCGGCACGATGTGGGCATTGCCGTTGCCGATGTGGCCGAAGATGGCGACGTTCACCTCCTGGCCCTTGAAGAACCCGGAGAGATAGGTCACCAGTTCCGCAACGCGGTCTGCCGGTACCACGACATCGTCCACGTAATTGATGGGTTTTTTCTTCTGATCGTAGCGGTAGAGCGTCGGGTACAGCGCGTTACGGGCCTTCCAGAGCTGCTCCTGATGTTCCTTCTCCACCGCAATCGTGGGGTCCTGGGAGAGGCGGTACTTCCGGCAGATCGCTTTCACCCGGTCGAGGATCGCAGTGATGGACATGCCCAGGCCGCCGTCAAACTCGGCCAATAGCGTCGCGGCCGCATCCATCGGCACCCCGTGCGCCTCCCGGCCGATCAGATTCAGGGTGTTGGCATCCATCACCTCCAACGCCATCGGCGTCAGCGGCAGGAGGTCGAAGACAGCCTGCCCGACTTCTTCCAACTGACGAAAGTGAATGAGCGCAGTGGCCGTCGCCTTTGGCTGTTCCACAAGCTTGAGCGTGGCCTCGCTGATGACGCCCAGCGTGCCTTCGCTGCCGACGAAGAGCTTGGGCAGGTCCACAATCCCCTGATCCAGGCCGTCCACCAGCCCGAAGAGGTTGTAGCCGGAGCTGTTCTTGGAGACCTTTGGTTTTTTGCTTCGGATGAGGTCGGCGTGTTTTCTGGCGAGCGCAACGGTCTCGGCAAGCGCCGGGTTGGCACCGAGCAGGGCCTCGGTCGCAGGATCGCCGTCGGCCAGCGCCTCGGCCGTCAGCCAGGTCCCGCTGCTGAGATGGACGCGAATCGCGTGGACGTTGTCCTTGACCGATCCGTAGCGGAGGGTGTGCGGCCCGGCGGAATTGTTTGAGAGCATCCCCCCGAGCTTGCACATGTCCCGGCTCGAGGGGTCGGGACCGAACATCAGCCCGTGGGGTTCCAGTTTCTTGTTAAACTCGGCAAGGTTCAGCCCCGGCTGCACCCGCACCCATCGTTCCTCCACGTTCAACTCCAGGATGCGCTTCATCCGGCCGCATTCCAGGATAATGCCCTCGCCGACCGCCGAGCCGGTGAGGTTCGTCCCCGCCGCCCGCGGAGTAATCGGCACGCCGGTGGACATCGCATAGGCGACCGTCTCGGCAATGTCGTCCTCGGTTTCGGCGTGCACGACGGCCTTGGGCACCACCTTGTAGATGCTGGCATCCACCGAGTAGGCCGTGATCGTTGGAAAGTCGTCCTTGACCTTATCGGTGCCGAGCTTGCGGCGAAGATCAGAAGCGATGGAGTGCGACTTTTCAGGCAGGATGAGGGCCGGCGCCTCGTGACTCACTTACTCGCCTCGGCAAGGCTCTTTGCGCAACGAAAGCCGACGGAGGTGGATCGTGCGGCCGGGTCACGCTTTTCGCGGGCCGTCGTCCGCACTCCGGTGGAAAGCTGCAACCATCCGCCCCCACGCACGACTTTTTCCGTTCCGTTATGAGGGCCGGGCGGATTGTTCCTAGGGCTTGCCGCGTAGTATCGCTCGTCATACCAGTCCTGCACCCATTCCCTTGCGTTCCCCGCCATGTCATGCGCGCCGTACGGGCTCACGCCCTTCTCCAGGGAGCCCACGGGTGTCAGGAGGCCGTAGCCGGACCAGATGCAGCATTTATCGAAAGTGGCCCAGCTCACATTCGCCCGTTCGTTGCCCCAGGGATACCGCCGTCCGTCGATCCCTCGGGCGGCCTTCTCCCATTCCGCCTCGGTCGGAAGCCGCTTCCCCTTCCATTTGCAGTACTCGGTCGCATCCTCCCACGTAACTCCAATGACGGGCTTCTTGGCGTGTTTCGGCTCGGACCCCTCATTCCAATGGTCGGGGGCCGGCCGTTGGGTCGTCTTCAGAAACTCGGCATAGTCGGTCGTCGTCACTTCGTGGCGATCAATGAAAAAAGATTCCAGAAACACGACATGGGATGGGGTTTCCCGCGCAAAGCTCTCCTCCGGACACTGGGGGCAACGCTGCATGGCGGCGGCTATGTCGTCCTCCGTGCTCCCCATCCGAAACTCGCCGGCCGGGACCGGGACCATTCCGGGAGGCGCTCTCTTCGCCAATTGATCGATTTCCTCCTGAAATTTCCGGGCCGCCTCCCGGCGCTTTCGGGCCTGCTCCCGGTCGGCCATGAGTTCGCCCAACAGCTTGGTGACTTCGCCTTTCTCCGGAGCGTTCGGGGCGGCCTTCAGGAAGACTTTGAAGGCGGCTTCCGCCTCGTCAAAGTTGCCGAGCTTCTTTTGGGCCACGCCCAGCAGGTACTGGAGCGGAGGATAGTTGGGGTCGAACTCCTGCGCCTTCGTCAAGGCGTCTACGACTTGCTTCCATTCTCCGAGGCGGGCATGACTGTCGGCTTTTTCCATCAACCCCCTAAAAGCGGGATCCAGTTCGACTCCACGGTCGCCCGAGGAGGGCAATTGCTGCCCCTGGACGAGAGACACGACAACCACCCCGATCACAGCCACAGCGCCAACCCACAAGCCGAATCGGCTCACAGCCACCTCCGATAATCCTCTCTGCAAATTGTACGGGAGGATGCACGCAGAGACAAGGGACTCGTCAGCGTTGGGCCTGCTTGGAATGAGCTTCCAGCGCCATCTCGACGATCTGCTCCTCGGTGAGGCCCAGATTGTAATATTGCCGGTAGTGCTCGGCAACGGCTTCAGGGTAGCCCTTCTCCGGCAGCAACCGCTCCCGAAGGCTCTTCACGCGGTCGAGGATGCGCTTCACCAAGTCAGGGCTGACCTCGACGCCATGTTCCTGCAAGGTCTTGGCGTGCTTGGCCAGCACGGATTCGACGGCGGCCGCCCCGCTGTGCTTGCCGAACACGAAACGCTGCTCGCCCCCCACCGACTCCTCGGCGATGAACTGATAGATGGCCGGATGGATCGCAATCGCGGCCGTATGGATCCCGGACTCGTGCTTGAACACTCCTTCTCCCACAATAGGCTCGTGCGGCTGGAGCGGGACGCCGGAATACACCTCGATCTTGCGGCGCAGTTCGGTCAACCGGTCGTAGCGAAAGCCCGGAATGGTGACGCCATAGAGCATCTTCAGGACCATGACGAACTCATGCAGCGGCGTGTTGCCGGCCCGTTCTCCGATGCCGTTGGCCGTGAGCCCGGCATACAGGGCCCCGTGGCTGATCGCCCTGACGGTGTTGATCGCGCCCAGACCGAAATCGTTGTGAAAGTGCGCCGTCATGGGAACAGCACCGAGGACCTTCACCAGCCTGGGAATGTAGTGATCCACGGCCTCCGGCGTGAACACGCCGCAGGTGTCCGAGAAGCACATCCGCGTCCCGCCGGCCTGCACGCAAGCTTTTGCCCAGACCTCGCCGTAGGTCACATCCGACCTCGAGGCGTCCTCTGCCGCGAACTCGACGCGCGAAAACCCCCGCTCGCGCGCGTAGCGGATGGCGCCGGTGATCAGGCTCAGGTTCTGCTCGCGGTAATAGTCCAGCGGACGTTCCAGCCACTGGTCTTCCGATTGCCCCGCTCGGCGGAGCAAGGTCTTCCCCAATTTGTACTTCAGATGCAGGTCCGACAGCGTGGAGAGGACGAGGACGCTGACGTCATCCGGCTTGGCCCCCACGGCCGTGACGGTATCCACGACCGCGTCAATGTCCTCCTTGAGGCTCCGACACATGGCCAGGACTTCGATGTCCGGACGGATCTTGCCGCGACGCTGGGCCTGGACGATGAGCTGCAGGGCCTTGCGATCCGACTCGGAGACGGCGGGGAACGCCGGGTCAATGACGTGTACGCCGATCTCGGAGAGGAGCGTGGCCAGCTCCAGTTTCTGCTCGGGCGAAAACGCGACGCCCGGCATCTGCTCTCCGTCCCGCAGCGTGTCGTCGTAGATGCGGATCTTCGCCGGCTCAGGGAAGTGCAGGTGCCTGGTAAAATGCGTCGGCGGGACCGCGAGTTGCTCGATGGGTTCTTTCAGGTCCATACGCCTCTCTCCCGGAATTATAATGGGGTGAATTGTAGCGGGTTTCTCAGCCCAGCGCCACTACTGCGGCAGGACTGCCTCATAGAAGGGAGACCGAGGATGCACGCCAACAAGGAGACCCTGACCGCGTTGGTCACCGCCCTGACGTTGCTCACGCTCGCGCCCCCCGCAAAGACTGTGCAACCAGGCGCTGCGACTGATCCTTGCGCATCACCCGCAAACCCGATCGTCGCGGAGAACTGCCGGACCGGCAATCCTCCCGGCGAGTGGGACATCATCGGGGCCGGCGACACGAGTATCCAAGGCTTCGCCATCGCCATCAGCGCCAGCAAGGGCGAGGTCGTGCATTTCAAGATTACAAGCGCCGCATCGTTTCACCTCGACATCTACCGACTGGGCTACTACGCGGGGAACGGGGCCCGCAAGGTCGCCAGGGTCCCGGAGGACCCGACTCAGGAGATCCAGCCGCAGGATCAGCCCCGCTGCCGAGCGCATCCAACCGGGCTGATTGATTGCGGCAACTGGTCGGTGTCCGCGTCGTGGAAGGTCCCGGACACTCTCACCTCGGGTATTTACGTCGCCAAGCTGGTCCGCTCTGACAACCTGGGAACGAGCCACATCGTCTTCGTCGTCCGCGACGACGACGGCCGCTCCGACCTCCTATTCCAGACCTCCGATCCCACCTGGCAGGCCTATAACAGCTACGGCGGGAGAAGCCTCTATCCCAATCCAAGAGATCCGGAGAGCCTCCCCCGCCCCTGCCGACCAAAGGATAGCCCCAGAGCGTACAAGGTCAGCTACAACCGGCCGTTCAACACACGCGCGTGCAATGCCCCGGATTGGCTCTTCAACGCCGAGTACCCGATGGTACGGTGGCTGGAAGCGAACGGGTACGACGTCAGCTACTTCACCGGCGTGGATAGCGACCGGATCGGCGCAAAGATCCTCGAGCACAAGGTGTTCCTCTCCGTCGGCCACGACGAGTACTGGTCGGGTCCCCAGCGCGCCCATGTGGAGGCCGCCCGCGCCGCCGGCGTGCACCTCGCCTTCTTCAGCGGCAACGCGGTCTTCTGGAAGACCCGCTGGGAAAACAATTTCCGCACACTGGTCACGTACAAGGAAACCCTCGACGGCGCCCCGCTCAATCACTCGGCTGTGTGGACCGGCACCTGGCGCGATCCGCGCTGCAACCGGCCGAATGAATGCAACCGCCCCGAGAACGCCTTGACCGGCACGATATTCACCACGCTCTTCAGCGCCTGCGGCATGCAGAAGGACGCCATCACGGTCCCCGACGCCGAGGGGAAGATGCGCTTTTGGCGTCATACGAGCATCGCCATGCTGACGCCCGGCCAGACGGCTACCCTCCCACCCGCCGTGCTGGGGCACGAATGGGACGGAGACCTCGACAACGGATTCAGGCCTGCCGGCCTGATCCGCCTGTCGTCCGTCACCCTCCACGACAAACCCATTGTGCAAGACCAGGGGGCCACGTTTGCGCGGGGCACGGCAAGCCACCACCTCACGCTCTACCGGCACCGCAGCGGCGCCCTCGTCTTCAGCGCCGGCACGGTCCAATGGTCCTGGGGCCTGGACAGCCGTCATGACTGCGACTGCTCCGCCGGCCAGGTCTGTCCGGGTCCGGAACGTGATGTGCGCATGCAGCAGGCGACGGTGAATCTCTTCGCGGACATGGGCGTTCAGCCGGCCACATTGCAATCCGGGCTTGTGGCAGCCACGCGATCAACCGACACGATCGCCCCGACTTCCACAATCAGTGTTCCCCGGTCCGGCTCGTCCGTGCCGCTCGGCAGTCCCCTCATCATCAGCGGCACCGCGGCCGACTCGGGCGGGGGCATCATCGGCGCGGTTGAAGTGTCGGTTGACGGCGGCACGACCTGGCATCCGGCTGACGGTCGGGCGAGCTGGCGCTACCGCTGGACGCCGGGACCGGTAGGATCGGTGAAGGTGATGAGCCGCGCGGTTGACGACAACCTCAATCTCGAACGCGCCTCTGCGGGCGTCACCATTACCGTCACCGCTCGCCCGTGAATATCACATCTCAGAAAACTAAAGCGCGTCGGATTGTGCTATATGTCGCCTGAAGGATCCGACGGAGAACGGGGGTCATCCATGCTTCAGATCAGGCGGGCTACCGCGCAGGACTTTCCGGAGATTCTCAGGATCCAGCGGGAGGCGTTCTCCGAATATCTGGGCACGTACGATGTCACGGCATGGACGAAAGAGACGCTGGAGAATATCAACCTGCATGCGCAGGATAAGATGATTCTGGTCGCCGAGTGGGAGACCCACGTGGTGGGCTCGGTCCGCTTCTGGACCGTGGCCGGCGTGTGCGTCATCCGGCTGCTCTCGGTGAGCCCCGCCCATCAGGGTCGGGGGATCGGAAAAGCGCTGATGGAGGAAATCGAGCGCCTGGCCACCGACGCGCACAAGTTCTACGTCTGCACCATGCTCCAGACTTCCCGAAACATCAACCTGTTCCTCCGCCTGGGCTACCGCCCCGAAGCCCTCCTTCCCGACCATTACCATCGAACGGACCTGATCTGTTTCGCCAAATACCGTCAGCCTGACTCCGCTCCACATCAGAAGGCGCCCTAAGGAGGCTTTGGCGAGTCGGCGGCTTCTCAGCCGTGCGCCACGGTTTCGCGGTCCAGTTCCAGCGGCGCTTCGGTGTCCGTCTCTGTGACCGGATCCGGGTCAGGCTGCACGAGCTGTTCGGGTTCTTTGAGTTCCTTGAGGTCCCGCAGCGCCGGGAGGTCACCCAGGTCTTTGAGGCCGAAGGCCTGCAGGAATTGCTTGGTCGTCCCGTACATGATGGGACGTCCGGGGACGTCCTTCCGCCCGACGATGCGGATCAACCTACGGTCAAGGAGCGTTCGCAGGACTCCCGCCGTATCTACGCCGCGGATCTCCTCGATCTCGGCCCTCACCACCGGCTGCTTGTAGGCGATCATGGCCAACGTCTCCATCGCCGAGCGCGAGAGCTTGGCGCCCGCTTTGGCCTTCTCCAAGCGCTTGATCCACGGCGCACAGTCCGCCCGCGTGGTGATCTGAAAACCGCCGGCGACCTCAACGATTTGTAGGCCCCGCCCCTCCGCCGCATAGTCGGCCTGGAGGGCGTCCAGCGCATCTTTCAGCTCCGTCCGGGAGACGCCCTCCACCACGCCCAACAACCGATCCACCGAGAGCGGCTCGCCGGAGGCGAAGAGGAGCGCTTCCACAATGCCCTTCAGCCCGGAAAAGGGTGCGTGGCCGTTCCCGTTGCCCTGTCCGTTGGGCTGGTCGTGTTCCGCCGCCGGTTCTGTCGCCGCCGTGTTCATGGTTGATCCTCCCCTGATTCCGCATCCTCGATCGTCAGCGGCAGGAACGCCCGCGACAGAAGGATGGAGCCGAAGGCTTCGGACTGAAACACCCGCACCAACTTGATCCTGATCAGTTCCAACAATCCGAGGAAGGTCACGATGAGAACCAAGCGTCCCTCCTCGGGAAGAAACAATTCCTCGAAGGCGATGGCGGACGCTTCCTCCAATCGCTCCAGAATATGATTCATCCGGTCTTTGACCGTCAGGTGGTCGGCCGTCAGCTCTATCAGAGCCTTCGACGGGGTCCGTTGCAGGATGTCCTGGAGGGCGTCCATCAAGTCGGACAAGGTCAGATCAAGCGGTCCGTCCTCCGAAGCCTGGGTGTCCACCGCAACCGGAGGTCGGGGGTACACCTCTTGCCACAGCCGCTTTCGTTCCTCCAACTCGACGACCGCCTCTTTGAATTGCTTGTACAGCAAGAGCCGACGCACCAACTCGGCGCGGGGATCCTCCCCCTCATCTTCTTCATCTTCCGGTTCAACCGGGAGCAGCATCCGCGACTTAATATGGATGAGGGTGGCCGCCATGACCAAGAACTCCCCCGCCACCTCCAGATTGAGGGATTTCATCAAGCTGATATAGTCCAGATACTGTTTCGTAATCAGGGCGATCGGGATATCGTAGATGTTGATCTCATTCTGTTTGATGAGGTGCAGCAACAGGTCGAGCGGGCCTTCGAACTGGTCCAGGCGGATTCGGTACGAGGCGTCGAGTGTGTTCGCACCGGTTTCAAGACGGTCGGCCATAGCTTACGTATATACCAGATTTAGGGGATCAAGGCAAGAGTTCCTTCTAGATATGGTGGAACGTGGGGCAGTCAGCCTTTTTTCAGCAGCACGATGAAGGCGATGAGAAAGATGGCCAGGGCGACCCCAACAATGGCAAGGAAAACGGGGTTCTCAAATTCGATGGACGATCGGGGAGCAGCGAACTTGGCGCGGGTAAAGTTCGGCTCCTCCTGGTAGAAGACCTTCGCAAAGTCATCTTTGCCGCGGAAGTCGGCATCGCTGAAGTTGACCTCGCCGCGGAACACCGCGCGCCGGAAGTAGGTGTCCGCGCCGAAGACGGTGTGAGTGAAGTAGGCCGCCTTCTCGAAGACGGACTCGGAGAAATCGGAAATCCCTTCAAAGGTGCTGCCGGAGAAGCCGGTCCCCATCTTGAAGTAGGCCCGCGAGAAGCCCGCCTCTTTCTTGAACGTGACCGACAGGAAGTTCGTCAACCCGCTGAAGCCCGCTCGGAGGAACGTCACCGGCTCGTGAAAGACGGTTTGATAGTAGCGGGTGTTCGCGGCAAAGGCGGTCTTCTCGAACGTCGCCGGCTTGTCAAAGAGACAGGAGAGACAGAACACGTCCCCGAGGTAGATCGTCTCGGAACTGTCCACCGGTCCAAGAAAGACCGTCCGGGAGAGGTCCACAGCCTTGGTGAAGGTTGTACCGGTGAACGTGACCGGTCCCTGGATCACCACCATGTCCCCCAGCAGCCGATGCTCGACCATATCGGGGCTGAGCTGGGTGTCCACCACACCCTCCACGATCGAGTTCCGAATCTGGAATGACCCCCGGACCGCTCGGACCTCGGTAACCCCAGCTCGGCCAAGGGCGGCCAGAATCCGCTCGGGGTAAGCAAGCGAGGCGACCGGCACTGATGGGAGTTGGGTGAGCACAAGATCGCCGGTGACGACGGCGTTCGTGATGGACAGTCCCTTGCCGGCCTTCAAAGCGGCGAGGACCTCCCCTGCCGAAACAGCCCGGCTCGCGCGCTCCACCTTGGTACAGTCCGCACTGAAGTGACGGGTAAAAAGCGAGGGATCGCCGGCCCTTTCCCGCTCCACCGTGCAGGCAGCCGAACCGGTGCCGGCCATTGAGAGGAACAGGGCCAGCGCGATCAGCAGACCACTGGTCATACGCCTAGTTGGGCGGAGAGCCTTGGAGGGACCGTGCAGGGGTGACGATGATCTCGACCCGGCGGTTGCGCGCCCGGGCCTCGTCGTTCTCATTGGGCACGGCAGGCCGGGTCGGACCGAACCCCGCAGCCGAGAGGCGCGCCGGATTCACGCCGGCATGCTCTTCCAGATAACGGACCACCCCGACGGCCCGAGCGGTCGACAGTTCCCAGTTGGAAAAGAACCGTGGCGGAGGCTCGGCCCGGATCGGCACGTCATCGGTATGCCCCTCCACCCGAATATCCTTCTCGACCCCGCCCTTGAGAGCCTCCGCAATCCGTTTCAAGACTTTCGTCCCGTCCGGCTTGATATCGGCCGACCCGGAATCGTAGAGAATGCGCTCGGCAAGCTCCACGTTCAGGGAGTTCTCCCCGCGGCGGACGGAGCCGCTCCCCTTGGCGATCTCCTCTTTCAGTGCCGCTTCCATCGAGCGGACGGTCTTGCCCATCTCATCTTCCTTGGATGCCAGGGCCGCCTTCGTGGCCTCGAGCTGCGCCGCCAAGGCGGTTTTCTCCTGGGTAGCCCGCTGGAGGCCGGCCTCAAGGTCCTTCACCTGCTGGGACAGCTCCTCGCTGGTCCCCTTCACAGCCGCCACATCCTGCTGGGCCCGCTTGAGTTCCGACGACGCCTTAGCCAGTTCCTTCTTGGTGGTCTGGTTCTCGTCCGCGACCTTGTCATAGGCCTCCCGGAGCGCCGAATACTTATCCAGCGAAATGCAGCCCCAGAACGGGGAGAAGACGATGAGCAGTACGATCACAAGACGGACCATCCGGCGCCCTCTCTTCGTGACCTGTGGACTGAACAAGCGACCAGAGTAGGCATTTCTCGTTAAAGAATCAAGGGATTTGAAAGGGAGCAGGGGTGGATGGGATTGCCAAGCGGGCGGCTGAGCTTGTAGACTGAGGCCCATGGTTCTGGCATTTATCTCCGATCCGCTGGACGAGGAACACGCCAACGGACATTTCTATCATGTCTGTCGAGGCGTGATGCAGAAAGAAGAAATCTTCCCGCCCCCAGATGGCGAACCCATTGTGTGCACGGCCTGCGGCGTCGAGCTGGAGCTGGAGGACTTCAAGGATGCCCACTTGAAAGGAGCGACCTAAGCCCCCCACCCTCACCCTCCCCCTCGAGGGGGGAGGGATGGGTGGGGGTGTTACCGGTAATTGACGTACTGAAGATCAATCCCGAAGTCCTTACCCTTGAGGAAGGCGATCACTGCCTGCAGCTCGTCCCGGCTCTTGCCCTGCACACGCACCTGATCTCCCTGGATCTGGGCCTGCGCCTTGAACTTTCCCTCCTTGATCTCCTTGGTGATCTCTTTCGCCTTGTCGGTCGAGAGCCCGTTCTGAATTTTGGCGACCTGTCGCACCGTGCCGCCTAATGCCGGCTCTACCGCGCCGAACGCGAAGGCTTTGACCGAGACATTTCGCTTGATAAGCTTCGCCCTCAGGATGTCCACGACGCTCTTCAGCTTGTACTCGTCGTCCGAGAGGAGCACCAGCTCGGATTCCTTTTCCTTGAGCGTCAACTCCGTCTTGGTGCCCTTGAAGTCGAACCGCTGATGGATTTCCTTCAAGGCCTGGTCAATCGCATTTTTGACCTCCTGCATCTCCACCTTCGACACCACATCGAACGAATTCAGGTCCGCCATCCCTATCTCCTTTTAGAGTTCCAGTATCTCACGCAGCTTTCGCTGTACGCCCCGCAAATCGTTCGCCGAGACTGTGCCTAGCTTCCGGCTGATCATGTCCTGCTTCACGGTTCTGATGATGCCGGTCACCGCAGAGGGATAAAGTAACCCGCATTCGCGCCAGTCCTTCATTCTATGATCACCGATCAGCAGCCGACTGACGTTGCTGGTGATGGCGGCCACAATGGATTCCTGTCTTTTCTGATGATAACGGTCGGCGCTAAGAATCATAGCCGGCCGTCGTTTAATGCCGCGCTCATTGGAGAACACGAAGCTCACCAGGACTACATCGCCCCGGTTATAACCGATCATAGGCTGCATCCTTGGTGTTGTCCCACAATTCAGCCAGGACCGGGTCCGCTTGCGCCGTCAGTGCGAGCAGATTCTCCTTCGCCGCCTCCTCTCCGAGATCTTCATTCAGCCGATCCTCCACGGCATCCAAGACATACCGGCAGATTGAGAGATCACGTCTGGCGGCAGCCATTCGAATGCGGCGCCGCGCCTCGATCGACAGGTCAATGCTCAGCCGAGCCCGTTTCACTTGAGTCGTAGCCATAGCCATCCCTCCAGCCGGACCGTAGCACGCAACCATGACTGTGTCAATACGTAATCCCACATTTGTTCATTTAGACGAAATAACAAAGGCGCACAATTCAGCAGCAGGGCCCGGCTGGAATCTTGATGCCGCCCTCCTCGGCGGCCACCTCGCTCGTCACATAGGGCTTCTTCTGGATCACAAACCCATACCATTTGGCCACCGAGTCCGCAAGAACCACCACCGCCAGCACCGCCACGATCCCGACCAGCCCGGCGTCCAGGTAAAACGGCAGCGCCTCCCAGCCCGCGGTCGCGACGGCCTTCCCGGCAAATAACACGAAGAGCTCGTAGGCCCCGGTCAGTGTGATCGCCCCGACGAAGACCATGGGCACGGCCGTCACCCACAGGTACTGCGCCTTCCCCATCTTGATCAGCACCGTCGTTCCCACGCACAAGGCCAACATACCCAGCAGTTGGTTGGCTGTCCCGAACATCGGCCAGATGGTGGAGACGGTCCCGGTGGCAAGCAGATACCCCCAACCCCCAACCACGAGCAGACTCGCGCCGATGACGCCGGGCATCCAGTTGATGGTCCGGAGCGGCACATAGACCGTGCCACCCAGCTCCTGCACGAGGTAGCGGGCGACGCGTGTTCCGGCATCAATGGTGGTGAGAATGAACAGGGCCTCGAAGAGGAGCGCGAACTGGTACCAATAGGCCATCAGGCCGGATATACCCGACAGGCCCGGCAAGGCCGAAAAGATCGAGGCCATTCCGACCGCCAGAGAGACCGCCCCTCCTGGGCGACCCATGACCTCTTGCTCCACCAGGCGGGAGAGCTCCTGGATGTGCGCCACCGGGTAGCCGAGCGCGCCCAAGGCCTCCGCCGACAGCTTGGTGTTGATCGCGAAGTAGTCGCCCGGAGTGAGGATCGAGGCCGCGATCAGCGCGACCACCCCCACGAAGCTCTCCATCAGCATGGCGCCGTACCCGATCAGCGCGTGCGACTCCCGATCAAGCATCTTCGGCGTCGTGCCGGAGGCCACCAGCGAGTGGAACCCCGAGATCGCCCCGCAGGCGATCGTGATGAAGACGAAGGGGAAGATCGGCCCCGGAATGATCGGTCCGCCGCCGGCGATGAACCCGGTCACCCGAGGCATCTCGATCGCGGGGGCCATCATGATCACCCCGACGGCCAGGAGCAGGACCACGCTTACCTTCATGAAGCTGGACAGGTAATCCCGCGGGACCAGCAGCATCCAGATTGGCAGGACCGAGGCGAAGAACCCGTAGGCCGCAAGGAGCCAGACCAGGGTGTTTCGCTCCAGATCAAACCAGGACGCGAGCGACGACTGCGCCACGGTCCGCCCAGCAACGACAGCCGCCACCAGCAGGACCACGCCGATCACTGAGATCTCCCCAACCCGGCCCGGACGCCAGCGCTGAAGATAAAACCCCATGAGAAAGGCGATGGGAACGGTCATCGCCAGCGTGAAGGTCCCCCAGGAGTTGTGAAAGAGCGCGTTGACGACGGCCAGTCCGAGCCCGGCCAACGCCACGACAACGATGAAGAGCACGGCAATCGCCGTGGCCAGGCCTGTGACCGCGCCGATCTCGTCGCGCGCGATCTGGGGGAGCGACCGGCCGTTACGCCGCATCGAGGCGACGAGGATCACAAAATCCTGGACCGCCCCGGCCAGCACCGCGCCGATGACGAGCCAGAGGAACCCGGGAAGGAACCCGAATTGGGCGGCCAAGACGGGACCGAGCAGTGGGCCGGCGCCCGCGATCGCCGCGAAATGGTGGCCGAAGAGGACCCAACGATTGGTCGGCTGGAAGTTCGCGCCGTCATTGAGGCGATGGGCCGGAGTGACCCTGGTGTCATCCAGCTCGACAACCCGCCGCGCCAGAAAACGCCCGTAGAACCGATAGGCCAGGACGTAGAAACAGGCCGACGCGACGACCAGCCACAGCCCGTTGACCTTTTCCTCGGGATTGAAGAGACCGGTGACGACCCCGAAGCCTACCGCGCACAGCACGGCGACTGCGGCCCACATCAAGGAGACAAAACCCGACATGCTGCGATGCTAGCACATCCCTCTCCCCCGGCGGGAGAGGGCGAGGGTGAGGGGGGATCTATTCGGTCTGATTGACGCCGGCTAAAGCTTATGGTAATACATCGCATTACTCTCACGGGCAGTATGAATGCGTATTGATGGCTTCGAGTGGGATGATGGAAACCTCGTCCATATGGAGCTGCGCCACGGAATCACGCCCGCCGAGGCGGAAGAAGTCTTTGCCCTCCGGCCGGCTTTCAGGAAGACGAAACGCGGCCATTATGCCGTATTCGGGCCGACTTTAGCCGGCCGGTACCTCGTGGTCATCTTTGAACTCAAACCACACCGTCGCGCACGGGTCATCACGGGGTGGGACATGAACGACGCCGAGCGACGGTATTACCGCACGCGTCAAGGAGGTAAGCCATGAAGGCAGGCACGAGGAAGTCCAGGAAACATCTCTCGGAGGCTCTCTATTATGACAGGCACGGTGTCCTCGATCAGATCATCGAGGATGCGCCTATCCAAATCAGTTTGGCCACGGACCTTCGCAAAGCCATCCTGACCGGCAAGCGGTATCGGCGCCTCGAAAATATCTCCTTGAAGCTTGATCCCTTGTATGTGATCGCGATCAAAAAAATCGCCACACAACAGGCTGTTCCCTACCAGACACTCCTTCGCTCATGGCTCGCCGCCAAGATCAAGGAGCATCTGATTGCCGAGAAAGCTGGCCATAATAAGGTGATCCGGCGGTACAGCGGCGTCGGCGCTCAGGGTGCTTTTGAAGAAAACTAGTTGCCCCATAACCTTCTCTCACAATTTTTCACAAGACTTTAATAATTCCCTCTCCCTGGCGGGACAGGGTTAGGGTGAGGGGGCGAGTCCTTTCCCGCTACCCTTCTGTTTGCAGAGGAAGTAAAGGGGAGAGTTTATTTTACGATTCGAAAAATGAATACGTCGCCTGTTCCCCTTACTCGGCAAGGAATGGGGGCCGATCATCCCACTCGGCCCCACTCCTTAACCTGTAGCTTTATTGGTGGATCTGAATGTTGCCGCTACGCAGTGTGCCGCCTTCCGTCGGGCCGGCGGAGACCGAAATCGTGAAGGTATCAGCGGTCCCGGGCTCGCCGTTATCCATCACACTTACCTTAACTGTGCAGGGTGCGCCGTTTTTCGTGCAGGTGCCCTCGAAAACGGCCATGTTCCCCGTGATGAAGAAGGAAGTGAAGCTCACGCTCTTAACCTTCGCACCGGTTGTCTTATTGTGATAGTTCAAATCGCCGCTTATTGGCCCGCCGGCAACTTCGCGCTGAACGATGAAGCCGAAGTTCCCAATGCCACCCGGGACGTTAACCGTCCCGCCTCCAGTCACCTTGCCCGGCGCAGCCGGGGGCAACACGACGTCGATGATCTTTGCGACGAAGGCGTCATCGCCGCCGGCGTTACTGGTCTGGAAGGCCCCCGAGGTCGTGGGGAAGTCGGTCGAGCTGGTGGGCCCCGTGACGTAAGCATTGTTCAAAGAGTCCACCGCGATGCCGAAGCCTGTGTCTTCGTCACTGCCGCCCAGGTAGGTCGAGTAGACGAGCGCGGCCCCGGTCGGATTCAGCTTCGTCACGAAGACGTCGAATCCGCCGGCGTTACTGGTCTGGAAGGCCCCCGAGGTCGTGGGGAAGTCGGTCGAGCTGGTGCCTCCCGTGACATAGGCGTTGTTCAAAGAGTCCACGGCGATGCCGTCGCCCTCGTCACCGTCACTGCCGCCCAGGTAGGTCGAGTAGACGAGCCCGGCCCCGCTCGAATTCAATTTCGTCACGAAGGCGTCCTGGTTGCCACCGAACGTAGGCTGGACGGCCCCCAGGGTCGGGAAGTCGGTCGAGCTGGCGTTTCCCGTGACGTAGGCGTTGCCCGCCGTGTCCACGGCGATGCCGGTGCCCGTCTCACCGCCACTGCCGCCCAGGTAGGTCGAGTAGACGAGCGCGGACCCGGTGGGAGTCAGTTTCGTCACGAAGGCGTTCACGGTGGCGGCGTTACTGGTCTGGAAGGCCCCCGAGGTCGTCGGGAAGTTGGGCGACCTGGTGGCTCCTGTGACGTAGGCGTTGTTCAAGGAGTCCACGGCGATGCCGAGCCCTAACTCTTCGCCACTCCCGCCCAGGTAGGTCGAGTAGACGAGCCCGGAGCCGCTCGAATTCAGCTTCGTCACGAAGGCGTCCTTGCTGCCACCGCCGAACGTAGGCTGGACGGCCCCCAGGGTCGGGAAGTTCGTCGAGTTGGTAATCCCAATCACGTAGGCGTTGCCCGCCGTGTCCACGGCGATGCCTTGGCCAAAGTCACTGCTACCGCTGCCGCCCAGGTAGGTCGAGTAGACGAGCCCGGACCCGGTCGGATTCAGGGTCGTCACGAAGACGTCGAATCCGCCGGCGTTACTGGTCTGGAAGGCCCCCGAGGTCGTGGGGAAGTCGGTCGAGCTGGTGCCTCCCGTGACGTAGGCGTTGTTCAAAGAGTCCACGGCGATGCCGTTGCCAATGTCACTGAGACTGCCCCCCAGGTAGGTGGAGTAGACGAGCCCAGACCCGGTCGAATTCAGCTTCGTCACGAAGGCGTCTGACCTGCCGGCGGTACCGCCCAACAGTGTATGGAAGGCCCCCGCGGTCGTGGGAAAGTCCGCGGAACCGGTACTGCCTGTGACGTAGGCGTTGCCCGCCGTGTCCACGGCGATGCCGAGGCCGGAGTCACCGCCACTGCCGCCCAGGTAGGAGGAGTAGAAGAGCACCGGGTCGATGATCAACGGTTTCTTGACATCATAAGCCGCGACTTGAATGCCGACGTGTATTCCTAAACTAACGTTATTCGTTAGACGTTCATCGCTCTGGTTAGTTCGCGCAATGTACCGAGCAGCAATGAATTGTTTCTTTCCCTTGATCTCCTGATACACATTCGGCTGGTGGAGTACTGCCGCGCCGCCGTTCACCTGGAGAATCAGATTGCCCTCGCGATCTACCGTGAACGTCATCCGCACCTTGGAAGGCTAGCTTGATCTGATTGGGATCGGCGCCGGGGGCGACGACGAGGTCGTATTCCAGTTGTCGCTGGTTGCTGCCGTAGTAAACAAGGTCGATGCCGGATAGATGTCCTTGTACTGGACCTTCTGATAGGTCGGGATGTTCGTGCGCCATTTCTTGGGATCGTTGCCGATGAAATAGTTAACGATGCCTGGGAGAGGCTCTAGGCCCGAGGCGAGGGGCGAGGGGTTGGCGCCTTCGAACTGCATGCGCAGAACCGTAGGTTCTGCAGGCGAGTGGCTATGGGCGATAGGCGATAGGTTTTTGCCTATAACCTGGGCCTGCGATTTCTCGCGCAGGACGAGGACCGCCTCGTCTTGCGCGAGAAACAGCGTGTAGCCGCGGCCGCGCGAGAGAAATTTCACATGCTCATCGGTCTGGCCCTGGTTGGCTTCGAAGCTGAGCGGCAGCTTCCCGTAGGCCTGCTGCAACTGGGCCGATGGGGAAGTTACGGTCTCCTTAGCTACCGAATCTACCGAGCCAGCGATAGTAAGGACGAGGACATAAATGACTCCTAATCCCAGTAACACCTTCGCTGTGTGGGTTATTTGTCTCATGGTTCCCTCCTCCACAGACACCCAGTCCGTGTTTCCTCTTGCGTTCCAAATGAATAAACAAAAAGGGGCAACCGACTTCTCCCTCTCTCAGGACGACATCCGGTTGCGCCCTCAACTTGCAGGCCGCTAGCAGGATGTTGAAAAAGTAGCCGGCATCAGGAGGAGGCTTCCTTTTGCAAGTGGTGACCTGTCCTGTGGTGCCCGACCACGCGCCCTCTTGGGCGGCTGGCCCGTTGTGCCGACCGCGCATCCCGCCCTCGCCACGGTGTGGGGGATCATGGTCCCGCCACCTGCTGTGTCAGGCGACTGATCCGCAGAAGGAATAAAAGGGGTCGGGAGTCTTAATTGCCTACGATCTGTCAAGAAAAGACTCCCGACCCCTTTATTCGTCCATTGCATGTCCAGCCGTCCTCGCGCTGCTTCTACCCCTTTACTTCAGGACAAACCCGGCGTTAAACAGCCGGCCGTCGGGCATCTGGATCGTCACGGTGTAAGTACCGCTGCTCAGCCCCGCTGAGCTCAGGTTGTAGATCCAATTACCGTCCGAGAAGCGGAACAGCAGGCTGTTATCGTTCGCTGAGCCGGCGTCAATATCCACCGTCTCCAGATCAACCACATTGCCGCTCCTCGTCAGCGCCGCGATCTGCGGAGGGGCCACCTGGCCACCCGTCAGTGCGGTACTGCCGCAGAACAGTTGCAGCTTCAGGGGCAGCGTGCTCCCCTGTTTGAAGGCCTTGCCCGGCAACGGCACGGGCTGACCAACCGGCACAAGTGTCGTCAGCGGGGGCTGCAGGCCCACCGGCTGCACAGTCACCGTAATGGCCACGGTGTCCGGCTGCGAGTCCACCTGCCCGTCGTTCACCACGAGCGAAATCGTGGCACTACCCAACGGTAGGCCTACCGTGGGCGTGGCTCCGCTGGCCATCCCAAACGGCCCCGTCCAAGTGTAGGTGAGATTGTCTCCGTCCGGATCATTGGATCCCGTGCCGTTGAGGGTCACATTGGCCCCACTCGGGCTCGTGCACTGCACGGTGTGGTCCGGCCCGGCATTCGCCACCGGCGGCTGGTTTGCTGCAGCAACGCAAATCGCGGTGGAGAAGAGTTCGGCAGAGGTGTGGGCCTGGCCGCTTGCATCAAACCCGCCTGACGCCAGCACCCTCCCGGTCGGCAGCGCGGTTGTCTGATGCGAGAACCGCACGGTTCCCGACGAACCGGTGGGAGCGAAGGATCCCGTTGTTGGGTCGTAGAGTTCGGCTGACGCCAGAAAGGCCCCTAACGAATCCTGCCCGCCGGTGATGAGCACCTTCCCGGAAGCCAGCAGGACAGCCGTCGCGTTGTATCGGCCAGTGCCCATCGAGCCTGTGGACGAAAAGGTGCCGGTGGCGGGGTCGTACAGTTCCGAGGTGGCGAGTGACGGAACACAGCATCCAGACGTGATGCCCCCGGTGATCAACACCTTGCCTGTCGGTAGCAGGATGGCAGTGTGGCCATTCCGGCCCGTGCTCAGTGAGCCGGTGAACGAAAAAGTCCCCGTGGCGGAATCATAGAGCTCGGCCGTGGCCCGGACGCAACTGCCCCCGCACCACCCGGCGGCGAAAAGGACCTTCCCCGTGGGCAGAAGGGTGGCTGTGGCTGCCGGCCTGAACTCATTCAGAGAGCCAGTAGGCGAGAACGTTCCGGTGGCTGGATCGTAGAGCTCCGCGGTGGTGCCGAAGGTCCCCGTTGCAACCAGGACTTTTCCATTGGGAAGCAGAACCGCGACGCCGCCGCCTCGGGCGGTCCCCATCGAACCCGTGATCGTGAACATCCCGGTGGCTGGGTCGTACAACTCAGCGGAGGCCAGGTTGGCTCCGCCGGTTGTCTGCCCCCCGGCGATCAAGACCTTGCCATTGGGCAGCAGGGTCGCCGTGTGCCCATACCGGGCGGTATTCATGTCACCCGTGGCTGTGAACATCCCGGTGCCTGCGTCGTAAAGCTCTGCGGAAGTGAGAGCGTTGGAACCAGATGTCCGGCCGCCAGCAATCAGCACCTTCCCGTTCGGCAAAGGCGTCGAAGTGTGGGAAGCGCGCGCCGTCCCCATCGAGCCTGTCGCCGTCCACGTCTCGGCCGTGCCAGGCATCTCCGGGCAGTAGAGCTCGGCGGAGGCTAGAGCCGCTGAGGTACCGAACCCCCCAGCGATCAGCACCTTGCCGGTCGCCGTGAGCGCGGCCGCATGGGCAAACCGTGGAACCGCCACCATCGGGCCAGCGTTGGCGAAGGCCCCTGTGATCGGGTCGTAGAGTTCATTGTTTGTAATGGTCGGTGCCCCACAACATGCGCCACTGGTGACTCCTCCCACTACCAAGACCTTGCCATTGGGCAGGAGGGTCGCGGTGTGGAACATGTGAGGCAGTGCTAGGGATCCAGTAGGCGTGAAAAGGCCTGAGACAGGATCGTACAGTTCCGCTGACGCGAAGACAACGCTAACGCTCGCATTCCTTCCGCCGACGATCAAAACCTTGCCGCTGGGCAGCAGCGTGGCGGTGTGGTGGATCCGGCCGACTGCCATTGATCCCGCAGGACTAAATGTCCCCGTTAACGGATCGTACAATTCCGCCGAGGTCGGGAAATTGCCGAACGCATCAACGCCACCCACAATCAGCACTTTCCCATTGGGCAGGAGGGTCGCGGTGTGAACTTGCCTGGAGTTCCCCATCGACCCGGTGGGACTGAAGGCGCCGGTTGCGGGGTCATAGAGTTCGGCTGAAGCCAGGCGACCATCGACCCCGTTCCATCCGCCAGCGATTAAGACCTTGCCGGTCGGCAAAAGGGTCGCTGCATGGTCAGCGCGAGGTGTGCCCATCGAGCCGGTAGGGGCAAACGTGCCAGTGGCCGGGTCATACAACT